>Ga0307479_10001136_pt1 | contig 24075 bp, 24 predicted proteins | sample atmos_gasesECM4C_FD_203743 | JGI IMG/M metagenome (GOLD analysis project Ga0307479, IMG submission 203743) | Hardwood forest soil microbial communities from Morgan-Monroe State Forest, Indiana, United States - atmos_gasesECM4C_515 | ecosystem: Environmental > Terrestrial > Soil > Temperate... | reverse complement strand
ACGCTCTGGTCCGTCTGGATGAAGCCGCCCGAGGAACTGGTGTTCAAGGCGGGCCAGTACGTGGCCTTCGGCGTCGACCAGAGCGAGAAGGTCCTGGAGCGCGCCTTCTCCATCGTCTCCAGCCCCTACGAACGCGAGCTCGAGTTCTTTATCGAGAGAGTGCCCGAGGGTGCGCTCTCACCCAAGCTGTACGAGCTCCAGGTTGGCGATCAGGTCTTCATGCGCAAGAAGGCGAAAGGGATCTTCAATGTTGACGTCAAGTCGGGGCACAGCCAGCATTTCCTGGTCTCGACCGTGACCGGGATCGCGCCGTACATCAGCATGGTCCGGACGCTGGCGCGCGACCTTAAGGAAGGCCGCCTGGCGCAACCGTTTCGCCTCGTCATCCTGCAGGGCGTCTCCAAGTCGAACGAGTTCGGGTATGACAAGGAGCTGTACAAGGCGGCCAGCGAGTTCCCGTGGCTGACGTATATCCCGACCATCAGCCGGCACTGGGAAGATCCCGAATGGACCGGGGAGCGGGGGAGGGTGGACGACCTGGTGCGCAAGTACGCGGACAGTCTGGACCTGAAACCCAGCGACACCACCGTGTACCTTTGCGGCAATCCCGGCATGATCGTCAACGTCCGAGACATCATGCGGCGGTGCGGCTTCGAGCACGCCGCAATCAAAGAGGAGACCTACTGGGCGCCCGGCGAAGGCGAGGTCGAGTACTGACCCTGGCAGCGCCAGCTAGAATCTGACGCCGTGCCCTTGATCGGCTCGCTGCCGCAGCCCATCACCTCGGCCCCGCTCGTTTTGTTCGTCTATCTGGTGCTCATCCTCCTGATTGGAAGCGCGCTTGCCAGCGTGCTGCTTCGGAATACGCTGTATGCAGTTGGCGCTTTCGCCGCCAGCATGGTCCTGGTGGCGTTGCTGTATCTCGCGATCGCGCCGTTCCTCCTGGTTGCGATCCAGTTGCTGGTTTTCACGACCGTTAGTGCGGCGCTCTTGGTCGGGCTCCTACGCGGAACGACTGGACTACGGATCTCGAGCGCGGGTCGACTCGGCCCCGAATGGATCATCGGCGCGGCGGTTTCGGCGACGCTGTTCGCGCTTCTCGCATTGGTCCTCGGCGCGACCGCCTGGCCGGTGCGCGTTTGTTGCGCGCTGCCATTGAGCTTGGGCGACACGTTGACCAACGACTACCCGGTCGCGTTCGCCGTGCTGGCCGTGATTCTCGCGTCCGCGGCGCTGGGGAGTGTCCTTCTGTTCGCCGCCCCCACCCTGCCCTCCCCCAGAGGCGGAGGGTCGAGGACAGTGCGTCGATGACGGCCGGGCTCAATCTCGTGCTGGTGGCATCCGCCGCCTTGTTTGCTGTGGGCGCCTTTGCCCTGGTCGCCAGGCGCAGCGCCGTCGTCATGCTGCTCGGGACGCAGTTCATGTTCATGGCCGGCAGCATCGCATTCGTGGCGTTCGCGCAATTCGGCATCGGCAAGATCCATTCGACCGCCGGAGCGTCGGTGGCACTGTTCGCTGGGGCGGTCGCGGTGGCGGAGCTCGCCGTCGGCCTCGCCATGGCGGCCCTGATCTACCGGCAACACCGCAGTTTCGCCCTTGACGCGGATCGCGGCTAGGCCGGCCATCCCTTGATGCTCGCCCTGCTCGTCGCGGCGCCCAAGGGTCCACTCGACACCTGGAGCCCAACGCTGCTGGCGCTCTTTGCGCTGTTGCTGCCGCTGATCGCGCTGGTGATCGTACTCGCCTTCACCGTCGACTCGCGGCGCGTGAGCGCCTGGACCGCGGTGATCTTCACCCTGGCCGCCGCTGTTTGCACGCTGCTCGTGGTCGCAATCGAGATCGCCCACCCGCTGCACCTCGAGCGGCCGGCAACCCTGCTCACGTTCTTCACGGGGCAGTCGGGGAGCGCGCAGGAGTTCACGCTGCAGTGGGGCGTGCTCTCGGACCCGCTCGCCGCCGTGGTGTCGCTCACCGTGGCCCTGGTCAGCCTGCTGGTCCAGATCTATGCGCTCGCCTTCATGCGCCGTGAGGACGGCGTGGTGCGCTTCTTTTGCGTCCTGCTCTTTGCCACCTTCGCGATGCTCGGGGTGACGTTCTCGACCAACTACTTCGAGATGCTGCTCTTCTTCGGGCTGGTCACGCTCTCGACCTACTTGATGATCGGGCACTGGTGGCAACGTGAGGAGGCGGTAACCGCCGCGTCGCGCGCGTTCATCATCTCGGCCGTCGGGGATCTCGCCCTGCTGGCCGCTGTCGCCTACATCTATTTCCGGTACAACGAGCTGAACTTTCAGGCACTCACCGGGCACTACACCGGCGGCCGGGTCAGCGCCAACGGCCTCTTCGTCATGGCGATCCTGGTCTTCATCGCGGCGGCAGCGAAGTCCGCCCAGTTCCCGCTGCACGTGTGGCTGGTGGGGAGTGCCAACGCCCCGGCGCCGGCCGCCGCCCTGATCCATTCAGCAGGGAGCGCCCTCTGCGGCGTGTACCTGATCGCGCGCGCCTACGGGCTGTTTCACGTCAGCCCCCGCGGCCTGGCACTGCTCGCCATCGCCGGCGGCCTGACGGCCGTCCTCGGTGTCGTCTGGGCGCTCTTCCAGGACAATCTCAAGCGCGCCATCGCCTACACCACCATGAGCGAGCTCGGCTTGATCGTGCTCGCGCTCGGTATCGGCGCCTACGGCGCAAGCGTCTTCGAGCTCTTCACCCATGCGTGGCCCAAAGCGCTGCTCTTTCTCGCCGCCGGCGTCATCATTCGCGAGCTGCGAACCGAGCGGCTGGCCGAGATGGGTGGGTTGTGGCAACGGATGCGCTTCACCGGAGTGCTGATGCTGATCGCGGTCGCGGCCGGGGCCGGCATTCCTCCGTTCAGCACCTTCTGGAGCAAGGACACCATCCTTTCGAAGGCGCTCGCGCTGGGCAGTCCGCTCGCGATCGCGGTGATCGTCGCGGTCACCTTCCTCGGCGCCATGGCGCTGGTGCGAATCTTCGCGCTGGTCTTCACCGGCGAGACCGCTCGCCGCCGCCGCTTCGAGCCAGAGCGCATCCGCGACGCGGGTGGCCGTATCGCCTTCGCCATGGCGGTGCTGGCGATCGCCTCCCTGGTTTCGGGCATCCGCGGCTTCCGCGGGCGCACCGATCCGATCGCCTTCGTGACCTTCCCCGGTGTTTCGCTTCCGAACTCGCACTTCGCGGCGGCCGAGGTGATTGCCGCCAGCGCCGTCCTGGGCGCAGTGGTTGCTTTTGTGCTGTACGCGCGGCGGGTGCCGGTGCCGGCTGCGTTGCAACCCGTGCGCCGTGCGATCGGGGAGGGGCTCTTTGTCGATCGGGCCTACCGACTAGCGGCCGCGGGGGTCGTCCTGCCGGTGAGCCGCGCCGCCTCATGGGTCGAGGCGCACGTCGTCGATGGCGCACTGGATCTGATCGGCGACAGCATCGAGTTCGCGGGCGAGCCCCGGCGATGGCTGGGCGAGTTTCGCGTTCGTCCCTTGCTGATCGGCTATTTCGCCGGCGTCGTCGTGTTGGGCACGCTCGCGGTCGTGCTCGCCGGCGGGATCATCGGGAAAACCGGATGACCCTGCTCCAAGCGATCCCCACGACCCCCGCGACCCCAATCGCGCCGCCGGCGCTGCTGCTCAGCGCCATGGTCTGGGTCCCGATGCTGGCCGCCATCGGCTTGCTCTTCTTTCCGACCCGGACCGAGGTTCACCGAGAGCGGATCCGTTCCTTCACCATCGGCGCCGCCGTGCTGGTGTTCGCCTTCGGCGTCTTCATGTGGTACGGGTTCCGCGACCAGAGCGGCACCTATGCCTACGAGGAGACGCGCGGCTGGCTGCGAGGCCTCGGCTCCAGCTACCACCTCGGCGTCGATGGGGTTAGCATGCCGCTCCTGCTGCTCAGCACCCTGCTCTTTGTCGTCGCCGTGCTGGCGTCGAGCCGGCAGCGCGAGCAGGCGAAGGAGTACTTCATCCTGCTGCTCCTGGTGGAGACCGGCGTCAATGGCGTCTTCGCCTCACTCGACTACCTGCTCTTCTTTCTCTTCTGGCAATTGCAAGCGGTGCCCATGTTCTTGCTGATCGCGCGCTTCGGTGGAGCGCGCCGGTTGTCCGCCGCCTGGAAGTTCCTCGCGGTCGACCTGGTAGCGAGCGCCGCTCTGCTGCTGGCGATCCTCATCCTCTATTTCAAGGCGCCGGTGCACACCTTCGACATCTCGACGCTGCACGATGTGGCCCTGCCGGCCGCCACGGCGGCGCTGATCAGCTGGCTGTTCTTCATCGCCTTCGCCGTCCGGCTGCCTGCGTTTCCACTGCACACCTGGTTCGTCGATGCCCAGGCGGAGGCAGCTGCGCCGGTGGCGTTGATCCTCGGCGGCGTGCTGGTGAAGCTTGGCGGCTACGGCATCATTCGCGTCAACCTGGGTGAATTCCAGGACGCCTTCCACAAGATCAGCGGCGCGGTGGTCGTGATCGCGATCGTGACCGTACTCTGGGGCGTGATCGCGGCGCTTGCCCAGGACGATCTGCGCCGACTCGTCGGCTACGTGGTCATGAGCCAGATGGGGTTGGTGCTGCTCGCGGCGGCGTCGGCCGCACCGGTTGCGATCAACGGCGCAATTCTGCTGATGGTTTCCGCCGGATTGACCGCGGCGTTGCTGGTGCTGATGGCGGCCGCCATCGCCGACCGGGCGAGCACCACCTCGATCCGGGCAATGGGCGGGATGGCCGGCCACATGGGGCGTGGGGCGGTGTTCTGGATCATTGCGGCGCTGGCCGCCATCGGCTTCCCCGGCCTGGCCAGCTTCATCGGTCAATTCATGATCGTGGTCGGCGCCTATCCGAGTCAGCGCATCGCGACCTGGATCGCCCTGCTCGGGATCCTGGTCCTGGCCGGCGTCATGATCATGACCGTCCAACGGATCTTTTTCGGCCCCACGCCGGAGCGCTTCGGACGGCTCCGCGACCTGGGGACGCTGGAGCTGTTCAACGCGGCGGCGTTGACCAGTTTCATCGTCTTGCTCGGCGTGCTGCCGGCCATCCTCATGGACAGCATCAACTTCTCGGTTCTCACCCTGCTTTCGCGGGGGAGCGGATGAGGACCTTCGGCAACCTACTGGCCTTCTCGCCCGAGCTCTGGCTGCTCGGCGGGGCCATCGTCGTGTTCCTGCAAGCGCGCTTTGCGCCTCGGACCTCGACCACGACGGTGGCGCTCGTCAGCCTTGTCCTGGCGTTCCTCGCGCTGGCGACGCAGTTCAAGCAGACGATCACGATTCTCGACGGCGCCTTCCTGCTCGACGGGTTTGCGATCGTGGTTCAGGTCGTGCTCCTCGGTGCCGCGGCGCTCTGCCTGCTCGCCGGCGGCGCCGACATCCTCCCCGGCGAGTCGCGCGCCGCCGCCGAGCCCGGGTACTTCCTACTGGCGACGCTGGGCGCCATGCTCGCCGTCTCGGCCGCCGAGATGGTCAGCCTCTTTTTGGCCCTCGAGCTGCTGGCCATCAACCTTTATGTGTTGACGGGGCTGGCGCGTCGTGGCGCCGGCGGCATCAGCGCCGGCCTCGGCTACCTGTTGCTCGGTGCGGCCAGCTCCGCGACTCTGCTCTACGGCCTGGCCTTGATCTTCGGCCTGAGCGGTGAAACACGCCTACCGGCGGCGGGCCTGGCGCTGGCGGCGCTGCGCGGGACCCAACCGGCCGTGCTGCTGGCGCTCTGCCTGGTACTCGCCGGGTTCGCGCTGCGGATGGGCCTGCTTCCGGTGCGCTGGTGGACCCGCGGGTTCGAGACCGGTGTTCCACCGCGGGTCACGATGTTCGCCGTCTCGGTCGGGGTGGTGGCCGCCTTCGCCGTCTTCGCCCGGATCGCGGCATCGACCTTCGCCGGCAGTCATATCCCATACGCGGCGGTCATCGCCGCCGTCGCCGCGCTGGCGATGACTGCGGGCAACCTGCTGGCCGTCACACAATCTAGCGTTCGCCGCCTGCTCGTCTACGCCGGCATCGCCCAGGCCGGCTACGCGCTGGTCGCCTTCACCGACCTCAAGCGAGCCGGCATCGCCGCCCTGCTGATCTTTCTCACGGCGCTGGCGCTGACCACGGTCTGCGCCTTCGCCACGATCATCGCCTACGCGCGCGCGGTGCACAGCGACGCGATCCGCGACCTCGCCGCCATGTCGCGAACGACGCCAGGGCTGGCCGTCGCGCTCGCGGTGGCGTTGATCTCGCTGATCGGCCTGCCACCGGTCGCGGGATTCTTCGGCAAGCTGTTCGTCCTGCAGGCCGCGGTCGACGGCGGCTTTGCCTGGTTGGCGGTCGTCGGCGTTCTAAACATCGTGCTGGCGGCGCTCGGCTACGGCCGAATCCTTAGGATCGCCTTTGTCGATCCCCCCGTCTTCGAGGTCGCCACCGTCCGTCTGGGCCTTTCGATTCGCACCGCCGTGGCGCTGTCCGGCGCGGGCGTCGTCTTCATGGGTCTCTTCCTGGGCCCGCTGTATGCCGCGGCCAGCTATGCGAGGTCGGCGATTCTTCACTGAGGGTGAAGTGCCCCCACCCTAGCCCGCCCGGCGAGCGGGGGCGTGGAAATCGCGGTAACCTTCCGGCCGATGTCTTCGTTTACCCGGCGCCCAATGGGTAACCCTCCCTCCCGGCGCCGGCGATCACGGCGTCGTTTCTCCACCAGCGCGGTGCCGCGGCCGGGGTCGAGCGCCAGGAAGGCCGGGCCGCGTTGGCTCCGGCGCATCCTGTTGCTGACCGGGGTCGGCTTGCTCGCCATCTTGATTGGCACCGGGACCCTCCTCTACACCTACGCCGGCGAAATGCCGAGCCTCGACCATCTGAGCGCGCAGAACCTGCCCCAGACCACCCGGATCTACGCCCGCGATGGCACAACGCTCCTCGAGGAGCGCTACCAGCAGCTTCGGACCGTGGTCCCGCTGAGCGGGATCGCGTGGGACCTGCGCCACGCAACCATCTCGATCGAAGACAAGGACTTTTACAACCACGGTGCCGTCAACCCGATCCGGATGCTGGCGGCCGGCGTCTACGACCTGATGCATAAGAGTGCCGCCCAGGGCGGCAGCACCATCACGCAGCAGCTCGTCAAGAACTACCTCCTCGGTCCCAACGCGTCGAGCCGCAGTCTCGATCGCAAAGCGCGCGAGCTGGTCCTGTCGGTCGAGCTCGAGCGGCAGTACACCAAAGACCAGATCCTCGAGATGTACCTCAACACCATCTTCTATGGCAACCAGTCCTTCGGAGTCGAAGCCGCCTCGCAAACCTACTTCGGGACATCGGCCCGCCAGCTCGATCTGGCCGAGGCGAGCTTCCTCGCCGGGTTGCCGCAGCGCCCGACCTACCTGAACCCATTTTTGACCGAAGGCTTCACTCACGCGCGCGCGCGGCAGCGCGACGTGCTGGATGCGATGGTGCGCGACTCGTACGTGAGCGCGGCCGCCGCCGACAAGGCCTATGCCGTGGACCTGCGCCCGATCCTGACCGCGGCCCAGAAGACGGCCGCCAGTCATCGGACCTCGCTCGCGCCCCACTTCGTCGACTACGTCTGGAGCGAGCTCGAGCAGCGCTACGACCCCGGGTATCTGCTTCGCGGTGGCCTGAAGATCATCACCACGCTGGATCCGAAGGCGCAGGCGCAGGCGCAGCAGGCGGTTCACGACGGGGTCGCGCGCTTTTCCAAGAGCAACAAGGTCAACAACGGGGCGATGCTGGTGATGAACCCGCACACCGGCGAGGTGCTGGCCATGGTCGGCAGCGCCGATTACTCCAACGCCGACATCGGCGGCCAGGTGAATTACACTGTCTCCCCGCGCCAGCCGGGCTCGTCGTTCAAGCCCTACACCTACGTCACCGCGTTGATGAACGGCTGGACACCGGCCTCACCGCTGGATGACAGCAACGGGGCGCATGCCTTCCCGGGATACCCGGTGCATGACTGGGATCTGAAGGAGCTGGGCACCATCACGCTTCGCCAGTCACTGCAGCTCTCGCGGAACATCTCGTCCGTCCATCTCTTCAAGGACGTCGGAATGCAGAAGGTCTTTGCCACGGCCCGCAGCCTCGGGATCAACACGCCGCTCGATCCCAGCCTGCCAACGACGCTGGGCGCCAGCGAGCTGCGGATGATCGATCATCTCTCGGCCTACAGTGCCTTCGCCAACGGTGGGCACCTCATCCGACCGATGGATGTGCTGGAAGTCAGGGATGCCGCCGGCACCGTGCTCGAGTCGAACCCGCCCCAGGTCGATGCCGGCGACCGCGTGCTGCCCGCATCGGCGGCGTATCAACTGACCGACATCCTGAAAGGCGCCGTCCACCAGTCGCTCGGCTTCCCGGTCGCCGCCAAGTCCGGCACCACGACCGACTTCAAGGATGCCTGGTACATCGGCTACACGACCGACGTGGCCGTGGCCTCCTGGATGGGACGGACCGTGACCCAGCCGACGCCGCACAACGAGTCGATGAACGGGCTGTGGGGTGAGATCGGGCCGGCGTCGTCCTGGCGCCAGTTCATGAAGGCCTACTACCCAGCCAAGAAACCCGCGGACTGGGTGCGTCCGGCCGAGGTCGTCTCGACAACGCTCTGCAAATTGACCGGTCAGCCGGCGCCGCCGGATGTCGCGCCCGACCTCGCCATCCAGGATCTAGTGGTTGCCAATCCGGCCGGGCCGCCGCCGGCCCCCTGCGGCTCGCCAGCGGCAGGACCGCCCACACCCACGCCCGGGCCCGGGTCGGGCCTTCCGGGCGTACTTCCCTCGATCGGTCCGCTCCCCACGCCCACGTTGCCGCCGATCGTCCCCTAGCGCCCTCCCCATAGGGTCCTTGACGCCCCGGGAGAAAGCGCCTTTACTCAAGGGGTGGTCCGCCGGCCGACGGAGACATCGGGCCAAAAGGACGAGCCCGATCTCCCGCCCAATATCTTCGTCATCGGCCTCCTCCATCAGCTGAAGGAAGGTGGCTACAGCCGCCGCGCCTGGGCGGAGTTCTGGCGGGCCTCCTGGATTCGCTCCATGCAAATCTTTCGTCTGAACGAAGAGTTACGGGCGTCGTGGCTGCGGTTCACTGCCCTGGTGAGTGTCGCGATCGTGATCGCCGCCGCGGTGACACTCCGCTTTGCCGGCGTGAGCGAGGCGAGCTGGTTCCTCGCCACCAGCCTGCTCTGGTGGGCCATTCTGAGCTTCGACCTGGCGCTCCATCTGGGGCTGATGGTCAACCTCGAGTCGGGCGAGCTCCAACATTCACTCGGCTGGCCGAACCGACTTACGGAACTGCGCGCGCTGGCGGCGGTCTGGGTGGCCTGGGGCGCCCACTGGGCCAGCGCCGGCGTGTTTCTCCCATTGGTCCTCGTGTTCGGTCTGGCGGCCGTGACCGATCTGCTGGACGGCTGGCTGGCGCGTCGCGGCCACGCCTCCACCCGCTGGGGCCGTCTCTACGATCCGATCGTCGATGGGGTCTTCTTCAGCGTCGCCTCGATCTCGCTGGCGGTCATCGGCATCCTGCCCCAGTGGCTGGCGGCGCTGGTCACGCTTCGCTACGCCTTTCCGATCGCCGGCGGCATCACCTTCTTGCTGATCCGGCGGCGCACGCTGAAGGTGCGACACACGCCCTGGGGGCGCGCCTCCTCGGCGGGTATCGCCTTCACCGTCTTCGCCGCCGCCGCGGCCGCCTCGCTCGGCCTACCGTTCGACATCATCGCGCCCTTCTTTTACGCGCTCGTCGCCATCACGGCATTGGGGGCCTTCGTCACCATCCTGATCAAGGGCATCGAGCAGGTCTAACCTGGCGGGCCCGATCGTCGCCGTCGTCGTGATTGCCGTAGGCATCGGCCTGCTGCTCTGGTGGGGGACACGTCTCCCGCCGACGCGGCCGCGCCCGGGCAGCCGCCACCGCGGCGAGACCCTGATGGACGTGCACAAGCGGCTACAGAAGCGCCGTCGACCCCGCTAAACGCGGCTAGCGTCGCGCCAGCGGAGCGAATGCCTCGCGGACACCGCGTTCGCCATCGGCACTGCCGGATGTGATGGACAGCTGGATTTCCTCACGGAAGTCGGCAATGGCGAAGGTCATCCAGGCGCAGCATTCTGCCTCCAACCGCACCAGCTCCGTCAGCGAGTCGCGAAGCCCGATGACCGCGGCGAAGGTGAAGGTGAGTCCGCCGGGTGTGGCGGCTGACGATCTGACGTACGGCCCGAGCTTGAGCCACGCGCCCTCGCGGTCTCGATAATCAGCGGCGGTGAGGGTACAGACGATCGGGTGTTCTTGCATGTGTTCCAGGCTCGCACTTCAAGTAAGCTTGAAGTCAAAGGATGAATACGAAATGGCCGTAGCCCGAATGCCGAGGAACGCCTCATTGAGTATTGGGGAGGTTGCGGCCGCCACCGGACTTCGCGCCTCGGCCATTCGCTACTACGAGGAGGCCGGCATCCTGCCAAAGCCCGATCGAGTGAGCGGCAGGCGTCGCTACGATGGTGACACCGTCGATCGCATCACGCTGATCCGGTTTTGCCGCCGCCTCGGCATGAGTCTTGCGGACGTCCGCGGGTTGCTGGCCGCCCCCGGGGGGAGTCGCGCAAAAGACCGTTGGCGCGAGCTCGTCGATGGCAAGCTGGTCGAGATTGGTGGCTTGATCAAAGCCGCGCAAGGCGTCGAACGCATCCTCCGCGAGAGTCGCGACTGCGACTGTGTGACGCTGGCGAGCTGCTCGTTCCTCATCGACGAGCGAGCGAAGCCGCCACCGCCGCGCCGCCGCCTCACCGGTTTCCGCGAGGTCTGAGTCGGGGCGACATGCAGCTCGGGCTGCTCGCAGCGTCCCTTCTGATCCTGGCGACGACATCGGCCACTGCCGGCGGCGGAACAACGCTGGAGGGTTCCAGCAGAACGGGATTGTGGTCGCACGCCGCGAACCTTTCGACAGGCCGCGAGGAACATACGGCGACGCTCCTGCGCAACCGGAAGGTGCTCGTTGCCGGCGGCACCGACGGGCGAGGCAAGGTGCTGGCCAGCGCCGAGCTCTACGACCCGCTACGAAACCGCTGGACTCCGGCCGGATCGATGAGGGAGACTCGCGTCGGCCACACGGCCACGCTGCTGCCAAACGGCAAGGTGCTGGTGGCGGGAGGACTGGTCATGCCGTTCCCGGCCCCGTCGCTTGCGACCTCGGAACTCTACGATCCCGCCACCAATGCCTGGTCGATCGGAGCGCCAATGATCGAGTCCCGGACTCGTCATACTGCCACGCCGTTGCCCGACGGTCGGGTGCTCGTCGTGGGTGGACTCAACGTGACGCTGCACGATGGCGGCCTGTTTCCGAGCCAGCCGCAAAATGCGGAGATCTACGATCCGACCGCGAACCGCTGGTCCACGACCGCGCCGGTCGGCTTTCGGCGGCTGGGCCAGACCGCAACCCTGCTCCCCGATGGACGGGTCCTCGTTGCCGGTGGCCAGGATGATAGCGGCAGATTTCTCACATCAACCGAAATCTACGACGCCGCCCAGGATCGATGGATCAGTGCGGCGCCGATGGCCACGGCGCGGTTCGGGCACGTGGCGACGCTGATGCCCGACAGCGACGTGCTCGTCGCCGGTGGACTGGGAGAGGTGAACATCGGGCTGACCAGCGCTGAGCTCTACGACCCGCGCAGCAACCTATGGGTCACGGTCGCCAGCATGGGCGAGTACCATTCGGCGGCCACGGCGACCCTGCTGCGGACTGGTTTGGTCCTGGTCGTCGGCGCGACGGGCGCGGCGCGAGCCGAACTGTACGATGTGGCCCACAACCGCTGGTCCCACACCGGTCCCTCGATGGATCGTTATCAGCACAGCGCCACGCGCTTGTCCGACGGCAGGGTCCTGATCGTCGGCGGCTATGGCATCGATGCCTTCAAGAGCTCCGTCGTCTACGACCCGACGGCCGTGGCACCCGTGCCTCGCCGGCCGCCCGATCCCCAGATGATCGCGGCGGTGCTGCTGACCGCCCTGCTGGTGGTGGCGGCGACCGGCTGGTCGATCCCATCGATCCGTCTGCGACTGGAGCGATGGCGTCCACCGCGTGAGTCCGAGGAGTGGATCGCGTAGCGACCGCCGGCGCACCCTAAAATGGCACCGGTGCGACTTCGGCAGCTCGCCGCCATTGGGGTTGTTCTGGTCTGCGCCGCCTGCGCGAGTGCCCCGTCCGGTGGCGGAGCCGCCAGCATCAAGATCGGCGCCGTCTTCCCCCTGAGTGGCCCCCAGGCTCCGCTCGCCAAGCAGGAGTACGCCGGTGTCCAGATCGCCCGCGACCTGGTCAATGCCGATGGTGGCGTGGATGGGGCCCCCATCGAGCTCGTCACCAGGGACCTGGTCTCCGAGTCCGACGCCACCAGCCGCGTCGCGGATTTGAAGGCGCATGGGGTCACGGCCATCCTGGGCGCCTACTCGAGCAGCCTATCGATGCCCGTGAGCGACGCCACGCAGGCGGCCGGCCTGCTCTACTGGGAGGCCGGCGCCGTGGCCGATCAGCTGACCGGTCGCGCCAATCCGCTGGTCTTCAGGGTCGGGGCCGCAGGCTCCAACCTCGGCAGCACATCGAGCCACTTCGCCGCTCAGGTGCTCGCGCCGCGCCTTGGCCTGACGCCGAGCCAGTTGAAAATGGCGATCGTCCACAACCTGGACGGCTATCCGTCGTCGGTTGCGGCGGCCGTGACGCACCAGGCCGAGCAGGAGCGGATCCAGGTGGTGGCCGACGTGGTCTACGACGCGCACGCGCCCGATTGGTCATCGGTGCTCGCCCAGGTTGCTCGTGCCCAGCCGAACATCGTCGTGCTGGCCTCCTATATCGCCGATGGCGTCGACTTCCGGCGCGCCATGCTGAAAAGCGGGCTGCGCGTTGACGCCTTCATCGGCTCGACCATGGCGCAGTGCGTCCCGGACTTCGGGGCCATGCTCGGCGCCGACGCCATCGGCGTCTTCGCCGCCGACCGGCCGCCGCCCGGCTTCAACCCGGACGCCCTGACGGCGACCGGCAAGAGCGTCTACGACCGCTTTTCAGCCGCGTATCGCCGCGAGTTTGGAAGTGAGCCGACGGAGGAAGCGCTCGCCGGCTTCGGGGCCGCCTGGGCACTGTTCCATTACGTCATGCCTCGTGCGCAGGACCTCAGCGCCATGGCGATGGCGGCGTCTGCCCGAAGCCTCGACCTGCCCGCGGGGACACTCGCCAACGGAGCCGGCATCAAATTTTCTAACACCCCGGAGGCAATGGGCCAGAACACGCGGGCCGCCAGCGTCATCTGGCAGTGGCAGGGCGTCCGCCACAGCGTGACCGTGTACCCGGCGGTCTTTGCGACCGGGTCACCAGGCTTCATCCCGCTGCCCCGGTGATCCAGGTCGGACTCGCCGCTCCGCGGCGGGCCGTGGGGCTCACCGGACTCGTCCTGGGCGCCGCTTTCATCCGGGCGCTCCTGCTGCCGCTCGGAGACATTCTCAGCACCCTGGTGTTCGGTGGCTGCCTGCTGGCCATCGCCTGGGTTGAGCGGACGGCCCCCACCCTGCCCTCGCCGAACGTCTCCAACGCTCGCCTAGCACCAAAGCGCCGCTCGAGTGGTGCGACGGGCCCGGCGAGCGGGGGATTGGAATCACCGTCCCGGGTCGGCATCCTGGGCTCTCTGGTGGCGGGCCTGCTGGTCGGCGCGGTGCTTCTGGTGCCCCTGACGACAGGATCGCTCGGCGCCCGTGGGCTCGATGGGTTCTGGACCTGGGCGGCCCTCGCGGCTCTGATCGCGACCCTCGAGGAGATTGCCATCCGCGGCGCGCTCTACCGGCGCTGGTCGGCTGAGGCCGGGCCAGTGGCCGCCATCGTCGTCGGGGCCGTGGTGTTCGCCCTGATCCATTTGCCGCGCTATGGATTGGGGGCCATGCCGCTGGACGCGGCCGTCGGGCTGGCGCTGGGTGGCTTGCGTGCGTTCACCGGGCGGGTGGCACCCTGCGCCGTGGCGCATACGATCGCCGACTGGGGGGCCTGGTTCTGGGCATGACCCGGACGCGCCGCGCCGGCGTGGTCGCCATCGCCCTCGGCCTGGCAGCCGCGGCCTTGCTGCATGGTCGGTTCTCCGCCCCGCCGGTCTACGACGGCATCGTGGTGCCCCCCGAGCCCTACCGCTGGGAATCGCCGCCGCCGAACCTGCGGGCCGGAAACAAGCCGCCGCTCTCCGGGGAGGCGACGCTGCCCGTGCTGAACGGCCGGGTCGCCGGCGGCGGCGTGCAGACAGACGACAACCAGGTCGTGATCTACTTCGGCCCCGGCACCTTCAAGGCGCCGGCCGGCACCCAGACGGTGAAATGCACCATCGCGCCCGATCCCAACCCGCCGCCCGCGCCGTCGGGGGTCGACATTCGCGGCAACGTCTACCGCATCGGCTGCGTGGCGCAGCCCGGCGGCGCACCCGTGACCCTGGCCTCCACCTACCACCTGACGCTGCGCTTCCCGCCCGGGGCGTTCAAGGAAATTCAGGTCAACGATGGCAGTTCATGGCGGGCGCTAACGACCCTGCGTTCTCCAGGCGGCGACCCGTACGCGAGCGTCAATGCGCCGGGGTTCGCCGAATACGCGGCGACCGCACCGACCGGCGCCGCCGCGCCGAGCGACAGCACTTTCTCCATCCTCGGCCGTTACGCCGAGTTTTACGGCATCCTGGCGTTCGTGATCATCTTCGGGGTGATCGCGATCGTCCAGGAGGTGCGCCGTCGCAACCGGCGTGCGCCAGCTCCGACAAACAAGCGACGACGCTAGCGGGCGTTCGGTATGGTGATTCCGTGATCTCCCTTCATGCCAGTCTCGGACTGACCAGCTGGACCTGGGAGCCGACCGTCCTCGCCGGGGTGCTGGCGCTTGCGGGCGGGTACGTCTGGCTGCTGCGTGGCGGTTCGCCGGGATCCTGGTCATCCATGGCCCGAATCTATTTCGCCGCGGGCCTCCTGACGCTCTTTCTTGCGCTGGCCTCGCCGATCGACGCTGGTGGCGACCACTACCTGTTCAGCCTGCACATGCTGCAGCACCTGCTGCTCGCCATGATCGTGCCGCCCCTGCTCCTGCTCGGACTCCCGGAGGTGTTTCGTGCTTTCGACCGTGTCCGCATCTCGCCGCTGCTGGCGAGCATCGTCTTCAACGCCGTGCTGGCCGTCTGGCATCTGCCGTTTCTCTACGAAGCAACCCTGCGCAATCAGCCGCTGCACGTTCTCGAGCATCTGAGCTTTCTGGCCGTGGGCGTGCTCTTCTGGTGGCCGATCATGGTTCCCGCCGGCCGGCGCTTCGCCATGAGCGTCATCGGGAAGATCGCGTACCTCGGCTTCGCCGGCGTGCCACCGACCATCCTTGGGCTGGCCTTCATCCTGTCGCCGGTCGTCATCTATCCGTTTTATGCCGCCGCGCCGCGAGTGACGCCGCTCTCGCCCCTCGACGACCAGCTGGTCGCCGGGCTCGTCATGTTCGGGCTCGGCAACCTCATCTACTTCGCCGCTATCTGGATCATCTTTTTCCGACTTGATGACAAAGGAGCGACGGCGGGCGAACGATCGGTGGTCGAGGTCGAAACCCCTGTCAGAATGGGTTGATGAGCAATCGGCCCTCCGCGACTGAGGCGCTCCACACCTCCGGCTACCGGCTGACGATGCAGCGCCAGCTGGTATGGGACACGTTGCGTCAGAGCAAGAAGCATCTCAGCGCCGAAGACATCCTCGGCCAGATTCGCCGGCAGTACCCGCGCTTCAACCTGGCGACGGTCTATCGATCGCTGGAGGTACTGGAAGAGCTCGATCTCGTCAAAGAGACCCGGATCCGGGACCGCGCCTACTACGAGCTGGCCGAAGAAGGGATCGATCATTACCACCTGGTCTGCGACCAGTGCGGCTCGACGCTCCACATCGAGGGCGATCACATGGTGCCAGTGCTGCATCACATCTCGGACGAGCACGAATTCATGGTCAGCAACGCCGACCTCGTCGTGCACGGTCGCTGCGCCCGCTGCCAGGCGAAGGCGGCTCGGACTCGCTAACCGCGCAACTGCGAAGATAGGGACCGATGGCTGAGCCCGAGCCAAGGCCCGCGCGTCACGCGCAACCTTTACACGATCCCGACGTCGACAGAGGCGGGATCGGCCGACAGCTCCGCGACATCATCCTCGGCGGCCAGGACGGCCTGGTCAACGTTCTCGGCCTCGTCCTGGGAGTTGCCGCGGCCACCGCTCAGCTGCGGATCATCCTGGCGGCGGCGCTGGCCGCCACCTTCTCGGAGTCGATCGCCATGGGAGGCGTCATGTACACGTCCGTCCTGGCCGAGCGGGATTACTACCTGGCCATGCTGGCCAGGGAGCAGCAAGAAGTCGACGAGGTGCCCGACGTCGAGACCGAGGAGGTCCGCCAGATCTTCCGCGACAAAGGACTGCATGGAGAGGTGCTCGAGCGAGTGGTCAAAGAGATCACCAGCGATAAGAAGGTCTGGGTGGACGTGATGATGCGCGATGAGCTGCATCTCGCGCCGGTCAGCGACGCGGGCGCGGTCCGTCGTGCGTTCGTCACCGGCTTCTCGACCCTGATCGGCTCGCTCATCCCCCTGGTTCCGTTCCTGTTCGTGCCGCTGTTTGGCATATCCGTGACCGCCGCCACCATCATGGCGGTGCCGCTCTGTGCCGCGGTCCTGTTCGCGGTCGGTGCGTACAAAGCCATCACGCTCGTCGGCGACTGGCGCATCAGCGGTCTGCAGATGACGATTATCGGTATGGTCTCGGCTGCGGCCGGCTACGGGATCGGACGCCTCCTGCACGTCAGCGGCAGCTGACGGCTCGACCTATAGCCCGGCCGGGAATGTAAAGGGCTGGAGTCCCGGCGACGCGCTCCCGACGTCGAGCTGAATGAGCGTGTGCGCGTTGAGGGGTATCGACCGTGGATCGCTGGTGAACGGCTGGCCATCAACATAGGCCGTCACCGGACCCTGCGCGGGCCCGACCTGCGTCGCGCTCAGCGGCTGGTTCCAGATGTCGAAGTAGTTGCCGAGCGTGTAGACGCGCTGGCTGGGTGACTCGACGTGGATGATCCCATCCGCCGTGTGGGAGTGGAGCCAGTAGAAGCACTTGCCGGCGGTGACAAACGGGCCGGCTGAGGTCTGGACAACCTGCGTGGGTGGAACGATGCCGATGCCTTCCGGGATGATCCGCGCCTTACCGTTCAAGTACACCGCCAGATGGGCGTGGATGTGGTACACGACCTGCTCCGAGGTCTCGCAGTTGATGCCGTCCACCGGCTGCCCCTGCGCTTGTCCGTCCGTCGTTGCCAGCAGCGTGGGGCTATTGGCCGACACCAGGTTGACAACGAGGACCGTACCCGCGATGGCGAGGATCGCGGCGACGCCGCCCAGCAAGAAGCCCAGCCGCCGCCGACTGGGGTCGGGCCGCCGCCGATTCGGCCGAGACGGATGGCTGGCCGTACTGGCCCTGGCGGCCGCCTTTCGCTTGCTCTTCTTGCTCATGCGACCAGTATTGCTACCCCTCGTGAACTCTGATCAATCTCTTACGGAACCCGGGTTATACTCCGGGACAGTGAGCCGATTCCCGACCGGGCGGCTGTTCGCGACGTTCGTGCTCGGAGCTCTGCTCGAGCCCATCGGCCATGCCGCCGCCTATGCCCTGCGATACGGCCCTTCCATGGCCTGGCAGGTCCAGTCGCAGGGGAGTCACGCCGCATATCCGCGAGTCTTCTCGTTGAGCTCGCTCTCGCTCATCGTCGCCCTGACGCTGTCGTTGATTGCCGTCGTCTCCATCCGGTTGATCCTGGGCGATCGACGCGTGTCATCGACCGGGTTGCGGGCGACGTTCCTGGTGCTCGCCCTCGTCCAATGCTCGCTGTTCGTCACCAAGGAAACGTTGGAGGCGTTATCGGTCCAGGTCACTCCCGACATTGTCGCCATGTTGATTCTCGCCGTGTGCGTCCAGCTGCCCCTGGCGGCGCTGGCCGCGTGGGTCGTCAGCTGGCTGCGCGCCTACCTCGCCCTTGGCGCCGAGGCGCTCCGCGTCATCCTCACCGTACGCCTGGCCACCGCAGCGGAGACATTTGCGATTCGCGCCCTGGCCTCGCCGGTGCATTCCGTCGATCTTCGGGACCAGCGATGGTACCGACGCCGAGGTCCGCCGCGCTCGATCTGACGTGATCCCGGCTGCGCTTCGCGCGGCCTGAAATTCATCCGTCAAGGAGAGCATCATGCGTAAGTTCATTCCAATCCGTCTGCTTTCGGCTGCTGCCGCCGCCACCGCGGTAGCACTGGTCGCCGTGGTTCCCGCGTCGGCTCACGAGGTGCGAACCGTGGGCGCCTATGAGTTCACAGTTGGCTGGCTACACGAGCCGGCCTACGCCGACGAGCAAAACGCGATCCAGTTCTTGCTCAAAGACTCGAGGGGTAACGCGATCGACGACCTGGGAGACACGCTCAAGGTCGAAGTGATGTACCAGAGCCAGAAGATGCCAGCGCTCAGCCTGACCCCGACCTTCGATCCGGACACCGGGCTCGGCATGCATGGCGAATATTTGGCTAGCCTGATCCCAACCCGCGCCGGCAACTACACCTTTCATTTCACGGGAACGGTGAAGGGCCAGGCGATCGACCAATCGTTCACATCCAGCCCGACGACCTTTGACGCGGTGCGCGAGCCAACGGCCGTGGAGTTTCCGGCGCAGGATCCGAGCCGCGGGCAAATCGCGCAGAAGCTGGACCGCATCGATCCCAGGATCGCGGCGGCCGAAGCGACGGCGCGCAATGACGCCGAGCTGGCGCGCAACCTGGCGATCGCGGGCATCGTGCTCGGGGTGCTGGGGACGGTTGGCCTGATCATCGTCCTGACTCGCGGCCGGAGGTCGGCTGTTCGCTAACGTGCGCCGTTTCCTGATCGCGCTCCTGCTCTCGCTGACCGGGCTGCTGAGCCTCGGCATCGTCGCCGAGGCGCACGCCCTGGTGCGCTCATCGGTGCCTGCCGATGGAGCGAACCTCGAACGCGCGCCCACGCAGGTGAGCATTACGTTCACCGAACGGCCGGATGCTCGACTGTCCGTGATCCATGTGCTCGACGCGGGAGGGCGGCGCCTGGAGAGTGGCGGCGTGCGCGTCGTACCGGGCGATCCGTCCACGCTCACGGTGCCGCTGCCGTCATTGCCGAATGGCGTCTACACCGTGACCTGGTCGACCGTGTCCGCCGTCGATGGTCACCGCGCCGGTGGATTCTTCGCCTTCGGTGTCGGCGCGTCGCCAACCGGGTCGTCGCCCCCGGGCGGTGCGGCGACACCATCAACGCCGCCGCCGTCAGGGCTGGGCACCGCCGGGCGCTGGCTCTACTACGTGGGTCTCGCGCTACTGCTGGGCGGCACCTGGATTTCGCTCTTCGCCTTCCGCGCTCCATCCAGACGGCTGCTGGCGATGGCGGGCGCCGGCGCCGGCGTCGCGGTCGTCGGCCTGTTGGTCGCGGCCGAGGCCGAACGGGAGTCGGTCTCGGTCACATGGACTGAGTTCATGTCTGCCTCTCCTGGTGGCAATCTGCTCGAACAACTCGTTCCGGTCGTGCTCGCGGGCGTTGCCCTTGTGCTGGCATGGCGATGGCGCCCGTCCATCCATCAGGCCGCGCTCGGCGTGGCGGGCGCCCTCACACTGGTGGCGATCTTTACGCACGTGTTGACCTCGCATGCCAGTGCCAGCCACGTGGCGTGGTTGATGCTGCCGGCGCAGTGGGCGCACCTGACGGCCTTCTGCGTCTGGATCGGCGGCCTGGGCGCATTGCTGGTCGGCGTCCGCGGGCTGCCGCCGGGGATTGCCGGCCGCGCGGTCCGCCGCTTCTCTTTCGTGGCAGGCTTCGCGCTCGCGGCCGTGGGAGTGACCGGCGCGCTGCGCGCCATCGATGAGGTCGGGGCGCTGCCGCGCCTCTGGTGGACGCTCTTCGGCGGGCTGGTGCTGGTCAAGGTCACGCTCTTCATCGGGCTCGTCGGGCTGGGCGCGATCAACCGCTTCCGAAACGTCCCGCGCGCCGAGTGGAGCCTTAGCGGGCTCTTCCGAATCGGCCGCTTGGAGATCGGCGCCGCTGCCGTCGTCATCGCGGTCGCTGCGGTGCTCACGGCCCTGCCGCCCCCGAGCTATTCAGCGGCGGTGGCCGCTGCCTCACCGCCGCAGGTGATCGTCGATGGACATGACCCGGGAACGACGGTCAAAGTAAGGCTGATCGTCGCCCCGGGATATCCCGGGGCCAACCGTTTTACGATCAGCGTGCGCGACTATGACACGGGGCAGACGGTGACCGCCAATCGGGTCGCGCTCCGCTTTGCCTTCCCCGGACGACCCAACATCGGCGAATCGACCCTCGAGCTCAAGACCGATGGCAACGGCACCTATGTGGCGACCGCGCCGAATCTCTCGCTGGCCGGCCGCTGGAGTGTGACCGCCGTCGTCGAACGTGGCCTCAACTCCGTCGAGGTGCCGATGATGGTCACGACCGCGGCTCCGCCGGAGCGCATCCAGAGCCAGGTCATCGCCGGCCTCACGCTCTACACCGTCGATCTTTCGAAGGGCCGGTCGTTGCAGCTCTACGTCGACCCAGGGACGGCGGGCAACAATGCTGTGCACGCGACCTTCTTCCAGGGAAACGCGGAGCTGGCCATGGGCGATGCCACCGTCATCAGTGCAACCCCTGAGACCGGGCCGACGCTCGATCTCCAAGCATCACGCTTCGACAAGGTTGGACACTTCATCGGCCAGGGTTCGCTAAGCGCCGGACGTTGGCGCTTCGACATCACCGCCACCTCGTCGGATGGCGAAACCTACCAGGCCAGCTTCCAGGAGACCATCAAATGAACATCCGGCTTCTCGCGTCGCTCGCCCTCGCCAGTGTCGCTCTGGCGGCCTGCAGCCTGCCGTTGATCGGCCAGTCGCCAACACCGAGCCCTACCCCGCGGCCCAGCTCAACGGGGCACCTCACGATTGCGCAGCCGGCGCCGAACACCGTGGTCACGGCGAGCACCCTGCACGTGGAATTCCAGCTCAACGGCGCCCACATCGTCGACGTCACCACCAAGAACCTGACGCCCGACACGGGCCACCTCCATCTCTCGATCGACGGCCGGCTGATCTCGATGAATTACCAGCTCTCGCAAGACGTCTCGATGCAGCCGTTTACGCCGGGGCCCCACGTGCTCCAGGGCGAGTTCGTCGCCGCCGACCACATCCCCTTCAGCCCGCGCGTGATCAGCAAGGTCATCATCGAATACCAGCCGCCGGGCTCCAGTTAATGTCACGCAGGCGTCACGCGTTCGCTATTGCGAACGATTCGCAATAAGATATACTCGGTGCTCGGATGGCGACGGCGCGCGCAGTTTTTCGCGGCTGGCGGACGACCCCGATGAGTTCGGTCTCGCTGCGGTTGACGGGCTTGTTCGGCGGAGTCGCCCTGCTTCATGTGCTCGGCTGGGGGATCATGCTGCTCCTGGTCGCGCCGCGGTTTCCCGTCATGCTGGGCCTGGGAGGGCTGGCCTACGCCTTCGGCTTACGGCATGCCTTCGACGCGGACCATATCTCGGCGATCGACAACACCACCCGCAAGCTCTTGCAGGAAGGGAAGAAACCGCTGGGCGTGGGCTTCTTCTTTTCGCTGGGCCACTCGAGTGTCGTCTTCCTGATCGCGCTACTGCTCGGAATCGCCACGCAGTTCGTGGTCACCAACATCGTCACCGGCCGGGGCGAGTTGAAGAACCTGGGCGCGCTGATTGGGACCGGGGTATCCGGCATCTTTCTGGTGCTGATCGGGATCTTGAACCTCATCATTCTGCTCGACATCATCCGCCTGTTCCGCCGGATGAAGGAGGGAGTGTACGACCGGCAGGGGCTGGAGCATGAACTGGTCGCCGGCGGTCTATTGACAAGACTCTTCGGGCGATTGTTCAAGCTGATCACGCACAGCTGGCAGATGTACCTGGTTGGTTTTCTCTTCGGCCTCGGCTTCGACACGGCGTCCGAGATCTCGTTTCTCGCCATCTCGGCAGGCGCTGCGGCGCAACATATTCCGCTGTATGCCTTGATTTCGCTGCCATTGATCTTCGCCGCCGGGATGTCGCTGATGGACACGGCCGATGGCGCTTTCATGTCGCAGGCATATTCCTGGGCTTTTTCGAACCCGGTGCGCAAGGTCTTCTACAACCTGACGATCACGGCACTCTCGGTGTTTGTCGCGCTCTTCGTCGGCGTGTTCGAGCTGAGCCAGTTGCTCGTTCAGCAGCTGGGCCTCCGAGGCGGCGCCTGGGACGCGATCCGCGGCATGGATCTCGGCGTGATGGGCTTCGTCATCGTGGGCGCCTTCATCGTCACCTGGGCCGGCGCCATTCTGATCTACCAGAGCCAGCACATCGAAGAACGCTGGTCGCGCGCGCTGAAGACTTAGTCCGTTCGTATCGGGGTAGCCTTTCCTTGTGATCCACGCCATTGCGCTGGCACTCAGCACCGCCTTCGATATGTTGTGGGAGGTCTTCTGGCCGCTGGCGCTCGGCTTCATCCTGTCCGCGATCGTCCAGACCCTGGTTTCCCGCCGTACGGTGGAGCGAGCGCTGGGCTCGGATTCGCCGCGCAGTCTCGGCCTTGCCACGCTGTTCGGGGCCGCGTCCTCGTCGTGTTCCTACGCCGCCGTCGCCATCTCTCGCTCGTTGTTCCGCAAAGGGGCGAGCTTTCCGGCCGCCATCGTGTTCGAGTTCGCGTCCACGAACCTGGTCTTCGAGCTCGGATTAATTCTTCTGATTCTGCTGGGCTGGTCGTTTGTCGGCGCCGAATTCGCGGGCGGCCTCTTGATGATCGTGATTCTTGCGCTGCTCTTTCGCTGGACCCTCAAGCCGGGAATGATCGAAGAAGCTCGGCGACAGGCGGAACGGGGCCGGCAGGGACGGATGCAGGGGCACGCCGACATGGACATGTCGATCACCGAAGGGCCGTTTCTTCGGCGACTGTTCTCCGGCCGGGGCCTGACCGCCATCAGTCACAACTTCTGGGGAGACGTGACGTCGGTCTGGACCGACATCGGCCTGGGGCTGCTGATTGCCGGCGCGCTGGCCGCCTGGGTGCCAACCGCGTTCTGGCAGAGCTTCTTCCTGACCAGCCATCCGGTGCTGTCGCAGGTCTGGGGTCCATTGATCGGGCCGGTGATCTCGTTGTTGAGCTTTGTGTGTTCGGTCGGCAACGTGCCCCTGGCCGCGGTGCTGTGGAACGGCGGGATCAGCTTCGGCGGGGTGATCGCGTTCGTGTTCGCCGACCTGATCATCATTCCCATCATCGACATCTACCGCAAGTACTACGGCGGACGGATGGCGCTCTACCTGCTGGTCGTGTCCTACGGGGCGATGGCGCTGGCCGGGCTCGCCATCGGCCTGCTCTTCCAGGGGCTCGGGTTCGTTCCGTCCCGTCATCCCGCGACCACCCTGGTGGCGGCCCCGACGCTCAACTACACGAGCGTCTTGAACGTGATCTTCCTGGTCATCCTGGCGGTGCTGGCCTGGCGGTTTCTCCGCACCGGCGGCCTTCAGATGCTGCGCATGATGGACGCGCCGGCGCCGGACCATCGCGCGCACGGTACGGTCGACGTTAGGCCGGGGGATGGGCCGTCGCATCACGCCCATCACTGATGCCGAGCGCCCGGGCGAGCACCCGGTCCATGGCTGAATGCGCGGCCAGCAGCGCGCCCGCGGCCTTGAGCCGCTGACGGAGCGCCGTCTCCAGGTGGCCGGTGACGGCGACGACCACGAGCGCCGGCTCGCGCCGCACCAGCTCGCTGACCAGCTCGACCTGCCGGTCGGGCCGCAGCGTCGCCTGGAGCACGACGACATCCGCCGGCGCCCACGCCCGCGTGCGCGCAGCGGCCGGGCTGAGACCCTCCACCGGCACGCCCAACCGGGCGGCGGCCGCCCGGACTCGTTGGCCGAAAAAGAGGTCATCCTCGACCAGGTAGAGCCGTTTGCTCACACGTTTGCAGGATATCCGGCCAGGCCCTTTTGGTCATCGCCAAACGTTGCTATAATCGCGCCCGGGGAATGGGTCGAAG
>Ga0307479_10001135_pt1 | contig 24084 bp, 23 predicted proteins | sample atmos_gasesECM4C_FD_203743 | JGI IMG/M metagenome (GOLD analysis project Ga0307479, IMG submission 203743) | Hardwood forest soil microbial communities from Morgan-Monroe State Forest, Indiana, United States - atmos_gasesECM4C_515 | ecosystem: Environmental > Terrestrial > Soil > Temperate... | reverse complement strand
CCGCCACCACCCACACCAATCACCTTAATCTTGGCATCGTTAAGAGGTTCCTCGTTGAAGCTGATGCGAATGCTCGAATCGTTTTTCGTTGGATCGTTTTTCATTTTGTCCACCCTGATTTAGATTTCTCCGCTCCGTTCCGCGCGTTCAACAAGTGGCCAGGGGTCAGTGTTAAGCGGCCAATCTGCCTCGATTTTCTGACCACTGACCACAGATCACTAAGCACTGCCTCTTCATCCCACCAACATCGCCTTCAATCTCGATCCCCACCGGTCGCCCTGAAATCCGCGCGCCACACGCGCCCGCTGCCCGTAGTTCACCATCCCGATCAGCGTGGCATACTCCGGCTCGGCCAGCGTGACAGGCATTTTCGCCAGAGGTGTAGGCCACGACAACCGTACCGGACGCCTCAAGACAGACTCGGCTACATCGAAAATTCCGGGCAGCCGCGAACCGCCGCCACTCAGCACGATGCCCGCCAGACACGCATCGAATATCCCACTCTGCCGCAGATTGTCCCGCATCATTTCAAAAAGCTCGCGCGCCCGCGGCTCGAGGATTTCCGCCACCAGCCGTTGCGGCAACAAACGCGACGGCCTGTCGCCCACCGATGGCACCTCCACTTCATTGCCTTCCGGAATCAACGTCACAATCGCGTTGCCAAAAATTTTCTTGATCTTCTCCGCCTCCGCCAGCGGCGTACACATCCCCATCGACAAATCACTGGTGAAGTGATCGCCTCCCACGGGAATCACTCCGGTATAAGCGACCGCGCCCTGGACAAAAACAACTAGCTCTGTGGATCCCGCACCGATGTCAGCGAGGCAAACTCCCAACTCACGTTCGTCGGCCCGCAGCACGGAATCGGCCGCCGCCAGCGGCTCAAAGACGGTGTCGTCCACATGCACACCGGCGCGATTCACGGCCGTGATCACGTTCTGTGTAGCACTCGCCGCCGCCGTCACTAAGTGAACCCGCACTTCCAACCTCGCCGCCATCATCCCCAGCGGATCATGCACTCCCGCTTGATCGTCCAAAATAAATTCCTGCGGCAGCAGATGCAGAACTTCGCGGTCCGCGGGAAGCGGAATCGCCCGCGCTCGCTCGACTGCCTGCTTGATCTCATCGCGGCCAATCTCCCGCGGACGCGTACCCAGGCTGATGCCACCGTGGCTGTTCACGCCGCGCACGTGCGATCCGCCAATGCCGATAATGGCATGCTCAACCGCCGCTCCCGCCGCGTCTTCGGCGGCTTCCACCGCCTTCTGTATGGCTGCAACCGCTTTGTCCAGTTCCACGATCACGCCCTTGCGCGAGCCCCGCGACTCCGCAACCCCGTGCCCGCGATAGCGCAAGCCGCCATCGCCGACCTCTACCATCAGCGCACAAGTCTTGGCGCTGCCTACATCAATTGCCGTCAAAACATTTCCCTGCTGATTCGCCATCGTTTAATTAGTCCTCGATAAAAACTGCTCAACTTCGTACGAATTTGAAATATCAATCGCTCGGCCCAGGACTGGCCTGGGTCTTGGCAATCGCCGGACTCGGCTTCCGGCCTGCCGTTACCGATTTGGCGCTGGACGGTTTAGTAGCGCCGCCGTCCCGGCGGCTGTCCAGGGGGCGTCCCGCCCGGTGCGCCAGCGGCGCAGAGTTCTTTGCGACAGGCGCCGGTTTCGCCGGACGTTTCTTTGCAGCTTTCCTGACTGCCGGCTTGACTGTGGTGTCGGGCTTTAGCTTCTTTTCGCTTAGCTCGAACGCAGGCTTGGGCACGGCGCGATCGTGCGGCACCATGCGGGTGATCAGGGCGGCAGGCTTTACACCCGCGGCAGCCGCCACTTTCGCCATGCCCGGACTCAACGGCGACTGCTTCGCCGTTCTCTCCATATCCGGATTCACGATGATCTGGTTGTCATAGCGCAGATCCACCGACTCCAGCTTTTGAAACTGCTGCCGCCAACCTTGCGCATGAGTCACGTAGATTTTGTAGCGCCGCAAATAATCGGATGAGCCCAGGTGAACCAGCACATCGCCCGCCGGATCGTTCACCCGCACCTTCACATCTTCGAGATCGGAAAGATCCACTTCACTAAGATCCTGCGAATAGCGCGCTCCGCCAGAATCCAGTTCCTGGACCATTTGGCTATAGGTCTTCATGCGCGGCGCGCGCGTCGAGAGCGGCTCACCTGGATTCATCCCCAAGATCACGGGAAAGGAATATTTGTGCTTCGGTGACAACTCCATCAGCGTGCCGCTGGCGTCAATCAATGACATGCGCGGCCCCACGCGAGCGAACGCCACCGGCGTGCGCTCCTGAATCTCGACTTTCAGGCGGTTGGGAACAAAACGCATCACGCTGGCCGATTCCACCCACGGAATTTGTTCCAGTTGCGCCTTCTGCTGAGCCAACGGAATAAAAAAAATGTTCCGCCCAATATCCGCGCCCATCACTTCCATGATCTGCGACTTGGTCACGTTCTGCATTCCCGTGACTTCAATGTTGTCGCTCGATTGCACGCGAAAGCGCCACGAGTGTTCGCCATAGTGATAGAGCCACGCCGCAGCCAGCGCCGCCGTGCAACACATAGCAGCCGCCGCTACTCCCCACAACAAACGGTTTGCAGTCTTTTTCGGAAGAGAACTTCGGCGGGCGGAGATACGCTTTTGCCCGCGCAGAAACGGGGATTCCTCATCCACGTCCAGGTCGACCAGGCGCGCATCGTCGATCTCCACATCGCGCTGGTTCAAATCATGCTCGCGCAAGTCATGAAAGCCCGGGCGCGCGGCTCCAGCGCTGGGTGGGTACAACTCCTCCTGCAGGATGGTGGGGCCCGATTTCCGCGCCATCAGTAGAGTCAGTTGTCGCTAGTGAATCGCTGAGCACTCAAACTATAACTTCATTTCGCGAATTGAGACAGACAAAATAACAAACTTTTGCACAGCCAGGAATCGCATTGAACATCATCCAGGGAGAAATTCAGGACGGACCCCGGGCTCGTCTGCACAGGCTCGTGTTAGGTGAGGCTCGTGTGGGGACGGGCGCATTCGCCCGTCCCGGCCAGGGCGAAGCCCAGCCGCTGCCGGAAGTAACCTGCGAGTCTTGGATAGCAAGAAAAAGCGGACACGGCAGTTTCGCCGTGTCCGCCTCTTTCGGAGGAAGGAATTCTAAACCGGTCCGAGCCCCGGCATATCAAGATGCACCACGGGAGCCGGAATCCTCACCACAGGCACCCGCGGAATCCTCACCTGCACCCGTGGACAAATCGCGGGAATCTCTACCGTGTTAAAAGCCGGAGCGAACCGAACTCGTGAAATCTGTGCCTCCATCCGCGCGCGATTCGCTTCCAACCGTGCAAACTGCGCTTCTTCCCGCGCCGACATCGCCTCGAACCGCGCCATTTCACCTTCAGTCCTCGCCATTTTGGACTGGAAACGCGCCACAGCCGTGGCCAAACGGCAAGACGCTGACTCTTTCCGTGCGGCAACCAAGTTTGCTTTCGCCGCGAACCAGTCAGCGCGTCCGGACGTCAACGCCAGTACAGCTTCCGACCGATCCGCGATCCGGGCCGTCATCTCATTCACCGTCCGGTGCGCCCAAGCCGCGCCACCGTCCTGATAAATGCCGTTCAATCCCAGAGCCAGCACACCAGCCGCCAGCCATCCCCATGCTTGCGTATTTTTCATGGCCTGAACCCCTTATGCCAGATTGGACGAAGCTCGTCCCAATCCGTTAGCAATGGAAGATACGGAGGTGCAGAAGCAAAGGTTCCCTGCCCGGGTGTAAAACCCACGCCAGGGGGATAGAGAGTATGCCTTTTCCATTCGTTCTACTCCTCGCTTTGGCCCTGCTTCAAACTGCGCCTCATAATCCGCCCATGCCCGACGCCCTCTCTCTTATAAGCGAAGTCAGCCAACGCTACGCCGACGCCAAGTCCCGCCACATCGAAGCCGACGAAGAGTACGCATCAAGTAACGAACTGCACCATAGCCGGCAGAAGACCCTGCTTACTGCGATTGAGCCTGGAGCGAGCAAACGTTATCCCCATCCCTCTCGCTCCTTCAGCCTCTCCAGAATCATCGGCCCCAAATGCGAAACGCTCCCAGCTCCCAGCGTGAGAATCATATCCCCATCCTCCGCCACGGCCGCAACCGAACTCACCGCATCCGCAAACGAACTCACGTACCGGGCGCTGCGTCCGCCTTTCTCGCCAATCGTCCGCGCCAGCCCTTCCCCGCTAATCCCCTCGATAGGCTTCTCACTGGCCGCGTAAATGTCGAGCACAAACAACGAATCCGCATCCCCAAACGCGGTGGTGAAATCTTCCATCAGATCTCGCGTGCGCGTGTAACGGTGCGGTTGGAAAACGACGTGAACCTTGCGAAATCCGCACTGCCGCGCGGCCTCCAGCGTTGCTTTGATCTCCGTGGGATGGTGCCCGTAATCGTCGATGACGCTCACGCGCCCCGCCCGCCCACGCAACTGGAACCGCCGGTCAACCCCACGGAACTGGTCCAGCCCCGCGCGGATCGCCTCCACCGCAACATCCAACCCCACGCCCACCGCGATGGCCGCCGTCGCATTCAGAATATTGTGAACACCAGGCACATGCAGCGTGAACTCGCCCAAGTCCTTCTTGCGATAACTCACACGAAACCGGCTCAGAGGCTGGCCATCGCCCGGCACATTCAACCCGGCGGGATTCGTTTCCAGCTTAATAAGAAAATCGGACCCGCGCTTCGTCCCATACGTCACAGTGCGCCGCTGTGCCTGCGGCAGCAACCGCCGCAGCATGGGATCGTCATTGCACACCACGACCATCCCATAGAACGGAACGCGATCCATGAACTCCAGAAACGTTTTCTTCACATCCCGCATGTTGCGGTAGCAATCCATGTGCTCGCGGTCAATGTTGGTTACGACCGATAGAATCGGCGAAAGCTTCAGAAACGACCGGTCACTCTCATCCGCCTCGGCCACCAGATACTGGGACTTCCCCAGCCGCGCATTCGACCCCATCGCATCCACGCGCCCGCCCACAACTACAGTAGGATCAAGCCCGCCACCAGCCAACACCGCCGCCACCATCGAGGTTGTCGTCGTCTTGCCGTGCATCCCAGCAATGGCGATGCCATACTTCAGCCGCATCAACTCCGCCAACATCTCTGCCCGCTGAATCACGGGTACGTGCAGTTTGTGGGCTTCGAGGACTTCAGGATTTTCCGTAGCGATCGCTGAACTCGTCACCACGACCTCGGCTCCTGAAATGTTCTCCGCGCGGTGCCCCTCGAACACAGTCGCGCCTAGGCTTGCGAGTCGTTGCGTGACCCCGGAACTCCTCAGGTCGGAGCCTGAAACCCGATACCCGAGATTCAGCAGCACCTCGGCAATCCCGCTCATGCCGATTCCACCAATGCCCACGAAGTGAATTTGCTGAATCTTGGCAAACATACGTCAAGTTCTTGGCCACGGATTTCACCGATTCACACGGATAAATCAAGCGCTTCAAGAGAACAAAGACCAAAAAGAAGTATCAGTGAAGATCCGTGAAAATCCGTGGCTAATTTTGTTCTCCTCCCGCCATCCGCGCCGCCATCGCCGCAATATCCCGCGCCGCGTTGGGGTGCGCCAAGCCGCGCGCCGCCTCGCTCATCCTCCGCAAGCGATGCGAATCCTGCAGCAGTACCGCAATCGTTTCTGCAAGCCAGACGCCTTCCAGTTTCGGTTCCTCAACCAATACCGCTGCACCCGCGCGTTCCAGGGCCAAAGCATTCACGCGCTGATGATCGTCCGCCGCGCGCGGAAAAGGCACGAACACAGCCGGCTTCCCGGCCGCCGTGATTTCAGCTACTGTGCTCGCACCAGCGCGGCACACCACCAGATCGGCTCGCGCAAACGCCGCCGGCATGTCTTCGATAAACTTGAAAACCTCTGCGGACTCCCCGAGCGCACCGTAAATGGCCAGCGCGTCATTATAGTCACGCTCACCGGTCTGATGGATGATGTGAATTCCCGGAGTCTCAAGTCGCATCAGCACCGGCAGGCAGCGAAACATCGCCTCATTGATCGCGTGCGCTCCCTGGCTTCCGCCAAACACCAGCAAAGTCGGGGTCCCACCGCGCTTTGCAGGAATCTCAAAGAACGCCTGGCGCACCGGCACGCCCGTTACTTCCGCATGATGAAAATATTTCGCCGTCTCTTCAAAGTGGACCGCCGCACCTGTTACAAACCGCGCCACCATCCGGTTCGCAAATCCCGGGACAACATTCGGCTCAAACGCCAGTGTCGGAATATGCTTCACCACCGCGGCCAGCATTGCAGGACCCGAAGCATATCCGCCCACGCCAATCACCACGTCCGGCGCAAATTCGTTCACCATGCGGCTAGCATCCCAGACCGCCCGCGGCAGATCAAACGCAGTCTTCGCCCGCGTCATCAGGCTAACGTTCTTAAGCGCGCCCACCCGCACCAATTGCAGCGGATACCCCGCCGCCGGCACAAGGCGGTTCTCGATCCCGCGCGCCGTCCCAATGAACAGCACCTCGGCCCCATAATTTTTCTTGAGTTCGTTTGCGATAGCCAGGGCCGGGATCACATGCCCACCCGTCCCGCCGCCCGCCAAGATTGCGCGCATGACGTGACTATAAACCAGAAACAAACCGGCCACGGATTACACGGATTTCCAGGGATAGAGCACGAAGCGCTTCGGAAAAATCAGTGAGAATCCGTGTAAATCCGTGGCGACTTTTTATTCCGCCTGCTTGGTGATATTCAGCAGCACGCCCACGCACGCCAGCGTCACAAACAAAGACGACCCTCCATACGACACGAGCGGCAGAGGAATCCCCTTGGTTGGCATCATCCCCAAAACCACGCTGATGTTGATGAAGGCCTGCAGCACCACCATGCTCGTGATTCCCACCGCAAGGTACCTCCCGAAAGTATCCTCCGTGCGCCACGAAGCCCGCATCCCGCGCCACAAGAAGATGGCAAACAGCGTCACCACAAACATCGCTCCCACCAACCCCAACTCTTCCGCAGTCACGGCAAAAATAAAGTCCGTGTGCGGCTCGGGCAGATAAAATAGTTTCTGCTTGCCTTCCATCAGACCAGTGCCCGTAATGCCGCCGGTACCCACTGCGATCAAAGACTGGATCAGGTGGAATCCGGCCTTCTGCCGCTCGGCATAGGGATTCAGAAAGGCCAAAATGCGGTCGCGCCGAAAGCTCACATGAAAGATCAGGAAATACAGTGGCACCAGCGATGCCCCAAAGGCGTACGCAAAATATCGCATCCGCATCCCCGCCACATATAAGATGCAAGCCACAATCCCGGCACAAGCGATCGCCGTACCCAGATCCGGCTGCAGCACGATCAGGCCGAGCAACATCAGCACAGGCGCAGCCGCGGGAAGCAGCGTGTTCCGCCAGTCGTCCATGGCTTTGGTGCGCGCTTCAAGAAAATAGGCTAGGAAGAGAATCAGCACCGGCTTAGCCAACTCCGAGGGCTGGAACGAGAACGCGCCCACGCGAAACCAGCGATGGGTGTTGTGCGAACGGTCCAGAAAAAACACCGAAATCAGCAGCAGCGTGGTCAAACCGAGCAACGAGAAGACGAGTGATGGATGCCTGTAGCGCCGGTAATCAACCCGCATCGCCGCCACCATCGCCACCAGCCCGGCCGCCGCCCAGATCAACTGCTTCAACAAGAAGGCATACGGCGACCCAAAGCGTTCCCGCGCCATCACCGCCGACGCCGAAAACACCATCACCAGCCCCACAAACACCAGCAGCATGGTCACGGTAAACAGCCAGCGATCGACACTCACCCGCTTTGCCATGGGAAGTTCATTTCACCACGGAGAAGAGGAGACACGGAGGAAGAATTGCTGATTGTTGATTGCTGATTGTTGATTGTTTTGGTTCTGGGGCCAGAAAACCCAATCGCCGAAAAGTGACTCCAGATCGCGGCGGCCATGCACTACGCGAAGGATTAGTACGTCCTCAGCCTCGATGCAGTAAACAACAACATACTCGCCTACGGCCAAGCTTCGTGAGCCAGCACCGAAGTCTTCGTCACGTGCACGTCCGAGATGGGGATAGCGGGCAAGAAGCGAAAATTGGTCGGTGATCGAATCAATCAGCTTATTGGCGATTTCGACGCTACTGTCCCGAACGACGTAGAGCCAGATGCTGTCGAGATCGGCCTCGGCTTCGGGTGCTGTGCGGTGATCCATCAACGACGCGATTGTTCAGCAGCAAGGCGTTCTCTGCCTCGCTGTTTCACTTCTTCCGCCAGTTCCCGCATTGACTCGTCGGTAATAACGCGCCCTTGGCCCCGGGCGAGAGAGGCTTTAGCGTCGTCAAGCGTAGCTAGGAACTGAGCTCGCTTACGCTCGCGTTCCTCCCAAAGTGACAAAGCTTCCTCGATGGCATCCTCTGGACTGTGCAACCGTCCCGACTCGATGGCCTGCCGCACAAACGCTTCCTGATCGGGTGTCAAACGTACTTCCATGCCTCAAGCGTAAGAGGGAGAAATCGAGGTGTCAAGCCGCTTATCCAGGCTTGCGTTCCGAGATGCTGTGAGTCGTTTAACCAAGTTCCCCGGACTCCCAAGGTAATTGCAGGAGCCGAATATGGTTAAACGACTGAGGACCGGACAACTCAACATGATGCTACAGCGCTTGAACCCCACGGGCCACACAAGGAATCGGGCTTCTCGCTTTGAGGCCTTGTGTCTTCTCTGTGCCTCTCTGTCTCTGTGGTAAAAACGCCCCTCACCCCAGCCCCCGCACAATCTCCTTGAACACCCGCCCGCGCTGCTCATAATTCTTGAACTGATCGAAGCTCGCGCAGGCCGGAGCCAGCAACACCACATCACCCGCTTCCGCGATGGCATTCGCCTTGCGCAAAGCATTCTCCAGGGTCTCGGCATGCACGACTTCAACACCTTTAATCTGTGACTCAATCTTCCCCGCCGCAGCGCCGATCGTGTACACGCGCTTTACCCGCTGCCGCAACAGGTCGTTCAACACGGTATAGTCGCTGCCCTTGTCCTTGCCACCCAGAATAAGGTGGATATTCGCCCGGAACGACTCCAGCGCCTTGATGGTCGCATCCACATTCGTGGCCTTCGAGTCGTTGTAGTAGTCCACGCCGCGGATCGTCGCCACAAACTCCAGCCGGTGCTCGACCGCCTTGAAGTCGCGCACCGCCTGCCGGATCTTCTCCGGCGCACACCCCATCAGCGCCCCTGCGCTCACAGCTGCCAGCACGTTCTCCAGATTGTGCGCGCCCTTCAGCGGAATCTCGGATACTTGCATAATCTCGCGCTGTCCGCGGGCGTCGCGAAACAAGATGTTCCCCTCGCGAACCCACGCGCCTTGTTTCACTTCCTTCTGCCGGCTGAACCAAAACACCTGCGCAGGAGTCCGCGCCGCCATGGTCACGCAAGTCGGGTCATCCTCGTTGAGCACGGCAAAGTCATCCCCGCGCTGATTCTCAAAGATGCGCGCCTTGGCATCCACGTAAGCCTCGAACGTCCGGTGCCGATCCAGATGATCGGGCGTAACATTCAACACTACTGCTACCTTGGGCCGGAAAGTCTGAATCGTTTCCAGCTGAAAACTCGAAACCTCGAGCACGATGACGGTCTCCGGCTTCGCCCGCTCCGCCAGCGAAATTGCCGGAGTGCCAATATTTCCTCCGACCAAAGTCGGCAGCCCGCCCGCAGTCATAATTTCGCCGGCAAGCGTAGTCGTAGTAGTCTTCCCGTTCGACCCCGTGATGGCCACAATCGGCCCCGGCAGGAACTGCGCCGCCAGTTCAACTTCCCCAATTACCGCCTCGCCCATGGCCCGCGCCTGCGCCAGGAGCGGCGCGTCCACCGGAACGCCCGGGCTCACCACAATCAAATCCTGCCCCCGGAACGTGCGCTCGCCGTGCCCGCCAGTCTCGACCGTAATCCCGTGATCGAGCAACACCGGTATCTCGTTGCGCAGCTCATCTCCGCTCTTGGTATCGGACACACTGACCCGTGCCCCGTGCGCCTTCAAAAACAGCGCCGACGCCACCCCAGACTTGCCGAGACCAACCACCAGCACGCGTTTATCTTTAAGTTCCATCAAGTCCATTTCACCACAGAGTCACAGAGACACAGAGAAACGAACACCATAATCTTTGTCCTTTCCCAAACGCGGGACGGGCCTTCAGCGTCCATCCCGGGGAAGATTTTCCCTTGTTTTGCTTTTCTCTGTGTCTCTGTGACTCTGTGGTGAATCGTTTTTATCTTAGCTTTAAGGTCGTCAGCGCGAACAGCGCAAACACCAGCGAAGCAATCCAGAAACGCACGATAATTTTAGACTCGGACCATCCCATTAATTCAAAATGATGATGCAGTGGCGCCATCTTGAAAATCCGCTTCTTCCGCAGCTTGTACGATCCCACCTGCAGGATCACCGACACCGCCTCGATCACGAACACTCCGCCAATAAACGGCAGCAAAAGTTCCTGCTTGATGATGACCGCGACCGTCCCAATCGCGCCGCCCAGCGCCAATGATCCTACATCGCCCATAAAAACTTCCGCGGGATGCGCGTTGTACCACAAGAACCCAATCGACGACCCCACCATCGCTCCGCAAAAAATCGTCAACTCACCCACCTGCGGCATGCGCGGAATCTCCAGATAAGTCGCAAACGTTGCGTGACCGCTCACGTACGTGAGCACCGTCAACGCGCCCGCCGCAATCACCGTACAGCCAATCGCCAGGCCGTCGAGCCCGTCAGTAAGGTTCACCGCGTTGCTTGAGCCCACAATCACGAGAACCACAAAGGCGATGAATGGTAAAAAGGCGAGCGGCCAAAGATGCGGAAAACGCTCCAGAGTCTGCACCACCAAGTCGGGATGGAACTGTTTCAGGAAAGGTACGATCAGTTTCGTCGAGTACATCCCGTAAGTCTGCATGGCAATCAGCATCACCGCAATCACCACGCTGGTTGCAATCTGCAGTCCCAGCTTAGCGCGACCGGTCAGACCTAAATTGCGCCGGTGCGCCACCTTTGTGTAGTCGTCGGTGAATCCGATCGCTGCAAACGCGCATGTAGCGAACACAGCAATCCACACGAAGCGGTTGCTCAAGTCCGCCCAGAGTAAAGTCGGCACCACAATCGCGATGGCGATCAACAGCCCGCCCATGGTCGGCGTTCCCGCCTTTTTCTGATGAGCCTTCGGGCCTTCTTCGCGGATGTATTGTCCAATCTGAAATTCGCGCAGCCGGTTAATCACCAGCGGTCCCACGATGAGCGCGGTAAAAAGCGCGGTAAGGCTGGCGAACGCAGTGCGGAACGTCAAGTAACGGAAGATGCGGAACGGCGGAAAATAATGTTGCAGCTTGACGAACAACAGCCAGTAGAGCAATCAGCCTCCGAACCGCCCGAAAATGTCTTATCAGACTCCAGCCTGAATCCACCACGGAGTCACGGAGTCATGGAGTCAAGGAGCAAAAATACCTACCAAAGCAAATTACACGAACGCCTCTTTGGAATGCCTCCGCAGGCTGGTGCCCAAGGGTTTTCTACTCGTCTTCCTCCGGGTCTCCGTGCCTCCGTGGTGGAATTTAGTTTCCGTCGCACTGCGCCTTCCAAGCCTCCAGTGCCTTTTCCAGTTTCACGCCGCGCGAAGCCTTCAATAAAACCACATCTCCATCGCGCGCCTCGCGCGCCAGCCATTGCCCCGCATCTTCCGGCGACGCCACAAACTCCGCTCGGGCTCCAGCCTGCTTCGCGCTCTCGACCATCGCCTGTGCGAGCCCGCGCACCCCGAGCAGCACATCCATCTTTTTCTCTGCGATATGCTGCCCGGCCTTCCGGTGGAGTTCTTCGCCCGCCGGCCCTAACTCCAGCATCTCGCCCGCCACCACAATGCGCCGCTTGCCCGGCATCGTCGCCAGCGCATCCACCATAGCTTCCAGCGCCTTCGGATTCGAATTGTAGCAATCGTTGATCACCGTGATGTTACCCACTTTGAGAACCTGCCCGCGTTTGTCCGGCGCAGCCAGTGTGGACAGCGCGCCTACCGCCTCCGCAGGCCTCAGCCCGCGCTCCAGCCCCACAGCCACCGCCGCGAGCGCATTCGGCACATTGTGTTCCCCCACCAGTGGCAATCTGGCATGTTCCCGAACGCTTCCGACCACTACATCGAACTCAGTCCCTTCTGCCCCCTTCGACTCAATTTTTTCTGCCCGGACGTTTGCGGCCGGGCTTGTTCCATACATCAGCACTTTCCCCTTGAAGTCGCGCCCAAACTGCGAAACATATTCGTCATCAGCATTCAACATTGCCACCGCACCCGCGGGCAACGACTCGATCAATTCATACTTCGCCCGTGCAATCCCCGCCAGTGAATCAAAAAACTCCAGATGAACCGCCGAGACGTTGGTCACCACGCCGATCTCCGGCTGAGCAATCTTCGCCAGCGCCCGAATCTCCCCCGCGTGCGACATCCCCATCTCGATCACCGCCACGTCGTACTCCGGCTCCAGCTTCAACAACATCAGCGGCAGGCCAAAATGATTATTGAAATTCCCTTCCGACTTCAGCACCCGGTACCGCGTGCTCAGCACATGCGCAATCGCTTCCTTCGTCGTCGTCTTCCCCGCCGAACCGGTTACCGCGATCAGCGGCTTGCCCCACAGCTTGCGCACGGCAGTCGCCAGCCCCTGCAATGCCACCAACGTGTCATCCACCGCAAGCAAGCACTCCTTGCCTCGATAACGGCCCAACTCGTCCTTGCGGACCACGGCAGCAACCGCCCCTCTGTCGAGCGCCTGCTCTACATAGTCGTGCCCGTCCAAGCGTTCGCCCTTTACCGCAAAAAAGAGCTGACCCGGGCCTACAGTTCGCGAGTCGATGGAATACGCCTGCGCAACGTCTTCGGGAGCAAACGTTCCCTCAGCAAAAATAAACTCCGCAATCCTGGCGAGCGTCAGCTTCATCTCGTCGCCCCAGCGCTCGCCGCGTCGCACTCAAAACCCGCTGCCCGCAGCGCTTCTCGGGCCACTTCCAAATCGTCAAACGGAGCCGCGCCCTCCTTGGTGACTTGCACCTTCTCATGACCCTTCCCTGCCAGCAACACGATATCTCCCGGCCGCGCTTCGCCGATAGCCAGGGCGATCGCCTTGCGCCGGTCCGGTTCCACGCTGTACTTCACACCAGTCTTCTGCAGCCCCACCACCGCATCATTAATAATTGCCAGCGGATCCTCACTCCGAGGATTATCCGACGTCAACACCACAAAATCGCTGCCTCGTCCCGCCGCCTCGCCCATTAGCGGACGCTTGTTCCTGTCGCGGTCCCCACCGCATCCAAACACCGTCAGTACTCGTCCCTTCGCGCCAGACACCAACTCCCTCCCCAGAGCCGTGAGATTCCGCAACGCGTCGTCGGTATGGGCATAGTCCACGACAACTGTAAACGGCTGGCCGCAATCGATCCTTTCGAAGCGTCCCGGGACACACTTGAGCTTGTCAATTCCCTGGGCAATTTCGTCACTAGTACATCCGCGTGCGTAGGCCGCCCCCGCCGCAGCCAGAATGTTGTAGACATTCACCCGTCCAATCAACGCCGAAAACACCGCAGCCTTTCCCGCAGGCGTCACCAGATCGAATCGCGTCCCCCGCGTCGTGATCACCACATTCTCCGTGTGCAGATCCCCTCGGTACCACCCGTACTTCAGCACGACAGAGCTGCGCCTGCGGCTGAAATCGGCGAGCTTTGCGCCACCTTCATCGTCCACATTGGTTACAACTGCCCGCGGCGCATCGGTGCCGCAGCCCTCGAAAAGCACCCGCTTCGCAGCGAAATATTCTTCCATCGTCTTGTGATAATCGAGATGGTCGCGCGTCAGGTTGGTAAACACGGCCACATCAAAGGGCACCCCAAACACGCGCTCCTGCGCTAAGGCATGGGACGAAACTTCCATCACCGCATCCGTCGCCCCATGCCCCAACGCCTCATTGAATATGCAATTTAGTTCCAGCCCTTCCGGTGTGGTATGCGGTGCAGGTAATACCTTCCCCGCCACGTGATACTCAATCGTCCCGATCAGAGCGCTCTTCCGTCCCGCTGCCGTCAGAATCGATTCCACCAGAAACGCTGTCGTGCTTTTCCCGTTCGTCCCCGTAATTCCTGTGATTGCAATCCGTTCCGTCGGCTTTTTATAAAAGTTCGCGCTCACTCTGGCCAGCGCCCGCCGCCCGTTCGGCACCACCGCCCAAGCCACATTCGGACGCGGCTTCTCTTCCGCCGAGTCGGTCACCACCGCTACTGCCCCTGCCTCAACTGCCTGATCGATAAATTTATTTCCGTTGCTGGACTCCCCGCACATGGCCACGAACACGACTCCCGGCTTCACGCGCCGTGAGTCATATTCCACACCACTCACACCCGGATCCCCGCTTTGCGCGAGGACTTCCGCTCCATCCAGCAACTGTTGGAAGGTCATTGCTCAGAATTATATGGGAAGGCTAGCCTTGCACCCGTGCCGAGACGGCTGCCCCAGCCAACGTGAATGTTACCAATGGAACGTTTTCCGCTCGTCAAGCACGCGTTACATTTTCTTTATATGTCCAGCACACGCTCATCCTCATCCGGTGGAACCAGCGCCGCCAAGTTTCGTTGCGCTCAATGCGAAATGCCGGAAACCCAATGCATATGCGACAAGTATTGCTGTCTCTGCCAAACCGAACTGGCAATCCGCATCTGCGAGGACGGCCTCATGTACTGCGACGACTGCCGCAAGGCCTGCGATTACAAGACCTCCGATTAAGCCGGAAACTACTCCAAGAGCGGACGCACTCTAACCGAGTGGGTCGTCAGATTACTACCGCTTCCTTGTACTCCCCGAAAACTCGTCGCATGGCGTCGGAGATTTCGCCGACCGTAGCGAACGCCTCCACCGCAGTTAAAATCCTTGGCATCACGTTCTCGCCGGATCGTGCGGCCTCTTCTACTCCCTTCAACGCATCCTTCCAGGGCCCCGCGTCTCTTCGTGCCCGCAGCGCCCGCACCCGCTCGATCTGCTTTGGCTCCAGCACGGGATCGATCTTCTGAATCGGAATTGGCTTCTCCTCCTCCACCTCAAACCGGTTCACGCCCACCACAATCGCTTCTTGGCAATCGACCGCTTGCTGATATTCATAGGCTGCATTTTGAATTTCCTGCTGCACAAATCCGCGCTCAATCGCCTTCAGCATTCCGCCCATCACTTCAATTTTTCCCAGATACTCCGCCGCTCGCTTCTCAATTTCGTTCGTGAGCGACTCGATGTAATACGACCCCGCCAGTGGATCGATCGTCTGCGGCGCGCCTGACTCGTACGCAATCACCTGCTGCGTTCGCAAAGCAATCCGAGCTGCCTGCTCGGTGGGCAGGGCCAGAGCTTCGTCATAGGAATTCGTGTGCAGCGACTGCGTCCCGCCCATAACCGCAGCCAGCGCCTGGATCGCGGTCCGCACAATATTGTTTTCGGGCTGCTGCGCTGTCAGCGTCGACCCCGCAGTCTGAGTATGAAACCGCAGCATCCAGGACTTCGGACTCTTCGCCTTGAAGTGCTCCCGCATGATGCGAGCCCACATCCGGCGCGCCGCGCGGAACTTCGCCACCTCTTCCAGAAAATTGCTGTGGGCATTAAAGAAAAAAGAAAGCCGCGGAGCAAACTGGTCCACATCCAGCCCGGCCCTGATCGCCGCCTCCACGTAGGCCATGCCATTGCCGAGCGTGAACGCCACTTCCTGCACCGCCGTCGATCCCGCCTCGCGCATGTGATAGCCGGAAATCGAGATCGTATTCCACTCCGGCACGTTCTCCTTCGCCCAGGAAAACATGTTGGTAATCACGCGCATGGCCTGCTGCGGCGGATAAATATAAGTCCCTCGGGCGATATACTCTTTCAGCACATCGTTCTGCACCGTGCCCGAAAGTTGGCGGATATCCGCGCCCTGCCGCCGCGCCACCGCCACGTACAAAGCCAGCAGAATCGATCCCGTGGCATTGATGGTCATCGATGTAGAAATCCTAGTGAGGTCGATGCCGGCGAACAGCCGCTCCATGTCTTCGATGGAGTCGATCGCCACGCCCACCTTTCCCACTTCGCCCGCCGCCAGGACATGGTCGGAATCCATTCCAATCTGCGTCGGCAAATCGAACGCTACCGAGAGTCCCGTGGTCCCGTTCGCCAACAGATACTTGTAGCGCTTGTTCGACTCTTCGGCATCGCCCATGCCCGCATACTGCCGCATGGTCCACAGCCGCCCGCGGTACATCGTGGCCTGCACGCCCCGCGTGAACGGATACTCCCCGGGATAGCCGACCTCGCTCTCGTAGTCCGAACCCTTGAGATCCGACGGCGTGTACAGCGGGTTCACGGGAATGTGCGATGACGTCTCGATCTCCGCCGCTCGACCGTCACTCTCGACTTTTATTCTTTCAACCATGATCGACAACTCTCTCTTGACCTCTTGTCATTCCGAACCACCTCTTGACCTCTTGTCATTCCGAACCGCGAAGCGGAGAGGAATCTGCTGTCCTGTGCAGCGCCATCAAATTCGCCCGTCTCACCGGGCCCCGCCCTTTCCCTTCTTCCTCACCCTCCAGAACGAACTCACTCCAAACCACGCAAACGTCACTGTGAAGCAAATTGCAATCGCCACGCGTCCGATTCCCGCCTGTCCAGCATGATATTTCCCATACTCTTTCACCGTGGCCCCGCCAAAACTCAGGGCCATGATCAGGAAAACGACCCCCGTAACCTCAAGCCACAACTGATGTAACACCCGTCCGAAGGCGCGTGCCATGGTGGCAGCGGCATGCGTAGCCGCCCGCACGGTCCGGCTGCGCTTGGCCTGCTCCGTCGCCACGCGCGCCACCACGCCTATCTTTCGTGCTGTAGAAACCTTATTCACCGCTCGATTTTAACAGTCTCTAGCGCTACAATGACGCAAACCGGTGCCCGCCATCGAACCGTTCGGCGGCCGAAGGCATCTAAGGGATGAGAAGACTGTTCGACCGCAGGCAATGGGGGAACCAGTGGATCAACAACTGAAAGACTTGATGAAGGAACTCGGCGAAGCCATCAACGAATCTCTCTCCGATTCAGAACAGATCGCCGAAGTCGTCTCCCGCATCAAAGAGGGCGGCTACGACATTTTCCTGGTCCTCGAAGCCACCATCGGCGTCAGCAAGCAGGGCGAAAAAACTTCCGACAAGACCTCCCTGGTCACCACTCTCTCCACCAACCCCGAATTCAAAGTGAACGATCAAGACCTCAAGTTCCTGAAATCCCTGCGCATCAAAATCGAAGAAGAAAAATAATCGTTGCGATGGCCGCCTTCTGCAGTCCCGGGAGGAGCCGAAGGCGGCTACTGCCAAACAGCTACTCCAAGGCAAACTTAAATTTGCCGCGAAAAACCTGTATTCGCAGTGCGCACGCCAACCTCTGGCGCTGTGCTACCATCTACTGTTTTCTGTGATCAATAACAGCCTAGCCATTTCTCTTCGGGATTTGTAAGAGCTTCACGATTCACCAAAGCAGTCAGAGGCAATCCGATGAAAGACACACTCGGAGTCCTTCTCGCAGGCGGCGCCGGAGAGCGCCTTTATCCTCTCACCCGCGACCGCGCCAAGCCCGCCGTCACCTTCGGCGGAATGTACCGCATCATCGACATCACACTCTCAAATTGCCTCAACTCCGACCTGCGGCGCGTCTACATTCTCACGCAATACAAAGCCCTGTCACTGAACCGGCACATCCGCGAAGGCTGGAACATTCTGGGCCGCGAGGTGGGAGAGTTCGTCGAGGTCCTTCCACCCATGAAGCGCGTCAGCGACCAGTGGTATCAAGGCACAGCCGATGCCGTCTACCAGAACATTTATTCCATCGGCTCCGAGCAGCCCAGATACGTGCTGATCCTTTCGGGCGATCACATCTACAAAATGGATTACGGCAAGATGCTGAAGCAGCACCAGGATTCCGCCGCCGACATCACTCTGGCAACGATCCAGATTGATCTCGAAGAGACTTCGCGCTTCGGCGTGGTCGACGTTGACAAGGACGGTCGCATCAACGGCTTCGAAGAGAAGCCGAAAGTAACCAAACTACGTTCTCCGTGGAATCCCGAGAAGGTTGCCGGCTCCATGGGCGTCTACCTTTTCAATGCCGACGTTCTCATTCCCGTGCTGCTGAAAGATTCCGAGGACGCGAATTCCAGCCACGATTTTGGCAAGGACATTCTGCCCAAGATGGTCGATGACTACCGCGTCTTCGCCTACGATTTTCTCGACGAAAATAAGAAAGAGGCGCTCTACTGGCGCGATGTAGGCACGCTCGAGGCCTACTACGAAGCCAATATGGACATCGTTTCTGTTTCTCCGATCTTCAACTTATACGATCACGACTGGCCTATCCGGACTCATCAACGCCAATATCCGCCGGCGAAGTTTGTATTTGCCGAAAAAGATCGCATGGGCACCGCGCTGGATTCCATCGTTTCCAACGGCTGCATCGTTTCCGGCGGCTCGGTCAAGGGTTCCGTGCTCTCGCCCGACGTGCGCGTGAATTCTTATTCCGAAGTCGACTCCTGCATCCTGTTCTCGCACGTCGCCGTGGGACGCCATTGCCGCATCCGCCGCTGCATCATTGACCGCAATGTGCATCTCCCGGAAGGCACCACCATCGGCTACGACACCGAAGCCGACCGCTCCCGCTACTTCGTCACCGATAGCGGCATCACCGTGGTCACGCGGGATTACTCGCTGTTTGAGAATCCGGTGACGGTGGACTATTTCACCAGCGAGTAGCCAATCTCCCGGAACCCAAGCAGGGCTGGTATTGCAACCCTAGTCGTCGGGATGTAATCCTCAACTTGGTCAGGAGGAACAATGGGTCAACCTAGCTTTATACCGGTTGAAACCAATGCTGCGTCGCGAAACGACCTCGTTGAGCGCGGGTTTACTCGTCAGCCGCTCAGGATTGACCTGGAGGTAGCGCGCACCCTGGAAACGCTGGCCCATGCTGCCTGGTCGATTCCGAGAGACAAATACTATGATGGGGGCGACAGGTACCGGTCCTTAAATCGTATCCATGCCGAGATTGTTGAGGGCGGCGTGAAACTTTGGTCGACGGATGAGAGCACGCCGTACGTACAGCTGGAAAAATACAACACCACACTCGGCGGCCAGCCGCGAGAATACGCTCCCCTGCCCCAGGCGATCGCCGATACTCCTGGCGTCCGCACGATGATTGCTTACCACCTTCGATACCTGCCGCTCTCGGCCGTGGGTTCGAGGTATTTAGTCAACATGCATGTCATCAGGTTCACGGCTACGCCGGGCCGGCCATGCGACACCAGCCCACCGGGCTTACATAAAGACGGGGAAAAGTATATCGCCACGCATCTACTGGGCCGCTGCGGCGCTCAGGGCGGCGAAGTCATCATCACCGACAATGACAAACACGAAATCGATCGCTTCACCATGCGCGAAGCGGGTGAGTGTTACGTCTTCGACGATGACCGCATCTGGCATATGTTGACTCCAGTGGCAGTGCTGGAAGGCAATCAGTACGCCTACCGCGACACGCTGGCATTCGATATGCTGCCCGAAGGCTGGAAGCCTGCAATGTGATCTGCTGCCGGGCCGGGCGCATGCGGTGCACAATCGCTGCGGTGAACAATCGCTGGCGAATCGGCCGCATCTAATCTTTCGAGGTACGACATGCAACTGAAACCCTTCCTCCTGGACATTTGGCTGGACCGCTACGAGCACGACATCGAATTCAACCTGGCCTCGAGCGAAGGACCGCGCTGGACTCTGAATGAGATCCTGAGCCTCGCCGGTGAAGAAGAGCGGCAGCGCTTCATGAATCACAAGTTGGCGTACAGCCGCCCCGCCGGAGCCGACGGCTTACGCGCAGCCATCGCCGAAATGCACGACGTGAATGTCGACACTGTCCAGGTCGTAACCGGCGCCTCTGAGGCGCTGCTTGTTCTCTTCTGGCTGGCCGCGGAACCCGGTGCCAACGTTGTGCTGCCTCAACCCGGCTATCCACCCTTTTCCGCGCTGCCCGAATCGCTTGGCATCGAGATTCGCTACTACGCCATTCGCAAGGAGAACGGCTTCCGCATCGATCTCGAAGAGATCAAGCAACGGGCGGATCGAAACACCAAGCTGATTCTGGTGAACAGTCCCCATAGCCCAACTGGCGCCACGCTCAGCGATGCGGAATTCGACAGCTTGCACGAGTTCACATCATCTCGTGGAATTCAACTGGTCAGCGATGAGGTCTACCACCCGATCTATCACCCTAGTGACGGCGGCGAGGCGACAAGATCGGCTTCCCGTCTGCCGCATGCCACCGTCATCCATGATTTCTCAAAAGCTTTTCCGTTAGCCGGAGTGCGCACCGGTTGGATGATCGAGCACGATCCCGAGCGCCGCGAGCGTTACCTGAATGCGCGCACCATTTTTTCCATCTCAAACAATACTGCCGGAGAAATGCTGGCCGAAATCGCCATGCGCCACCGCAATATCGTCCTTGGCAAAACGCAGGAAACCGCGACTCGGAATCTTCGGCAGCTTGAAGATTTCATGGCCGAGCATCGCGAGACGCTGGGCTGGATTCCTCCCCGCGGCGGAGTGACCGTTTTCCCGTGGCTGGTCAGTGGAGAGAACAGCCGCCCCTTCTGCCAAGCGGCGGCGGATCAGGGCATCCTGCTCGCCCCCGGGGATTGTTGGGACGCTCCCGCGCACTTCCGCCTTGGGTTCGCGGCGATGGCCGAAAAATTTCCCGCAGGCTTGAAGCGCCTGGGAGAGTTCGTCAGCAGTTGGTCAGAGGCGAACGTGACAAAGGCATAGCGAAGTCTGCCTCCGTGTATCTGTGGAGATCTTGATCGCAGCAACGGTCGTTCTCCGGATCAAACGTTGGTCCGGATCAAATTTTTTTGGCGGATTTGAGGTCCAAATCTTTGGAGAATAAGGAGTTACGATTGAGGACCCCTGGCTTGGTCTGGCTAAAATCCGTCTTCTAAAGGACTTATCGTAAAATTCTTCTTTTCAACGGTTTAGCATGCCACGTTTCTCCAAGGCGACCTAGCTCTGCGCTGCGTAGTCCGGAAAATAAAGTTCGGGGCGTCGCTGGGCGCGAGCGTCGGTTTGGTCGCTCGGTTTGCTAAAAGTCGGTATACCCCTGCCAGTCGCTGGTATTGGAATCACCACGTTAGCAGGAAATTCTCCGCAAAATACGTTTTTCAAAGAGCTTAGCTATCAAAGTACGTGAAGCAAAGGACTTCGATGCGGCACGAGCTGGCTTGTGCCAACCGTCACGGCCTCGACCATGATTACCGATTTGAATTGCGGGCGCAAGGTCAGATGTCACAACGTCCTGTGGATTTCTTGATGATTATGCATCTGGCACATACGCATGATTGCGCCAAGATTCTTATGCCGTGACAGGGCAGCGTAGTGGCGATGCTGCGGATTACGTTCTCGTATCGCGAAAGCCCACAAAGGCCATGATTGATGCGGCGTGGGCAGATGCGCTAGCAGAGGACGCGGAAGGAGTATGGGTGAGCATGATTGAAGCCTACGAGAGAAGCAAGGGAAATTCTGATTCAGGTAAGGGTTCATTACCGCGTCTCCGAAACTCAAGGAATCGGTTCATGACAACCCAAGACCTGCGCGACGCTTCACCTCCGACAGTTCCGGCAACGAAAGTGGGGTCGCCGTGGCGTGGTCCGGTAGAGTGGCCCGTGATGTACTCAAGGTATTCTCGCCCCAGTCGGAGATTATCTCGGAAGTATGCCCACATTTGTTTGCGGTTAGTGCCCGGTGGGGAAATGGCGTTGGTGAGTCTTTCTATGGCTCGCGCACAATCCACCAGCACGGCATGAGGATGAATGATTGCGTCAAGCAGATCGTTCAAGGACATGAATAGCGATGGTTCTTGCAGCACCAACATGAGTATTTCAATGCGCCGAGGGTCAGTTGATTCGAGAGAATATGCGGTGCAAAGTGGAGCGAGTCGCAGGTCTTGCGGCAGTAAGATCGAACGATTTCCGTTGGGGTCTATGACGGCTTCAAAAACGATGGTCAATCCACTGCCGGTAGCGAAGTTGTAGACGTTCACGATAGCCCGCGTCAGGTCATGAGCGATTTTGTGGATATGCTCAAGTTCGCGGACACCGTAACGAGTAACGTCGCAGCGAACGTCAATGGCTGAGTCTACGAGGCTGAATGTGAGATTGACTGTCAAATCAATTTCTTTGAAATACTGCATAGCGGTCGGCAGCGCGCCTGCCGTGAGATTGATGCCAGTCGGGAGCACTCTGCCAATGAGGTGGATGGTCGGCATGGCAGGACATTGTAACGCCAAATCAAGCTCCCTCGCGGGATGCAGAAACCGCTTGTGCCACAGGATGTGTTTGGTGGTATAACGGACTGCGAAGGTGGCAGCGCACACTTCTGGCTTGCCGGCCATGCGCCGGAGCCGACAGAAGGGATGACTCCCACGATGTCAGAGTGCCAAATCCCGGAGCCGTTTCGAGCCCATTCGGCTGGCCACGATACGTGCGCCACTCTTCATGACAACCTCTACGCGCGAGGCATCATATGGCTCGATCGAAGTCACAAATTCGAGATTGATAAGGTGTGAGCGGTGGATCCTCAAGAAATCCGTGCCCCGCAGCCGTTCTTCGAGGTCGGACAGACGGATGCTGACGAGGTATTGCTTCGCTGCAGTACAAATCGTCACGTAGTCATCAGCCCCTTGGGCGCGCTCAAGGCTTGCGAGAGGGATTGGGACGATGCGGTTGCTGTCGCGCACGAAGAGTCTTGAGAGCGGGCGTATCTGTTCAAGCGATTCCGTTACGCGGGATAGTAAAGGAATCGCCGAGTCATCTACCGCCGCTTGTGCTCGACGCATGACGCGTTCCAGCCGCTCGCGTCCAAATGGCTTCAGCAGATAATCAAGAGCGCCAAGTTCAAAGGCGGTGACGGCATATTGGTCATGAGCCGTCGTGAAGATCACCTTGGGCTGATAGTCAAGCCGCTTGAGAACTTCCAGTCCCGTCGCACCCGGCATCACGATGTCCAGGAACAGTAAGTCAGGACGTTGCCCGTTCGCTGCAGCAATCGCCGCTTCGCCGTCGGGAGCTTCATGAATCGACCCCTCCCAACCGAGGTCGAGCAAGTATTGTCGCAGGGTGCGTCGAGCCAGCGGCTCATCGTCGGCGATCAGGACGGAACCTGTCATCGGTCTCCACCGGCCGCTCTTTGATCGCGTTCCGAGGTCGACGGAACCAGAAAGCTTGCCTCAAAACCTTCCTGGCCGTCCTGAACCGTCAGTTCAGCGGAAGGTCCGTATGCGGCCCGCAGACGTTCCCGCAGGGAACGCAGCCCGAATTGGTGCGATTGGCCAGGATCAGCGCTGTCTCCGGGCCCGTTATCTCGAACACTAACGCTAAGTCGGTCCTCCTGGCACGAGCACTTAATCCAGATTGAGCCGCCTTCCGGGCGGATGGAGATGGCGTGTCGCACGGCATTTTCGGCCAAGGTTTGAATCGAAAATGGCAGGACATCGAAGTTGAAGGACTCTGGATCAATTTGCAGATCGACTTTCAGGCGGTCCTCATAGCGAAGTTGTTCGAAGGCGATGTACTGACGAGTGAACTCGTATTCCTCGGCAAATTCAACCAATTCGCGGCCATCTTCCTTCAGCGCGTAGCGCAGCATATCCCCTAGGCGCTCAATGGCGTTTTCCGCCATGGTTGGCTGGAACTTCACCAAAGCGGCCAGCGTGTGTAGAGCGTTGAACAGGAAATGCGGATTCAAACGGGCGCGAATCGCATCCAGACGCGCAGCTGCGGCGAGCGCCTCTGCGCGTACGGCAAGCGTTTCTTGTTCGTGCAAGCGATTCCGCGTCTGCACCGCATAGGAAACGCCCGCGAACAGGCCGTAGAGCCAGAGGCCCATCAGAAGTTGCCAGCCAAGAACCGGGGATTTCCAGAAATCTCGCAAGGGGTTGGCGCCGCGGCGTAGT
>Ga0307479_10001134_pt1 | contig 24099 bp, 19 predicted proteins | sample atmos_gasesECM4C_FD_203743 | JGI IMG/M metagenome (GOLD analysis project Ga0307479, IMG submission 203743) | Hardwood forest soil microbial communities from Morgan-Monroe State Forest, Indiana, United States - atmos_gasesECM4C_515 | ecosystem: Environmental > Terrestrial > Soil > Temperate... | reverse complement strand
CGCGAGAATACCGGTGAGGAAAAAAGCATGTTCGCCGCTATGCTCTTCGCCATATCGACCGTCGCCATAGCCCAATTTGGGATGTATTACTGGCGGGCTGTTCTAGCGAGTGTTGCCTCTCAACCAGTTTCTGAGTCCGTGCTCGCGGCAATATCCGCGGAGAACCGCCCGCTACGGGCCGTTGACTTCGTACAGTTTGCCGGGCTGCATGCGTTGACGCCGGACCTGACTCCGCGGGGAGGGGGCCTCGGACTGGTGCGGTTTTACTATGGGCTGACCCGGGCGCTTAACATGATGGTCGGTGGGCGCGTTCCGGTCGTCGCGCAGTGGATAGAACGGGAAGGCACGATTTGCGCGCGCTATGCCGCGGTGCAGATCGATCAGCGGCTGCAAGCTAATATGGAATTAGCTGCGGCACTGCGCTCCTGCTAACGGGCGCTGAGTGCGTCGACAAAATTTCCAAAACGCGAATATGCGTTTTGGACGCGATTAGAGAAAATGCTGCAAACCATATAAGACTTGCGCGCCATTCCTTTCACTTCGGAGATTCGAGCTTCGCAGGCGAACCGCTTGCGGTTTGCGGACCTTCGAAGAGGGCCTGTGCGGGGATGGTTACAGAACCCAATGCTTCGGAAGATGTATCGCGCGCGAAGACACGCACATCGGCGGTTTGTGGAGTAATGGTCAGGTGCTTAGCCAGCACAACCCCGGCAGTGCTGAGATACTGATATTGCTTCTCTTCGAAGTTTAGGCCGACGCGTTGATTCTCCGCCGCAACGGTTTCCCCCGCGGCGTCACGTTGCACGAAATACAAATCCACGCCACCCTTGCGGTGATTGTCCGCCGCCTGCAGTAGCAATTGCTTCGGGTCAAGGCTCAAATGCAATTCGATTTTGCGCTCCGCTAGAGGGCCGGCCAGTTTGCCACTCACAATCAAGCCTAGACCGGCAGCATCGAGTGGGCTGAGGGCTGCCGTGCGCATGGCCGCTTTAGCGCTGGTTTCGTCGCTATCGCCTTTTTCGGCGTCGGCGTAATACCCAGCGCGGTAGCGCAACTTTACGCCATCGATCGTGGTGTGAATTTTTATCTTGCGAAATCTTCCGTTCCACTCGCTGTGATTAGGATAAAAACCGATGGTGTAGGCATAGCGGCCGTCATCAAAAGCGCGACCCATCGCGGCTTTAATATCGTTGCTGCCATAAAACGCTTGGCCACCGGTGGCATCGGCCATGGATCGCTCGGTATCCCGCAAATCTTGTCTGGCAAACATCCCCGATGAAGGTCCCGGGACCTGGTTCACGCAATCGATGCATTTGACGGCGGCGTCACTGTAAGAATTCTGGGGGTCCATCGCTGTGTTGGGCATGATCCCGGTGGCGTCCACCGGATACAAAACCATGTCCACTCGATTGAGGGCACGAGCCGCCTGGGTAGTGTTTGAGGCAAGTGATTCTGACTGGCGATCCTGCCCGCCGCGGCGCGATGTTTGCGTGGGGCTTGCGCTGTGCGACGACGGCGTGTTGTTGGTATCCAGAGACTGCGACTGGCGATCCAAACCGCCGATGGAGTTCACAATAATCTGGCTGGGAAACGACCCTGAGACCCATATGAGGCTCTTGCGCCCGGGAATGGTGGCGACGTGGTTCGCGATAGCGGTGAAGGCTTCAGCGGTGGTTTCGGCGCGGTTGGCTTTATTGCGGTCCGCGATCCGAGCGTCGGTCTCATTCAACGCGTCCTGAAACTGTGCCCAACCGGGAGTACCGGCCAGGCCCGGCACGTCGAGGCTCTGGCTATTGGAGGCATCATAAGCCGCTAGTTCTCTTGGCTTGAACTGATTGACGGCGTTCACGAGCGCGGAAGAATCCTGAGTAAATTCGTGCAGCAGCAGTAATTTCGTGGTCAGGGCGTAGATCGCTACGTGGTCCTGGGGCTTCAGGGTCTTTAAAAATTTGATGACTTGTTGACGGACGTATTGCTGATCTTGTGCGGATGTATTGAGGGAATCAAAGAGCACAACTGTGACGGCACCCGGGTCCTGGCCTTTCAAATCGTAGCGATTGGTATAAACATTCTTCGGCAAGGGCGTCGTTGGTGTGCTTGGACGCGGAGCTTCGGCGGAAAAAAAAGCGATCTGCTGAGGATTCGATTCATCCAGTACGGTGAAATTTTCTTTTTTAAGCCCGGTGATCGGCTGACCCTTTTTGTCGGTAACCACCACACTGATTTGGACCAGCCGAGTAGTTGAACGGATTACCGGCGAATCCTGAGGCGCGCCCGGAACATTTGCACTTTGCGTTTGAACAACCGGCAATGAGTTGGACAGGAGCAGCACGAGAGTCGCGAAAGGCAGAAGGACGGCACGCACACCCATACGCGGAGGCTCCGATCAAACCCTATTTAGTGACGATACTCGAAACTTTTTAATAGGCCCAGCGCATCAAGACGCCGCCGGTAGTGTAGCCCGCGCCTACCGCGACAAGGAGGACCAGATCGCCTTTTTTCAGGCGGCCTTCAGCTACAGCATCGCGGAGGCCGAGCGGGATGGTGCCTGCAGTGGTGTTGCCGTAGCGATCAATATTCACCATTACTTTCGAATCCTCGACGCCCAGGCGCTCCTGCATGGCGCGGATGATGCGCAGGTTGGCTTGATGAGGGACGACCAGGGCGAGATCGTCGCTCGCGAAACCATTGCGTTCGAGCAAATTCACCGCCAGCTCAGCCATGCGCCGCACAGCGTACTTGAAAACCTGCGAACCTTCCTGGTGGACGACGTGCATATTTTTATCCACAGTGTCGTGGGTGGGAGGATTCAGCGAGCCGCCGCCGGGCATATACAGAAAATTGCCACCGGAACCGTCCACGTCGTGCGCGAAGTCGAGAATGCCTTCGTTGTCGGCAGCGGGCTCCAGTAAAACGGCGCCAGCGCCGTCGCCAAAGAGAATGGCAGTGCCGCGATCTTTGTAATCGATGATGGAACTCATGGTGTCGCTGCCGATCACCAGGACTTTTTTGTGCGCACCGGATGCGAATTGGGCGCCGACGGTAAGCGCGTAGGCGAAACCGGCGCAGGCTGCGGAGAGGTCGAAGCCCCAGGCCTTAGTTGCACCGAGTTTGTCCTGTACCAGACAGGCTGTGGCGGGAAACATCATGTCCGGGGTGACCGTGGCGAGGACGATCAAATCGATTTCGGCGGGATCCGTTTTGGTCTGCGCGAGCAGGGCTTTGGCGGCTTGAACGGCAAGATGCGAAGTGGGCGTGCCTTTTTCTACGATGTGGCGTTCGCGAATGCCAGTGCGGGTGCGAATCCACTCATCGTTGGTGGCCACCATTCTTTCCAAGTCGGCATTGGTGAGGATTTTGGGAGGAACGCAACCTGCCACACCCGTAATTTTTGCGGCGATACGATGAGACATGAAACTCCTTAAAGAATGACCTGGCCAGAAGAGTATGAATTTTATGCGATAGCGGAGTGGAGTTACAAGGAGTGTGCGCAGAAAACGCGCGGGTTCAGTGGGACAGGATAAAGGAAGACCCCGGGGCTGAATGTAGCCCCGGGGCGTTAGCAGATGAAATTAAGATGCGGAGCGCGCCTTGGCTCTCGGCTCGCTAAATAGCGCGACCATTTCACGAGTGAACGCGGGAATGTCCGAGGGCTGGCGGCTGCTGACCCAATTACCGTCGCGCACGACTTCTTTGTCCACCCATTTTGCGCCGGCATTGCGCAAGTCGTCCTGAATGGTGTGATAGCTGGTTACGGTGCGGCCTCGAGTGAGGCCGGCGGAGACGAGCAACCACGGAGCGTGGCAGATAAAAGCGATCGGTTTGTGGGCGTTGTTGGCTTCCTGCACGAATTGCTGTGCGGGTCGCGACACGCGAAGTGCGTCGGCGTTCAGGGCTCCGCCGGGGAGCAGCACAGCATCGAAATCGGCAGGATTAACGTTATCGAAGGTGGAGTCCACGGCAACTTTTTCCGATTTTTCGTCGTGCTTCATGCCCTGAATCTTGCCGCCCTTTGGAGCGATTAACGTGGTCTTTGCGCCAGCGGCGTCCAGAGCCTTGCGGGGTTCCACCAATTCAGCTTCTTCGAATCCGTCAGTGGCCAGGATGGCCACTCGTATTCCGTTTAATTGTTTGTCAGTCATAACGTTCCTCGACTTGTTTGGATTAGAGCGATTCCATGCGGCGAAACTTAGATCGCAACACTCGCTCTACGCCCATGGTTGGTGTACCAAGCTAGCGGTGCAATCGGGGGAAGGCTTTAGAAAAAAAGTCTCAAAGATAAACGCGTTCTTAACATCGTTAACAATGCATATAAAAGCGTCAGAAAAACAAGAGCGGTAATTTTGCGCACGCGATTTCGCCATGGAGCTCGATACGCTGCTTGGATTGACTGGTGTTGCTCGTTTCAGGATGCGGAGGCGACGCGAGGAAAGAATTTTTTGCCGTCCAGAATTATGCGCACGGCGTCCACCAAATCATTGCCTGCGCGCGCTTTGGCGACGTACCCCCAGGCGCCTACATTGGAAATCTCGCGCATCATTTGCGGAGAGTCGTGCATGGTGAAGAAGAGAATTCTTACGTTAGGATCATCCTTCAAGATTTGCAGAGCGGCATCGATTCCGCTCATGCCGGGCATGCTCACGTCCAGGATCAAGAGGTCGGGATGCAATTCCTTGGTCTTGCTGATGGCCTCGTGCGCTTCGGTGGCTTCGCCGCAAACCGACCATTCTTCCTGGCTTTCCACCAGGCCGCGCACCCCGCGACGCATGACTTCGTGATCGTCGGCGATCAGGATGCGTTTGCGAACATCCGGGCGCCGAAAAAGCTTGCTTGTTGATTGCTCGACGGATTCTTCCGCGGAGACCTCCCTAGGCAGGGTAGCGTACACGCGTGTACCTTCGTTGCTAAATTCCACTTCCAGTTGGCCGCCCAACTGGCGGATGCGTTCGCGCATGCCGGGAATACCTACTCCGAGAGTTGGCGCGCCGGCGAAGGTAGCGCGTTCCGTCCCAGCCTTCGCGCCTTTCCCGTGATCGACAATTTCGAGGTGCACTTTGCTGGGCGATTGAAAAATGCGTATTTCCGCGCTGGGGCTGCCGGAGTAGCGGTGCACGTTGGTCAGGCTTTCCTGCAACACACGAAAGAGCGCGGTCTCGGCATCGGTGGTGAGCCTGACCAACTCCTCATCAATGGCCACGTTCAAATGAATACCACTGCGCTTTTTAAAACCCTCGGCGTACCACAGCACCGCGGAAGCGAGTCCGCATTCATCGAGTAGCGGCGGATGTAACAAATAGGAAAGGGTGCGAATTTCCTCGCCGATTTTGCCGACGACGTCGCGAGATTCTGCCAAGGCGTCCTTCACATCGGCTTTCCTGGTGTCGACGAGCTTCGCGAGTCGATCGAGGCTCATGGAGAGCACGGCAATTTTTTGCCCGGTAGTGTCATGCAGATCGCGTGCGATGCGGCGCCGCTCTTCGTCCTGGAGTTTCAAGAGGCGGGCGGAAAGTTGGCGGAGCGAAAGTTCGCTGACGCGTAAGGCTTCGTTGGTTTCGATCAGTTTCGTGAGTTCCGTAGCAACCACACAGATGGTGTGAACGCTCTGCTCGCGAACCGGACTTAGAGTTAGACGAATGGTGCGGGGACGCTGCCTGTGGCTATCCAGACGAATTTCGCCGCGAACGATGTTCATATTGGCGTCCGCGATTAAATTGGCCAGTAATTCACGGTCTTCGCCAAATACGAAATCGTTCAGCGGAGCGCCGATGAACTTTTCAAGGGGAACCTCAAAAATTTCGGCAAAACTACGGTTGGCATAGAGGACGGTGCCGTCATCGGCGAGAGTTGCCGCGCCTTCGTCGATGGTTTCCACCATCAAACGGTAGGGATGTTCGGCGCCTTGCAGAGTAAATACTTGATCGCCTTGAGGCCCGGAAACCAACACGGCATCGACCTCGCCCATGCGGATGGCCCGGAGAGTTTCTTCCAGCTCTCCGATGCGAGCCCGCAAATCGGTTATTTGATTGGATCGGCCGGTTGGTTTTTTCCGCTTAGGCACTTCGCTGCTCCTCATCCAGCTTGATATCCAGTCCGAGAATGACGCGGTTTTGGTCCGAGAAATCCCCGACCAGCCTGCGCAGGGGCGGCGGCATGGACTTAATTAACGTGGGTGCGGCGATGATCTGGCCTGCCGCGGCCATTGCGGGTTGTTGGTAGATGTCCACTACTTCCAGGTCAAACTGACCGGGAATATATTTGTCGCAGAGAGCGCGAAGATTTTCAACGGATCGCCGCGAGCGGGGAGTCTGACCGGTGATATACAGGCGCAGAGCGTAGCGGGTGATGGGGCTTTTAGCTGCTCTTTTGCGCGTTCCGGTTGCGGCGATATTTTTTGTCTTAGGTTTCCGGCTGCTTCCGGCCTTCGGTTTCATGCTGCTTCCATTTTATTTCGGATGCGAGCGGACGTCGAGGCCCACCAGCACGCGCTGAGTGTCAGAAAGGTCGCCGATAATTTTGCGAATGGGCTGAGGAAGATTGCGCACCAAGGTGGGAATGGCGAGTATCTGGTCGTCCTGAGCGAGTTGCGGGGTCTTCACCAGGTCGATCACGTGCAAGCGGTAACGGCCTTGCAGATGTTGCTCACAAATTTTCGTTAAATTCTTGAGAGCGATCAAAGATTTAGGCGTTTGACCGGCCACGTAGAGGCGCAACTCCAGGGTGACGGCTGCTGGGTTGCCGGCGGCCTGTGGCTTGGGAGGTTTCGCTTTCACCTTGGCACTCATGAATTCACAACCCGGTTGGCAGGAGTTACGCCGCGAATCTTGCCCATTTCCTCATCATGGGCCACCCTTTGCTGGCGTTCATTGCGTTGCAGGGCGAGGCGCGCAAATTCCGCTTCGCCGGAAGATAATTCGGAGCGCAACGCGGCGATCTGCGACTCCAGAGCGCTACGCCGGACGGAAAATTCTTTGCGCTTCTCCTCCAACTGCTGCTGCTCGCGCAGCGCGTCAGTTCGTTCGCGAGCTTCCTGGGCAAGACGCGCCGATCCAGTGTAAACGGTTCCCGCTCCCACGTGGGCCGGTAGTAGACGGACGCCGGTGCGGCTGAGAACAAATTCGCGAATCTGGTTGGAGTGGGCCATGCCGCGCGATTTTAAAACATAGAGGCAGCGATTACGTTCGCCATTCAGTTCCACGTCGCGCAACAGGATCCAGGTATCGGTGAGCGAGGAAACGCCCACCTCGGTTTGTTCCTCCGCGCCACGGTTGGCGGTGAGGGTGGTGAACATGGCAGTGATCTGGCGGTCTTTTAAAAAGTCGAGCAGGCGCATCAGCATGGCATGGACTTCATTGAGATTCGTGCTGATGAGATTGGTGATGGGATCGACGATCACAACGTGAGGATCGAATTCGTCAACGAGTTGGTGAATGCGCAGCAAATGCATTTCCAAGCCGTGTTGAGTGGGGCGCCAGGCGTGAAACTCCAGCAGTCCTTTTCGGATGTATCGCCCGAGATTGATGCCCACGGAACGCATATTGCGCGTGACTTGCGCGGAAGCCTCTTCAAAGGCGATGAACAGGACGCGTTTACCGCTGCGGCAGGTTTCGTCGGCGAAATGAGCGGCCACCGTGGATTTGCCGGAGCCGGAAGTGCCCGATACCAGGATTGACGAGCCCTTGAAGTAGCCCCGGCCTTCGAGCATTACATCTAGATCTTTTATGCCGGAAGAAATGCGGTCTTTGGAGACTTTGTGGTCCAGGCGAATGGAAGACAGGGGCAGGACGGAAAAGCCTTTTTGGTCGATGAGGAAAGGATATTCGTCAGTACCGTGAGAGGAGCCGCGATATTTCACGATGCGCATACGGCGCGTGGAAATCTGATCGTTGACGCGGTGATCCAGGGAGACTACGCAATCGGAGACATATTCTTCCAGGCCGTAGCGAGTGAGGGTTCCTTCACTCCCACGTTCGGCGGTGATCACGGTGGTAAGGCCGCGATCTTTCAGCCAGCGGAACAAACGGCGCATTTCGGCGCGCAACATGCCCTCGTTGGCAAAACCAGAAAATATCGCTTCCACGGTGTCCAAAACGACGCGCTTGGCCCCCACTGACTCCACGGCATGCTGCAGCCTTATAAACAAACCTTCCAGGTCGTATTCGCCGGTCTCCTGAATTTCGCTGGGCTCGATGCGCACGTAATCGAGGAATAATTTTTTTTGGTCCACCAGCGATTGCAGGTTGAATCCGAGTGACTCCACATTGCGGCTGATTTCTGTTCCGGTCTCTTCAAAGGTCATCAATACACCCGGCTCGCCGAATTCCGTGGCCCCGCGGACAAGGAATTCCATGGCAAATATGGTTTTGCCGCAACCGGGGCCCCCACAAACGATGGTGGGACGGCCAGCGGGCACGCCGCCGCCACTAATCTCATCGAACCCTACGATGCCCGTTGGCGCCTTTTTTAGTTGGAGCAAAGCACGGGAGGTAGTGGCGCTTTTTGAACGTTTGGATGCCCGAGCCATGGCGGCGTTTTCGGCCTCATATCGTGAATTCAAGCGGTGACAAGAACAGGAAACTGATTCAGCAAAAACTTATGATCCATAGAAAACAAAGCTCTAACAATTGTGGTATTCGGAATTTCAAACCAACAGCCCGGCGGGGTGGGCCATTACAAAAGCGACAATTCTAAAAGCGAACTTCAGTGTGAACTGCACGGCAGGTTTTGGCAACCGGATAAAGTCCATGAACTGCGCCAACCGGTGTCAATCGTCGACGTGAAATCAAGGAAGAGGTACCATGCGGGCGCGCTTCGGAATTTAGCCGGGATATAGCCACGAGGGGGAGAAGCCGATCATGAGAGCTGTAAGTAAATTCTGGATTCTGGCAGTGGTCTTTATGGCTGGAGTGGCGTCCAGCCCGCGAGTGTGCGCAGGCGCGCCACAGAATGGCACGACCGTTGAAGCGAAAGAAGAGCCATACGTGGTGGAATATTATTACAAAGCGAAATGGGGCCACGCGGACGAATTTCTCACGCTGTTCAAGAAAAATCATTACCCGGTGCTCAAGAAAGAGATGGAACTGGGGCGCATCTTGCGGGTGAGCATGACCGCACCGCGGTTGCACGCCACCGAAGACGGGCGCTGGGATTTCCGGGTGACCATCGTGTTTAAGAGCGCGGCGATCGCGAATGACAATTTTGATAGTGCGGCGCTGCTGCGTCAGCTTTATCCGGATCAGGAAAATTATAAGAAAGAAGAACAGCGGCGCTTTGAAATATTAGACGCGCACTGGGATTTACCGATTAAAGATGTAGTGCTCGACAAGCGCTAAACACGGAAGGATCAGGAGTGTGGTGTAGGGGCTACCGCTGCGACTTCAATGATCGGATTGGGCAACTGGCGCATGGTGCGTACAAAGACTTCCACGATGCGAGCGTCGAACTGGGCATCGGCGCAGCGCTCGAGTTCTTTGAGGGCGTCGGAAGAGGGGCGACCCTTTTTGTAGACGCGGTCGCTGGTGATGGTGTCATAGGCGTCGGCCACCGCGATGATACGCGCGCCCAGCGGAATTTCCTGCCCCGCCAAAGCGTGAGGGTAGCCTGAGCCGTCAAAATATTCGTGATGATGGAGAACCATCTCGCGGATACGCGCGAGTGGCGTGAGAGGCTCGAGGATTTTGGCGCCAAAGGTTACGTGGGATTTCATGGTTTCCCACTCTTCGGGATTCAGGGCGCTGCCTTTATTCAGAATAACTTCCGGGATGCCGACCTTGCCGATGTCGTGGAGTACCGCGCCTAGACGAATTTCGTCGATTTCAGCCTCCGTCATGGACATGGATTCGGCGATAAGCGCGGCGTAAGCGGAAACTTTTTGCGAATGGCCCTGGGTGTAATGGTCTTTCGCATCGATGGCGAAGGCCAACGAAGTCACGGTATCAAGAACGGCTTGCGGCAGAGCCTGAGGACCTTCCGCCAGTGCGGGCTTATCGCTGACGATTTCCGTGGCGGCCAGCGATTCCGTAAATTGCTTAAGGCGCAAATAAATTTCTTCGAAGGCTTCGGGGCCGGTGGAGAACAAGCGCTTCAGCGTGACTCCCAGATAGGCTTCCAAAACGTCGCGCTTCCATTTTTTGGCTTCGTTGGGATCAAAGTGATCGGCGGTCGAAACGGTATTGCCACCCTGATGTTTGGAGAGATACATGGAGGCATCGGCCACCTGGATTAATTCCTGCGGCGACGAGCCGTGCAATGGATAACAAGCAATGCCAAAGCTGGCGCTGATATTTTTTTCGCGCAATAACGGATCAACCGCCACCAGGCTTCGGAGCTTGGAAGAAAGCTGGCGGGCGTGCTCCATGTTGGTTTCCGGCATGAGCAGGACAAATTCATCTCCGCCGTAACGGGCCACCACATCGGAGCGGCGGCAATTTGTTTCGAGGATGTGCCCGACGCGTTGCAAAACAAGATCGCCTTCGAGATGGCCGTAAAAGTCATTGACGAATTTGAAGCGGTCGAGGTCCATCAGCACGAGGGCAAAAGCACGAGCGGCGCGCGTGGAGCGCTTCCATTCGTTGCCCAGAGCTTCCATGAAAAAACGGTGCGTTTTGACGCCGGTGAGGCCGTCGGTGATGGCTTGCTCCTGGGCCTTCTGGAAGGAATAGGCGTTGTGCAGAGCGCCGGCGATAAGGTCGGCAAGGGTGCGAATAAGCAGAATTTCTTCCTCGGAAAATTCGATATTGGCTGAGGACTCGATGAAAAGTATTCCGTGAAGCTGCTCGGCATAGAAGATGGGAAGGGCCACGGCAGTAGCAGTGTCCGGGAGAAGCGGCTTCAGCGCGGCATCGGCGATATTCGCGCCACGATAGAAGGCCATCTCGCCATTGCGGGCCACTTGTCCAACCAAGCCTGCGCCCAGGGGTACGCGTAGGCCTAAACTGCCGCGACGCTTGCCGGCTTCGGCCTGCACGACGATTTCGCGCGTGGAGTACTCCAAAACGCCAATGCCGATGTGATCGTAGGTCAGGCCGTCTTCAAGTTGCTCGGCGATTTTGGCAAGCATTTCATCGGGATTAAGAGTGGCGATAGCGTTTCGAGAAATAATATTGAGCAAGGAGAGGTGTCGCGCCTTAGTTCGTTCTTCGTGAAAGAGACGCGCATTTTCGATGGCGATGCTGGCTTCGCTGGCCAGTACGCGTAATAGTTCGAGATGGCCTTCGTCGAAGGTGCGCTCGTTGTCCGAGAAGACCGCCATGGCCCCGATGGCGCGGTCGTAGGCCACCAGCGGAACGCCACAGAAACAGCCGCTCGTGCGGATGGGATCGACGCCGAGTTTTTTCACTTCATCGGCATAGTTTTCGCGAATCAAGACGGGCTGGCGGGTGCGGATAATGTATTCGGTAATGTGGTTGCCGGCGAGGCGCGTGCGTTTGGGCATGCGGGCGCCGTCGATCATTTCCAGATCGAAGGTCATTTCATCGCTGTTGGATTCCAACGAGGCGATGTAAAAATTTTCGGCATCAAACAAACGCCGTAATTCTTCCCAGACTTTGCGCAACAGATCTTCCTTGTTGAGCGTGGAGCTAAGCGCGCGGCCAATCTCGTTGAGGACGTGAAGCTCTTCGGAGCGCCGGGAAGTTTGTTGAATCAAGTAACTGTTTTCGACAGCCATGCCAATCTGATGGCCCAGCGCGAGAAGCAGGCGAAGCTCCGCAGCGGTGAATTTGCGGCTATCTGAAGTGCCCAGCAGAAGAACACCAAAAGCATGTTCCTTAGCCTGCAAGCTGATAGCGACAATGCTGCGCAATCCCTGACCCAGAGCAATTTCACGGAAGCGGCGAATGGCTGGTTCTTTGTCGAGCGCGGAGAGGGAGTCATCGCGCAAATCGCGAAAACCCAGCAGGCCACCGAGGCGCGCGACCAAGCCCACGAGATAGTCGTCCAATCCCTCTTCCTGAACGGAGCGGCTGAAGTCATCGTTCAAACCTACGGCCACGACGGATGTGGCACCTTGCGGGTCGCCATGATGAAGAAAGAGGGCTCCGGCAGGGAGGCGCACGACACCCAGGACGCGGTCGAGCGCTTGAGAAAGCATGCGCTGGATTTCACCGCCAACGAAACTGGAGGTGGCTAAGTTGAGATTTGAAAGCGCCAGCATGTTGCGCTCGATGCGGCGTTTCTCTTCTTCATACAAGGCCATGACCATGAGCATGGCCACGAAGGCGGAAGGCACCGAGAGTACCGCGCTCATAGCGATTTGCTGGCTTTGCGTGCCCGAGGAAAAAAATAGGAACAGTGAAAGTTTCAAAAGGCCCCAGCACAGAAAAGAAATAGCCAGCAAATGGTCAACGAGAGTTTCGTGTCGCCGGGTTTCCTGCCAAAAAATGACGGCCACCGCCAGGAAAAGACAGGCGCACGGAATGACCACCGAAATGGGGGCGTAATGCAGATAGTTGGCGATGGCCCAGAGACCGAGGACCCCAGCAGTGATACTGGCCGGCACGATCCAAGGCTTGCGGTTTGCATAAATCTGGGCGCCGATGAAGAACAGAATGGGAATGAGCGCGTAGAGCCAGCGGCTGAGCGGGGTTTCAGAAGGGCCTTCAGGAACCCAGCGCCACAGGACGGGCCCGAGAAAATGCAACGAGTAGAGGGCCCAGCCGATGGTCCAAATGAGGAGATACGTCTGGCGCTTAATGCTGTAGATATAGGCGAAAAAACCGGCTACCAAGGCGGTAGCCGCGAGCAAGGCGAGCACGATTAAATCCTGTGGTATCAAGTTTTGATCGCTTCCTTACGCGCAAATGATTAACTTGGCTCGGACAGTCGTCCCAAATGCGCACGATACCCGTGGTGACGCGTCACTCTGGAAACCGGACGCGGCAAACTACGAGGCGTGCACAAAATAAAGTACTTGCGATTATGAGGCATAGGAATTTCGTGAACAAGCGTACCTGCGTACTGGTAGCCAAAAGATAACGGAATGAGTTAATAGCCAGAATAAGACACAACACCGAGGGCTCGGAGCCTGAAGCGTCCCGTAACGCCACCGGAACAAGTTTGTGATAGGCTCTGGCATTTGTTGGGGCGATGTTTTGCGCGGCTTTGTGCGGAGCGCTATTCCCGTCATTGGAAATGTTTGTTCACCGAGTAAAGGAGAGTTGTCATGAACCGACTTCGCTTAGGTATTTTTTTGTGCGCGATTGTGACGATGGGGATCGGGCTGGCGTCGTGCGGGGATTCGTATCACCAGAAAGAGGAACGCTACGTTTTCGTAACCTTCAATTCAACTCTGCCCTACTGGGAGGAGGCGGAGGCGGGCTTCCAGGATGCCGGGAAATGGCTCGGCGTGAAGGTGGAATTCAGCGGGCCGGAAAAGTTTTCGCCCGAAGAGGAGTTGGCCGCGTTTCAGAAAGCTGTGAGTGAAAAGCCCGCGGGGATATTGCTGTCCGCTTCGCGTAAGGAGATGTTCAGGAATGCCATCGACGGCGCCATCGCGCAGGGGATTCCGGTGATCTGCATCGATTCCGACGCGCCCAGTTCCAAGCGAGTAACGTTTATTGGGACCGATAATTTTCGCGCCGGGACGGAAAGCGGAAAACGCATGGGCGATCTGCTAAAGGGCAAGGGAAACGTGGTGATCGTTTCTATTCCGGGACAAGATAACCTGGACGAACGAGTGCGCGGCGTCAACGAAGCGTTGAAAAAATTCCCAGGCATCAAAGTGGTACAGACGATCGACGACAAAGGGGACCCGCGTATCGCGAACGATCAAATTTCGGTGTTACTCGGGTCGAAAAATGCCAAAGAAAAAGTCGACGGAATTATTTGCTTGGAGGCTTCCGGAGGACCGGGGGCTGCGGAGGCGCTTCACCGGTTGGACTTAACTGGGAAGGTTCCCATCGTGGCATTTGACAAAGACCCGGAGACGCTGGACTTCGTGCAACAAGGAGCTATCGCCGCGACGATTGCACAAAAGCCTTATGTAATGAGTTATTACGGGCTGAAGTTCCTTGACGATTTACATCACAACGCGGTGCATGAATACAAAGAATGGAATACGGCGCCGGCAGCACCAATCCCGACGTTTGTGGACACTGGCACCGCCGTGGTGGATAAATCGAATCTGGCAGCGTTCCGCGAAGCACTCGCAGCGCACCCGAAACCGCTTTAATTCCGCGCGACTAACTCAGGCCCGACGCGACGCCCTCTTGTGGTGGTCTACGCCCGTTCGGCAAGCGCGGAACGCGTTAGCCTTTTTTGTGCTTAAAGTATTCCACTTGCTGCAATCTCTTCTCGACTTCTTTTTTTGTTTTGTAAGGGCCGCCGAGGTTTTTATTACCCTTCTCCGAAACAACCTTGTAGCCGCCTTCTGTTTTCTTAATCATGAGAACCTCCAAAGTGAGTCCAGAACCCTCAGAGAAATGCCACAAGCGCAGCTTTACGGTCCATACGGTTTGTTACTGAGCGGGCCGGGACAGGTGCTCAGCTAAAGGCGCGTTGGTCGGCCCACTAACTACGAGTAACCAAATGAGGCCGGCGATCATCAAAGGCTGATGCTCGGTAAGGTTAGGCCTCGCGTTCGAGGTCATGTGGCGCTTACAGAATTTCCTGTTGCGTAATACGGTGACCCGAACCGCTGTTCTATTGACACTGCTAATAAGTCGGCCTACACTACGGAGTTTTTAGATGCCCTCAATAACTCACTGTGAGGGTGGGACCCATATGGATAAGAAACGATTAGAGTACTTTAAGAAAAAGCTGTCTACGCGCCGCGAGGAACTGATGAAGACCATCGCGCGCACCCAGGAAGAGGGCCGCACGGCGGATGATGATCAGACCGTCGATCTGGCGGACAAGGCTGCGAACTCCTACACCAAGGAATTTCTCTTTGGCATGACCAACACGGACCGCACCATCCTGAACATGATTGATGCGGCGCTGAGGCGCATCCAAGTGGACGAGTACGGTGTGTGCGCGAATTGTCAGGATGAGATGCAGCAGAAGCGGCTGGAGGCGGTGCCGTGGGCTAAGCACTGCATTAGCTGTCAGGAAAAAATGGAACAGGGTCTGCTATAAGCTTTTGTACCGTCCAGTTAAATAACTAAATAATAATTACTATTCGCGGGCTGAGCGGGTAGACTTCTCCCATGAAAGCCGGGGGATCGCGACGCGCCAATTCGCCTGCCGCGCGAGTGTTTTCAGGCGGGTGGCTTAGCGAAGCGCGAGCAGCCCTGCTCGGGGTGATCTTCCCTGCCGGTTGCCGCATCTGCGAGCAACTGCTTACCGAAGCCACGCGCATTCCCATCTGCAATGAGTGTCTTGGCTCGTTTCGACCGATTACCGGCACAGTTTGCGAGAAGTGCGGGAAGCCTGTCGATGGGGCAGAGACACCCGATTTAGAAATGTTGGTCTGCCCCACCTGCGCAAACGATGAGTGGGGTAGTTATGCCTTCGATCGAGCACGAAGCTGGGCGTTTTACGAGGGCGCGCTGGTGCGCGCGATTCTACTTTTGAAATTCGAGGATATCGACCCGCTGGGTAAGCTTTTTGCACGACGGCTTGTAGAAGTTGTGGTGAATAGCGGGGCCGCTTTTCAAGCCGACGTGGTGGTCCCGGTTCCGTTGCACCGGCAACGCGAGCGCGAACGCGGCTATAACCAGGCGGCGCTCATCGCCAAACCGCTGGCCAAACGACTGGGGCTGCCCTACAAATCGGTGTTACTCACCAGAATTCGGCCGCGGCCCGACAAGCATTTACTGAGCTATGAAGAACGTTGGGAATCCGTCCGTGGCGCTTTTGCCACACGTCCTGGCAGCCAAGTTGACAATTTACGCGTCTTACTGGTAGATGATGTAATGACTTCTGGAGCGACGCTGGACTCGTGTGCGAAGACTTTGCGCGAGGCTGGCGCCAGATCGGTGATCGGGTTGACAGTGGCCCGCGCGGTTTTAAAGAACGCTACCGAACAGCTTCGCTAGAATCGTACCCGAGGGAAGCGCGATGAGCGCACGACGGCCAAGCATGGTCGATTCCCGGGGGCGCCATACCCCCGACGTATCCGGAGCGTCTGTGCCCGGCTCCGAAGGTCCCGCTGGCAGTAGAATCCCATCTCCGATAACGGCCCGCCGCATGGCGTTGATGCAGGAGCCTGTGCTGGTGCTGAACGCCACCTACGAGCCCATCAACGTGACGGCAGTACGCCGCGCCATGGTGCTGATGCTCAAAGGCGTGGCGCAGGCCGAAGAACTGCACAACGCGGAAGTGCACTCCGCCGCACATTCTCACCGGGTGCCCTCGGTGATTCGATTGCTGGCTTACCGGCATATACCGCAGCAGAGTCGAGCGCTTTCGCGGAAGAATATTTTATTGCGCGATCGCAATACCTGCCAGTTTTGCATGCGAATTTTCCCCAGTTCGGAATTAACCCTGGATCATGTAGTGCCGCGCTCGAGAGGCGGGCGTTCGTCGTGGGAAAATCTGGTGGCGTGCTGCTACCGATGCAATAACAGTAAGGGCGACCGGACGCCGGAAGAGGCCGGAATCAAGCTGGCGCGCAAACCGCGGCCGTTTACACTGCATACCTCAAGACAATTGATGCGATTAATCGGGCATCGTGATGAACGGTGGCGTAAGTATTTGTTTTATTAGAGTTTTCGGTATTAACAAAAGTTAACAAGAAAAATTTGTGTGGAAGTGAAACCTTTTGCGTCGCAGCACATCTAAGTTATCAATACCACTTCGAGGACACACCCCGGGAGGCAGCTAAGACCAAACGTCTTAGCTGCTTCTCTCCTTTTAGGCCCATTTATTTCCGCCTCCGCTAAAATTATCGATGTAGTGCAACTAACAAGGGCCGCATAGCGTGGTCAGGAGCAAAATCTTGCCGACGCGCGGGTCGTGTCCAGTGGTTCTGAAACCATATCCCCGCTTCTCGCCGTCTAATAAATGTCTCCGCCGTGTACTGGGTTAAGGAACGCTTTATGCATTCAGTGGCGCGGCCTAGGTTCGCTACCATCGCAGCGCTCGTACTATTGGCGCAACCTATTTTTGCGTTTCAGTCTCCGTTGTCCGAGGAGTCCGTACGCGAGGCGTATTTCCTGGGGCAGCGTCACGACGGCTCGTTTGAGGGGTTGGTGGAAAAATCCACGCGGCGATTCCCTGCGCCGAAAACCGGCCCGTATATTTCTTCCGTAATGTTGGTTACTCCGTTTGTGAGCGCCGCACAACTGTCGAACAATTACATTGGAAATTATAGCGCCCAGCAGGCTGAACTGGATCATCGCGAGGCAGGGCAAGAAATTGTTAAAGTTACGGTGCAAATACAGCTGACCGAAACCTACGGCCAGTTTATCGCCCCGGTCAAAACGTATTCGCGTTCCGGTTCCTCATCAACTCTGATTCCCCGACCTGATGATTTCTGGAGAGATTTCCAGGTGCGCATTTTTAATGGCGACGAAGTCTTGATTAATTCCGTCTATCACGGGCGCCCGAATTATAGTTGTGGAGACTACGGGCCCTGCATTCTGATTGGTGCGACGCTCACATTTGAATTTCCGGCGGAAGCTTTTTCAGCTGATACAGCGAGCATAACGGTGGACCCGCCTGAGGGCGAGTCCGTCACCGCGGATTTTGATCTCGTCCGCCTGCGTTAAACGTAATGTTCGGCAATGTTTCAATTCGTGGGGTTACGCGGAAATTTGAAATAAGGCAATCGCACTCCCCGAATAAAAATCTGGTCGGCGCGAATATTTGCCGGCGCTTGAAATTCCGCTGCTGCGCCGGAGGCCACGTAATCTTCTTGATCAACGCCATCACCGCTTACGCCCAACCCGCCGATTAAAGCGCCATTGCGATATAAGCCGGTGCTGCCGGGGGAAAATACGATGCCGCTGTTGTTCCCGTTCGGCAGTCCGCCGTCGAGACCCTGCGAGCATGGATTCACAACGTCGTTCATAAACAAGGGGAAGAACGGGCCGGCGTTGGAATCATCAATGCCCGGAGGGAAAAAAGGTTGCGCGCCGAAGCCGATGGTGCGGTTCGTGACGGCGGTGCCGGTGGGCACCTGGTTCAAGTCCGCGTCGCTGCGCTGGCTGCCATTGAAGTACACCATGTTGCGCGCCTTGGTGGCCGCCACATCGATGCTAAAAACTGTGGCGTCCGGCATACGGCGCAGCGCGATGATGTTTCCGTCGAGATCGGAGATTGCGATCACCATGCGCGCGCGGGATCCTAGGGGAAGCCGAATAGATGCACGCGTTTGATTCGCGGTCTTCTCCGCGGCATCTAGAATCTGCATTGCTTCCGCCTGAGTTAGGCCTCCGCCCGCCGGTTCCGGATTCGCGCTTGGGTGCGGGCCGACCAGGTCTCCTTCAGGCGCGGCCTGACCTGCCTGGGGCGTAACAACATAGTTGCCGGAAAAAGTGCCCGTGCCAACCGATGCTGGCCGACTAGTCTGATTGATGGTTGGAAGCGCGATACCGCCAAGAAATATTCCGCCGGGACCCGGGAGCGGACTTGGCACCGGAGAAAAGCCGTTTGCGAGAGCTCCCGAGAACGCCGTAAATTCCGCCACGTCCGGCGCGACGGCAGCCACGCCAATTCCTCCAACTAAAACCTTGCCCTTGTAAATCGGCAGTCCCCCGGGGTTCACCGCGCTCGGCTTGCCGTCCAGCACGTCCGCCTTGCCGGTTATGATTCCCGGGCCAGGACCGCCGCCGAGCGCGGTCGAGGGATGAATACCTCTCGCCTCGAGTTCCGAGGAGAGTTTGCAGCCGCGATTGGTATTTTCTATTCCATACCAATCGGCATTTGGAGCATCCGAAACGCCCGGAGGAAAATGGACGCCGCTAATGAATCGCACCGTACGGCTCGGCAGGGGTGCCTGGTCGTTGCTGAAAAACGCTCCGGTACGCGCCAGCCCGATGGCTACGTCGTTGGTGCTGGTTTGAATGCCAAAATTTCCGGCAACGGTGAGCGGCGCATCCGGCTTGCGATAGAGGGCCAGGACATTCCCCGAGCGATCTACCACCGCGATTACGGCGGCTGTTGGTGAAGTTGCGGCTGCCGCCGCGTGGAGAATGCTGTCGACATCGCTAGCCGTAAGTGTCACTGTCGCAGGCCCGGAGGGAGCGGTGGTGACCGCAGACTGGGGATTCATCGGGCTCTGGCTTCCGCTGCCGCAGCCGACAAGGAAAATCGAGAGCAGAACTACTAGTACTACGGCAGCGGCGACGCTGACTATCAGGACTTTCCGACGCCTTTGATGGGCGCGGCGGGCGGGCATGGGTTCTCTCAGTGTATGCATTGGCCTTGGGGATGTCCTATTCAATCATCCTTTTCCTGAGTATTCAATGAGTTCGACGGCCCTGGCGCTAAGTGGTGAAGGGCCAGAGCCTTAAGTCTCACCGTGAGACAAGGTTGAACGAGGTTGGCCTTTCTTTGACGACCGGGTGCCGCTTCTATTGGATGATGACTTAGGCCCTCGGACTGGCCTGGGCACGAATCAGCGTTGTTTCGCTTTATTTTCACCATATGTTAACTAAAAGGAACAGCAGAGCTTGCGGTGGCGAACTGTCCAAAATTGGTTCATCTCCCTTACTTTGTATCGTTTACCACTAGGCTGCATCTAACAGAATGTTAACATCGTGTTCAATCTTTTTACGCATAGCACCTATCAGAATTATTCGTGACGGTATCGCTTGAAATAACGATATCCTTGAAATGCAAGGCGGTGCCAGCAGAAATAGGTTAACCGCCGGTTCCCCAGTGATAAGGAGTACTAGAACATGCAGAAACAGTATCTTTTGGCGAGTGATTTTGACCAAACCCTGAGCTTCAACGACTCAGGTGTGGTCCTGAGCGAACTGATCGGTTTTCACGGTTTCCATGACAAGGTTTCCGGACTCTCGCACATGAACCTTGTCCAGCAGGGCGCGGAACTGAGCTACCTGATTTTGCACGACCCGGAGTTCCGGCATGTGCGGCGCTCGCACCTGATCGAGACCGGCAAGCGAATTCGCCTGAAGCACAATGTCGCGCTTTTTGCTCGTGCGCTCGACACCCTGGCGGACGGCTACAATTTTCATTTCAACGTGATTTCGGCCGCGCCGCAGGAGATTATTCAGTCCGCGCTGGAGGGCATCGTTCCCGCGGACCACATCTACGGCACTCGTTTTCGCTACAACGAAGAGACTGGCGAAGTTGAGTCTATCATCCGCGCGACGGCGGGTTGGGGCAAAATTACGGTGTTGGAAGAAATTCGCGCTTCGCTGGGCATCAGCCACGACAACATTATTTACATGGGCGACGGCAGCTCCGATTTACCCGTAATGATGCACGTGAATCAACACGATGGTTTGACCATTGCAGTATCGGAGGCGAAATTCATAACCCGTATCGCGCAGCGCACGGTGCTGAGCGACAACACCATGAGCGTGCTGGTTCCGGTGCTGGAGGAAGTGCTGCGCTGGGACTCCGTGAAGATCCGGCGCTTCTTCACCGCTAGTGGATTGATGCTTCGTGAGTGGGATAAAACTCGCACCGATATGCTTACCATTCAGGACTCAACCCAGGATGTGACGGCTTCGGCCGTCACCGCACATTAAAGCTGCCTCCACAATTCTATAGCTGCTCCCATTGCTGGCTCTCTCAACGGGTCATCGCATTGTAAGAGTGTAAATACTTTCAGCCTCAGCCGTGGTGTCCGTGCGTGAAGACTAATTTGTTACGCATCTGTAACTCGATTTTGTCGTAGAATTCCCGCATTCAAATCGTGGGTCGGCGCATCCAATGCGTGCGCGGGGAATGGAGGCCTTAATTGTCTGCCACGAGAGCTGGGGTGAGTGAGTCTAATCTTGATCTACTAAGTATCAACACCATCCGCACTTTATCCATGGACGCGGTGCAGGCCGCCAATTCCGGTCACCCCGGCACCCCGATGGCGCTCGCGCCGGTCGCTTACACGCTCTGGCAAAGATATTTACGCTACGATCCCAACGATCCGATATGGCCGAATCGCGACCGCTTTGTGCTTTCCAATGGGCACGCTTCGATGCTTTTGTATTCCCTGCTGCACCTTGCGCAGGTTCGAGCCGTTGATTTCGACAATAATAAAGTGTTGGACTCGATGGCGCTCACCATCGACGACCTCAAAAAATTCCGCCAGATCGACAGCAAAACTCCCGGCCACCCTGAATACCGTCTGACCAGTGGAGTCGAAACTACCACCGGGCCACTGGGACAAGGCGTGGCCAACAGCGTGGGCATGGCCATGGCGCGAGGCTGGCTGGCTTCGTATTTCAACAAGCCGCGATTCGAATTATTTAATTACGACGTGTACGCGATCTGCGGCGATGGCGACATGATGGAAGGAATTTCCGGCGAGGCGGCTTCGCTGGCCGGCCATCATAAACTGTCCAAGCTTTGCTGGATCTACGACAACAATCACATCACCATCGAGGGCAACACCAGCCTGGCGTTCAGTGAAGACGTAGCGACACGTTTCAAAGGGTATGGCTGGAACGTGGAACATGTAAGCGATGCCAATGACACCACCGCATTGGAAAAGGCGCTGGACGTCTTTCGCGACACTACCGATAAACCAACGCTGATTATCGTCGACAGTCATATCGGCTGGGGCGCGCCCCACCGGCAGGACACCAAAGAAGCTCACGGCGAAGCGCTGGGCGAGGAAGAAGTGGCGCTTGCCAAGAAATTTTACGGCTGGCCGACCGACGCAAAATTCCTGGTGCCCGACGGCGTTTACGACCAATTTAAAAAAGGCATCGGCAAGCGTGGCGGCGAAGCGCGCAACGCGTGGGTGAAACAATTTGAAGCCTACAAGACCGAATTCCCCGCGCTGGCCGAAGATTTTAACAAAATGCAGCGCCGTGACTTGCCGGATGGCTGGGATAAGGACATGCCGACTTTTCCGGCGGATGCCAAAGGGCTGGCCACACGCGATTCTTCCGGCAAAGTTCTGAATGTGATCGCGAAAAACGTGCCATGGCTTATGGGCGGGGCCGCCGATCTTTATCCCTCCACAAAAACGCGTTTGACTTTTGAGGGCGCCGGCGAATTTGAAGCGGCATCTCGCAGCGGCCGCAACATGCATTTTGGTATTCGCGAGCACGCCATGGCGGCTATCTCCAACGGAATGGTGCTCTCCAAAATTCGTACGTTTGCCTCGACATTTTTTATTTTTACCGATTACTGCAAGCCGGCAATCCGTCTCAGCGCCATCATGGAATTGCCGGTGATCTATGTCTTCACGCACGATTCCATTGGTGTAGGCGAAGACGGCCCCACGCATCAGCCCATCGAACACTTGATTGCTCTGCGCGCCGTGCCGGGGCTCATGCTGCTTCGCCCCGCGGATGCCAACGAAGTGATCGAAGCGTGGCGGGTGATCATGCAGTTAAAAAAGGAGCCCGCCGTTCTGGTCTTGACTCGACAGGCGTTGCCTACTATCGACCGCAGCAAATACGCCGCGGCCTCTGGGCTTGCAAAGGGCGCATATATCATCGCTGAGGCGCAGGGGGGCAAGCCGGAAGCAATTCTGATGGCCACTGGAAGCGAGGTTTCCTTGTGTCTCTCCGCTTATGAAACGCTCACCAGCCAAGGGATAAAAGTGCGCGTTGTAAGCATGCCGTCATGGGATATTTTTGAGCATCAATCGCGTGAATATCGCGATAGCGTGCTGCCGCCGGAGGTCACCGCGCGAGTCTCGGTGGAACAAGCGTCCATTCTAGGCTGGGATCGTTATGTGGGGTCAAAAGGCAAAATTATCGGCATGCATACTTTTGGAGCGTCCGCGCCTTTGAAGGACCTACAAAAGAAATTTGGTTTCCAACCCGATAAGGTCGTGGCGGCGGTGAGGGAAGTAATCGGAAAGTGAGCGGCAATGAAAATTGTCATCGGTTCTGATCACGCGGGATTCCAGTTAAAAGTCGCCATGGGAGACCTGCTGCGATCCATGAACCAGGAAGTGCTGGACGTCGGAGCGTTCAATGAAAATCCTTCCGATTATCCTGATTTTGCCGAAGCGGTGGGCCAAGCCATACTCGATCGCAAAGCCAAGCGGGGCGTGCTTATCTGTGGCAGCGGCGTAGGGGCCAGCGTCGCGGCCAATAAATTAACAGGCATACGGGCGGCCGTGTGTCACGACACCTACTCCGCCCATCAAGGGGTCGAGCACGATGACATGAACGTATTGGTTCTCGGCTCGCGCATAGTTGGCGTGAAATTGGCGGAGGACCTGGTGCAGGCCTTTCTGGCCGCCAAATTTACCAATGAAGATCGCCATGTCCGGCGTCTTGCCAAAGTTAAAGCTTTGGAATCGAAGTTTGCGGTGAGCAGTTCGGCGAGGTAAGCGCCCGAAAAGCGCCCCGCGCGCCGCAGGCGTACAATAAGAATTGAAGTCAGAAGGAGAATCGCAAATGACCACTTCAGTGAAAACCAGCGATCCACAAGTTAGCAAGAGCGCCAAGAATCCCTTGAATGGACTTCTCGATTACGGCCAGTCGCCCTGGATGGACTATATCCGCAGAGATCTAATCACCAGCGGCGAGCTGAAAAGGCTGATACAAGACGACGGGCTCCGGGGCATGACCTCTAACCCTTCGATATTCGAGAAAGCCGTTACCAGCAGCAAGTTTTATTCCGACATTTTAGATTCGCCTGACGCCAAGAAGCTAAATGCCAAGCAGCTTTACGAAAAAATCGCGGTGCGCGACGTTCAGGACGCCGCCGATATTTTCCGGCCGGTGTACGACGAAACGCGCTGTCGCGATGGCTATGTCAGCTTGGAAGTTTCTCCCACGCTGGCTCTCGAACGAGATAAGACCATCGAGGAAGCGCGCCGTTTGTGGAAGATGGTGAATCGTCCCAACATCATGATTAAAGTGCCGGGCACGAAAGAATGCATCCCGGCGATTCGACAACTTCTTGAAGAAGGCATCAATATCAACATCACGCTGCTGTTCGCGCAATCCGCTTACGAACAAGTTGCGGAGGTGTTCATCGCGGCACTGGAAGCCCGGGCCGCCAAGAACCAGGACATCGCGCACATCGCCAGCGTGGCGAGTTTCTTCGTCAGCCGCATCG
>Ga0307479_10001133_pt1 | contig 24106 bp, 27 predicted proteins | sample atmos_gasesECM4C_FD_203743 | JGI IMG/M metagenome (GOLD analysis project Ga0307479, IMG submission 203743) | Hardwood forest soil microbial communities from Morgan-Monroe State Forest, Indiana, United States - atmos_gasesECM4C_515 | ecosystem: Environmental > Terrestrial > Soil > Temperate... | reverse complement strand
CCTGATTTGACCTTGCATGCGACACCGGACCAGACTCTGACGCTCAAGGGACTGCGCGGCAGACCTGTCATCCTGGCTTTTTATCCAGCCGATTGGAGCCCGGTGTGTGGGGACTAGATGGCGCTCTACAACGAAGTCCTGCCCGAATTTCAGCGATTCACCGCCGAGTTACTGGGAATTTCCGTGGATGGAGTCTGGTGCCACGCCGCGTTTTCACGCGATTGCAAGCTCCACTTTCCGCTGCTCGCTGACTTCGAACCCAAAGGCGCGGTGGCGAAGCTTTACGGTGTTTTCCGCGACGGAGAAGGACTCGCCGAGCGCGCTCTTTTTGTCATCGATAAGAACGGAACCATCCGCTGGAGCTATTGCTCTCCCATAGCAGTCAACCCTGGGGCCGACGGGATTCTCGAAGCTCTGGAGAACCTTCCGAAATGAGGCGGTTATCGCAAAGCTGAAAGTGCCGGTCGGTCCTGACGATCACGTCCAAGGTCCCGCCGACGCTCCGGTCACACTGGTCGAATGTGGCGACTACGAATGTCCTCACTGTGGACATGCATACCCGATCGTCAAAGCGCTTCAGAAGAGGTTCGGAAAACAGTTGCGGTTCGCGTTTCGAAATTTCCCGTTGCGAGAAATCCATCCCTATGCTGAGGCCGCTGCCGAAACCGCTGAGTTTGCCGCAACACACGGCAAGTTCTGGGAGATGCACGACCTCATCTTCGAGACCCAGAATTCCTTGAGCGAGCAAATGCCCGGTGAACTGGCGCAGCGCCTCACGCTGGATAGGCAAGTGCTCACGGAGGCACTGCGGTCGGGAGCCTTTGCCGGGCGTGTGCGGAGGGACTTTTCTGGCGGCGTGCGCAGCGGGGTGAACGGAACTCCGACGTTTTTTATCAATGGCCACCGCCACGATGGCGACTTCGAGCTGGAGACGCTTCGCCATGTTAGCGCCGAATTAAAACGGAGCCAGTTCAGCCGGTTTAAGGGTGAGCCACTTCGCTGAGCGACAATGCGGATGCACACCTCGACTCTGACCGCTACTTGGAGACGTCAGCAGTCACAGTTGCGAGTTCTTCAGCACGAACTCTCAGATCACACATGCTCCTCCCGCGCCGTCCACTCCAGCCCGTACTGCGGAATTCCCGTGGCGTCGATATTCGTCTCGACCGATTGAGAGAACAGGTTGCAATTCCTCCGCGCTGCGAACCGCCGCTCCTGAGCGCATGCAGGGCCCTTGGCCTGAGCGTTGGAGTGCTTGGAAAGTTCTCACAGCCGGCGCCCCAACACTCTCAAGGCGATTTACCTGACGAACACGATACTCGTTCGGCATTTCCCTACTACCTGAGCAAGAGTAGACTTGGCGCTCTCTAACGAAAGGTGTGGAGAAGGGATTCAACTGGTTTTCTCGCACGGGGTTATACGTGAAGCGTGCTTACGCTAGCAAGGCAATTTAGAAACTGTTGTAGAGTTCTTACTGCGTCTCCGTCGACCGGGGCTCTCTCAAGTGGATCACTGGCTCCGGCCAAAACCGGCCAGAATGGCTCCCTTTATCACCGGCCCTGACATTCTTTTTTCTTCTTCTCCTCCTAGTGGGGTCCTCTGCCGTCACTATGGCGCAGACTGGCCTGCAGCTCGCGTACTTAGGAACAGCAGGATGGGAAATCACCGACGGCAAAACAGTGGTTCTCGTCGATCCGTACTTAACACGCTTGAAGACCAACACTCCGAATGATTCAGTGTTGCCCTCCGATCCACGTGCACTAGTGAACCTGAATGATTACGCCACTCCTGACCCAGCGTTGATTGACGCCCATATCAAGCGGGCGGACTCATCTTGATCACGCATACCCGCATTGACCATGTGCTGGACATGCCCTTCATCGCGAGCAAGACAGGCGCACTGGTGATCGGCACCGAAAGCACGGCAAATTTCGCCAGAGACAATGGCGTGCCGAGCAGCCAGATATTGACGGTGAAGGGCGGCGAAGACTTGGAACTAGGCAGCTGTTCGGTTCGAGTCATTCCCAGTCTGCACGGCGTTTTGCGACGTGCTCCGCGTGGTTCGCAGTTGCGAACTGATTCGCCGCCTCCGCCTTCGGCCATTTTTCCTGCTGACGCGAAGCCTCCGTTTCGGAAAAGCCAGCTTCTTACAGAGGGCGGGACCCTCGCCTGTCTCATCCGCATGGGTGGTCAGCAGGTCCTCGTATTCGGATCGATGAACTATATCGAGCGCGAAGTGGACGGGCTACGACCGGATGCCGCCCTGATCGGCGCAATGCCGGAACGACAGGAAATTTACCACTATACAGAGCGCTTGCTTCACGCCCTCGGTTATCCCCGCGTGGTCTTGCCCACACACTGGGATCGCTTCAATGTTCCATTCCATATGATGTTTCGCAGCAAACCGCAATCGAGAGACTTCAGTCCTTCGTAGTGGAGGTAAAGGCGGCATCTCCCCGGACAGAAGTGATTGTGCCGAAATATTTCGAGCCAGTCGCGGTGGAGTCCTCGCCAGCCGCTCGATAGCCTTTTATTTTAATCTTCCTTCTATATAGGGCGCAACGTGATTTGCCGTCAGAGCAAGGTGGTAGTCTCCGCCGGATTTCTCCAGCTGTGCCATTCCCCGCAGAGACAATACATTGAATCGGTCTCTTGTGAAAAACTTAACCTTGCTAATTAACCGGTCAAGATCGACAGTGAGGCTGTCGGAGAAATCACGGAGAAAAGCTCGATCTTGCGTCGCCTCGTTTCGAAGTTGAAAAACCTGTGCAATCAGCAATTGCTCGTTATCGCCGAGGTCCTTATACAGAGTGTTTTCCTGGTTCTTAAGCAAAAAACCTATTTCCAAGGCGAATCCCTGCATCTCGTTTCCCGTGGTTACCAAAAGACTATTGCCTGCCCGCTTTCCTTCGTTAATTAAATCCTCTGCCTCCTGTTTCAACAGCGAGAGGATGTCAACGAGTTTCTTACTTCCAAAGTCAAGTAGGGCGGAATTAGCCAGGGAGTCTTTTTCCTGAGACTGGCAATGGACCACAAATAGCGGAACGAGAGGTAATGTGATCAGGAGCTTCTTGAGCAGGCTTCGTTTCGTCCGACGTAACTCTATCGTCAGCGCAACTGCCATGAAATCGATTCTTGATCGGAGTCGAGGGACCGGATTTCGAGCGATCGGAGGATTGCCTTTCCTCTCCTATGACGAACTTGCCAACCGGCTTGGCGTTGGCGAATAGGCCAATATTGCGAATCAGAAGAAGGAGGATGAGAGGTGAAACGCCACCGTTTCCCTCTTTCCCTCTGCACGACGTTCTCATGCGGCAACAGCGGCCCGTTCAGGGGAGCTTTCGTCGTCGGGAAATCTTGCAGGCTCCGCTGTACCCTTTAGAATCTGGTCTGCTGTAGATTCGTCCGTGCACAAAAATCGAACCTTGTACTTCTTGCTGAGCAGCAGAGAGTGGATCGCTGTAGCCTTCCAAAGTGCCTGCAATGACCATCATCGTGTCAATTGACGCTAACTGTGTCTCATCAACGTTCACTAATCGACTATTCACATCTTTAACGCGCTCAAGGAGCTCTTGTAGCTTGTCATTCTCATCCGATCTAATTTCACTGGCACGCTTCGGCGGGGGAACAACGAACAGTCTGTTTGAAATGTCGGCAACCGGACAGTAGTTTGGATATGTATTGGCAAGTGAGTTTGACAGTTTAACTAACCCGAGGGCTCACACCTCTGAGGGCGTGTAATGCGGATTCGATACGATCGCGTTCTTGCTCAAGCTGCCTGATGATGCCATTGAGGTCTGTCATGGCGGGAATTCTAGCACGCCGGTTACGAGCGCCGAAACCTGGCACGAAGTGCCTTTGGCACTTCAACTGATAGATGGGTCCGATCCCCTCTACGGTTTTATCGGGATGGATGATTACACGTTATACCCTTTTGTTCGGCCGGGAGCATTCGTGAGAATTGACCCTCGTCAGAAGAAGATTCCCGCCTTGCGTTGGCGCACGGATGATGATCGGCCGATCTTCTTTGTCGATCTACGAGAGCGTTACGTCTGCACCTGGTGTGAGATGCACGATGGAACGTTGATCCTGATTCCCTCGCAACAGTCAACCGTCGTACACTACACGTGCGATACCCGTCCGACGCGACGATTGTCGGCCGCGTCACAGGGATTTCGATGAACATTGTGGAGCCAGAGGAGAAGGAAGCTCGCGCGTGATGGAGTAATTTCGGGTTTGTTTCTGCGTGTCGCGTACAATGACAGTAACGGTTGGACAACTCCAGGCTGAGGTAGATGTGTTTGAATGAGCAAAGTTGAGGCAATGAAAAACTCGTCTCTTTATTTTCATTATCCCTGCTTTGATGGCTTGGTTTCGGCTGTGCTCGCCTCCGAGCTCCTTGAACGTCACGCAGATTGGCACATTACTGAGTTTCAGCCAGTCGATTACAGGCTTCGCGACACCTGGCTTACCAGTGACCTAAAGAGGCCCGCTGCGATTGTGGATTTTCTTTACCACCCTCAGGCTGATTTTTGGGCCGACCATCACCAAACTTCGATTTTGACGGCCGCTGCGAAAGAGGATTTTGAAAAACGGAAACAGCAATTTCGGCTTTTGTTTGATCCTCGCGCCAGCTCTTGCGCCACGCTTCTTTTCCGTAGTCTTCGACCCTTCTTAAGCCATAAGCCACACCTGAAGCCAATGGTCGGATGGGCGGAGAAGATCGATGCCGCCAAATACTCCTCGGTGAGGGAAGCGATTCTCGGTGAAGCCCCCGCGCTCAGGATCGCACGGACTCTCTCCGCCGAAGATGAAACCGGACCCGAGTATGCCAGGTTTCTCTTGCACCAGTTACAAGATCACGACCTCGAATTCGTAGCGAGCCTTGAAGAAGTGAAGTCTCGAGAAGACCGGATCCGCCGCAGCATTGTCCGTGGCCTCGAGAGTGTGAAGGCCAAGCTACGTCTGGAAAAGGGCGGAGTTGCCGTGTTCGACGTACGGCCGAAACCTGACCAGGTGATCAGCCGGTATGCTCCTTATTACTTCCGGCGTCAAGCCCGTTACTCGATTGCTGTGGTCCGCTCCCCCCAAGAAATCAGGATCACTGCAATGCGCAACCCTTGGCGCAACTTCAGGAGCATTCCCCTCGGGAGAGCGTTCGCGAAGTTCGGTGGTGGCGGCCATCAGCGAGTGGGCGCCGTACAGCTTCCCGCAGACGGGCGCAACCGTGTCCGCGATGTGGTAGAGTCACTTCTCTCAGAAATGCAACGTCGTGCCCGCTGACGGTGCGCTCACTTGATCGAGAAATTCAACTTCTACGACATATACGGCTACTTCGTACCGGGTGCGGCACTCCTTGCCATCCTCTGGATTCCGTTTGGCCTCGTGAGACACACGTGGCCATCCAGCACCTGAAGTGGCGCGATCATCGCAGCGGTTCTCGCCTACATCGTCGGTCATTTGGTACAGAGCGTAGCGACCAATGCCATTCCGTCGTGGGAAATCAAGGGTCCTACCGGAAAGAACCGTTTTCCTTCTGAGATTTACCTAGACCCCACCTCCTCAGAGCTACCCGAGAAATGCAAAACAAAAATTCAGGACTTCATGAGGGCACAGTTCGGCTTAGAGCTGCAGGTCGACAAGGATGGCGACGAGGAGACCGATAAGGTGCGTCACAATGCCTTCCTGCTGGCTCGCCAAATATTGATCCAGGGAAAGGCAGTCAGTTATGCCGAGCAATTCCAAGGAATGTATGCGTTAACTCGCGGCCTGGTTTCCGTCCTCGCCCTGGGTTTTGCTTACTGGCTCGGTGTCGCGACTGCGGCGCTAGCCAGGAACACCCTCGCGGTCGGCATCACAATTCTGGTTTTGGCAGTGTCCCTTCTTGCACTTGCAAATGTATCCCTGATGGTACTCCGAAGTCACTTCGGGGCACTCAAGAAACGACAGATTGAGCTTAGATACGGTGTCGTGCTGTTGATTGCATTCTTGGCGGTCGGATGCGTGCTTGGCATTCACTACAAGGTCAGCACCGAACAGGGAGTCGTTCTCCTATTTCTTTCCGCGTGGGCGGTCATCGCGTGCTTTCGTGCTTATGGAGCCTACCGGGTTTTTGCCGGGCAATTCGCCGCCACCGTATGGCGTGACTATCTCGCTTACAACGTTTCCCTCGCCTTAAGTCAGAAACCGGAGTCTGAGAAGAAGTAGATGGCCGAACCCACTCAACCCGAGGAGCCAAGGAAGGACGAACCGCAACGGTGGATGCCCTACGGGACGTTGCTTCAAATCTTCATCAGTGCAATCATTCTCGCGGTCGTTGCGTGGAAGCTTGGTCCTCTCTCGAAACTCTTGCTGGAGACCTCACCAGTCAAACAGTCGAAGTTTGTCCCACCCAAAGAAGGCACTTGGAGATTCATTGTTTCAGGGGATTCCCGCAATTGCGGCGACGTAGTTATGCCGGCCATTGCAGCGCAAGCCATCGAAAAGTACCAGCCTGCGTTTTATTGGCATCTAGGGGACCTGCGCGCCATCTACAAGATTGATGAAGATATGGCAGCCGGTGTCCAAAAAGGCGGCCAGTCTCTCAGTTGTGAGTCCTACCACAAAAACGCCTGGCAGGACTTCATTGACCATCAGATCGTCCCCTTCGGAAACACGCGTTCTTATCTTGGCATCCGCAACCACGAACTGATTCCTCCCAAAACTGCCGCAGAGTTCTCCTCGACATTCAAGGACTGGTTGTTGACACCTCGCCTTCTCATGCAAGGTCGTGAAAGGCAAGAGATTGCATCGGCAAAGACCGGAGCCTGCCAGAAGATCGCCTCACGGGACTACTTGTCAGCCATGCCCTATTACCACTGGATGCGAGGCGGAATTGACTTTATTTATCTCGACAATTCCACGGGTTTCTTCGCAAGCGAGCAACTGGACTGGTTCGATTGCATCCTCGAACGCGCACATAATGATGACTCGGTCAAAGCCGCGGTGGTGGGCATGCATGAAGCTTTGCCCTCAAGCCGCGCCAGCAATCACGCGATGTGCGATGAATCAATCGCGGATCCAGCAGTGAAGAAACAGAGCTGTGAGAGCGGCACCCATGTGTACGATGCGCTTGTCGAGTTTAAGAAGACCAAGAACGTATACGTCCTGGCCAGCCATTCGCACTTCTACATGAAAGGAGTCTTCGACAATCAGCTGCCTGCGCATCGTATGGAAGGATGGATTGTCGGGACGGCCGGTGCCGTGCGCTATCCGCTTCCACAAGCGATCCAAAGCAGCCCTGATGCAATTTCAGATCGCTACGGCTACCTGCTAGGGACGGTCGAGGCAGGGAAAGTGGATTTCAAATTTCAAGAAGTGGCGGAATCAGATGTTCCGCAGGCCGTGCGCCAACAATACCCTCCGGCTCTAGTCTCCTGGTGCTTTGCGAAGAATTCTCAAAATCAAGATCCTGACTCCGAAGAGACCACCAGTCGCTGCAATGCTCCGATTCCTCCAGCCTTACCAGCGCGCGCGCAGAAGAATGATCGGGGGCAGAGACATCCTTAATTGAGCCAAGGGTCCAATTCCTGGTTTTTGCCTCCCTTGAGCCAGCCCTCCTGCCATCTCTTCGGGTATTTCATCACATCGAGTACATCTTCGCTTTCATCCTCCATGACTTTGCCACGGGCACGAAATCACAGGGGTCATAAACGCGGGATATTAACGGCGCAATGCCCGGGCCGGTGCACCAGTTCCTTGTATGACTGAAGCCGATTGTCCTTATCAGAAAATAACTCTCCAATCGCAAATTAATACTTGAGACAAGCGTGATCGTAGTATCCTTCCACGCCGATACGACATTTTGCCCGACGTTTTAGGAGTGGTTGTAATGAAACAACCAGATGTGGAACTATCGGCGGTACTTCGGTTACTGGTGTTGATACTTGCGGCGATTCTGACCTGTTACGGTTATTTGAGCCTGGGTATCAAAGGTGTCGTCTGCGCGCTAGGCGCGACCCTTCTCGCCTTGGTTGTGATAAATCGGAAGCCCACGACTGACCGTATGAGCAAGAAACGAAGATTCAGTACTCCCTTTCTTCTTGACTCCGCGATTTTCTTGGTGTTGTTTCCATTTTGGCCGTTTGCCCAATCCGTGGGGATAACACCGGGAGTACTCGCAATCTATCTTGGCTCGGAGCTCTGTCGACGTATTCGGTCGGGTAAGGATCTGTTGGCCAGTTCGAGCGCATTGGTCTTGCTTTCGGCGGCCGTATGGATTTGGTCCGAGGCTGGTAAAGCGCTGTTCGTGGTCATGCCGGTAGATATCCCGGAGCCAGCGCAAGCGCTGAAGCTGCGAGATTCGGGAGGCGCAAGCCTAGGAAACGATGTTGAGTTCACTCCTGAGGGCGCGGCGAATGCGCTTGAAACTGAGATCTACTGCTTTGGTCAGTACGACCCAGGAGGATACTCAGAGACTGAAGCCGCACAGACTTTGGCGCGAGGCGCCACAACGATACTATTCCCGAAAAATCCCTGGTACAAGAAGTCTCCTCCACTCGGGAGTCCGTGCGCCATCGGTGGTGCCGAAGCCCCACAGACCCCACATGTTCTGTCGACAACGCAAATTCAAGACTTTCCTCTCGCGGGGATCTACCACATTCTTCGTCACGTTCGCGGTAAGCCGATGATTGAAGCTCAGATCCTCGTCGGGAATGATGACAGCCTGACACTCGCGCTCAGACGCGTCAATTATTCCGCGGATTGCATAGGTGAGGGAGCCAGTGAGGCACTCATTAGCAAATTGCGTGCTTTGGGCAAAAGGCTCCCCGCTACTCGCGGTGGGCCAACTCCGGCCGACCAAACAAAATCTCCTTCTCGTGACGCTCAGGAGACGCTCTCGGATATGGAGAAAACGGTGGTGGCTTCCATCGACCAGAGTGCCGAGTTCGGGCTTTCCAGTTGCCGGCCGCCCTTCTGGCGGCAACTTGTCACGATGCTCGATATTCTCCCACCGCAAGTCGAGGAGGAAGAAAGAATCGCCAACCAGACGATTTACCGCTTGCAGGGAGACACACGATTAACCGAGATGATCCAATTCGCAGTCCTGGAAGGAATGGAAAAGTTGAGCGAGGAAAAACTGGCGCAATATTATGACGAAACGGCCAAATACGACTCCTCACTCCAAGCTTTCGAAAGAGCTCTGCCTCAAGTTCTTTCTGAGTATGACGCCGGTCGCATCCCCGAGCAAGACTCCATCGTTACAAGGCTCGCTAACATCCTCATCAGAATTGGCGACATGAGCGACGAAGTGTGTGGCGATACTTACCTCATGAAGGGCGCTTATGCTGTTGCAGAGCAACTGTCGCGCGACGACGCTCAGCGCATGACTCGAATGGGCTATCACTACCTGATTGATGCCGACAAGGAACAGCTAGAAACAGATGCTGGGATTGGGGCAAGCGATAGCCATCTCTCTTGCGCGGCTGCAGATAGGCATAACAAGCCTTCCGTGAACGACAACCTCGGCAATGCCGTTTCATATTTCACAGATGCGAAGACAATGCTGCAAAACCCGGAGTTTCAACAAAGGCTCAAGCATCGATACGGGACGCACATCGTGAGCGACTCGAGCTGGTTGTACTCCAATTTTGCGTTCGCGGAGACAATGACATATGAGCAAACAAAGCGGTCAGCGAAAGCTTCGCCGAACGCGCAAGCCTCTGACAAGCAAGCAGAAGAAATATTGAAGCGAGCGCAGGACCTATCCAGGGCGGCGCTGGCCTGCGGTACGGGTCTTTGTGCCTCCGACTCGGCAGCCGAGATTCTGTTTTCGAAGAACTGGGATATTCGGGCTGCCTCCGCTTGGGCTGCCGCCGAACGCTTGGCAAGGAGAGGCCCGCTCGATGACAACATTCGCGGCCATCTCTGCAACATCTTGAGTAAGGATCTCGCAGAAGGCGACCGGCGATTGACCCTGAATAACTACATTGTGGTCCGAGATGAACTGCGAAGGGCCTTCAACTACGTTGATGCTAATGGAAGAAATGTGGCCAAAGAAGCGTGCCGAGACTCTGGGATCGACACATCGTTTGCAGGGCTTTTGCTGTTGAACGCACTGAAGGAATATCAGGACGCGCACTATGTCGAGGCGCTCCAGTTTGCTTCCCATGCACTTCAAACGATCGATTCGAAAGGGCCGCTAGCCGCCAACGTTGCACTAGGGTACGTATATGCCCTAACGGCAAATCAGGTTCGGGAAACTCAACCCTCCGGTGAAACCGCTGCTAATCTGGGACATGCAATGGCGGCGCTCACGATGCCCACCACAGGGGTCGTTGATTCAGTGCTTTGGCAAGCGTCGAGTTTAGTTAACATCCGGAGCACTCTGGGTCTGGGAAATGGCACGTCGTGGAAGCCTTGCGGGGGCGGTGTTGAGCCCTGCGCCGAGAAAGCTACAGATGCACTGCCCGACAACGCCTATACGCACCGTACTCTAAGCATCGTCTACCTTAAGGGCGCGAAGCCGGAGAAAGCGATCGCACAATTGGGAATCGCCACGAGAATCAATCGCGGTGACCCTATTTTGCGTTACTTATACGGGGTTGCCTTAAGCAAGGGAGGATTCGTTGAAGAAGCGAATGTGCAATGGAAGCTCGGTCGCCTGCTTGATCCTAAACATTGGGATGATATCCGTGAGCAATTCAAGAAGAGGCTTTAACCCCAAAGCTGCTCTCCCGGGTGCCGCTCGATAAAGCAACTCTTAAACGATGGCAAGGCAAGGCGATACTACTACAGAGTGCCAGCGTAAGGCGCTCACAATATTTGTTATGAAGATGTAACAAGTTTGTGCTCCGCATATAGGTAAGTTGCAGTTGACATTTGTACAGGACCTGCATATCGTAGGCACGTTTCGGCGACATGAAGGATGAAGCGGCTGTCCGCTTCTCATCCGAGGGGGCTTCGAGTCGCCGACACTTCCCCGGGAAAAGCATTCATCGATTTCCGACGAGCGCATGACACGCTCGCGCAGGCGTTTGCTTGCGTGTGTGAGGTTGTGGCGACCGGCCCTTAGGTGCACTAGCCCTGTGGTAGTCGCCTGGACCGTCCTCGAATATTGCGGGTCCGTAGCAGCGCAGCCCTGAACGGAGATTCGCGTGCCGAACCAACTCTCTGCAGTAAAGCATGTCGTTCAACTTATGTTGGAGAACCGATCCTTCGATCAGATGTTGGGCTTTCTCTATGCTGGCACTGGCAACGTGGCGCCGAACAACCAGCCATTTGATGGGCTCACTGGAAATGAGTCGAATCCTGACGATCTTGGACGGGAGATAAAAGTCTACCGAATCGACGAAACCAGCCCTCACCCGTACCTGATGCCCGGCGCCGATCCGGGCGAAGGGTTCTTTAACACCAACTATCAATTGTTCAGCACAGATCAGCCGACTCCCGACCAAACTCCAACCAATCAAGGATTTGTCATTAATTTCAAAGCCGTGATAGCTTCCGATCAATCGCGGCATTTCAAAGACACTCTGCCGGGTACCGATCCCTCGGAGATTATGGGAATGTACAGTCCCCAAATGTTACCCGTCATGTCCGGGCTGGCGAAAGGGTTTGCCGTGTGTGATCGATGGTTCGCGTCCGCCCCTACTCAAACGATACCCAATCGTGCCTTCGCTGCCGCCGGAACGTCGCAGGGCCACTTGGATAACAAAGTAAAAGTGTTTACCTGCCCAAGTATCTTCGGAAGCTTGACCAACGCCGGTATCGACTGGGGGATTTATGGCTATAATCGTGACCCGCTGACGAGGCTGGATTTCCCGGACACGCAAACAGCAGACGAGAGTCACTTCGGGCATTTTCGTGACTTTCAAGCTAGAGCAGCCGCTGGAACGCTGCCGGCATATTCCTTTCTCGAACCCGATTTTGGGGCAACAGGCAACAGTCAGCACCCTAATTACGATGCTTCCCTGGGCGAGAAGCTAATCCATGACGTCTACTATGCGGTCAAAAATGGCCCCGGCTGGAACGATACGCTTTTGTTGATTACCTATGACGAACACGGTGGCAATTACGACCACGTTGCGCCGCCTTCAGGCGCCGTGCCTCCCGGTGACGCCTTGGGTGAATGGGGGTTCGATTTTACGCGTTTTGGGGTTCGCATTCCTGCACTTCTCATCTCTCCGCGAATCGCTCCGGGCACGGTTTTTCGTGCCAAGCGCGGCACGATTGACCATACATCGGTACTCAAGATAATCGAATTACGCTGGAACCTCGACCCGCTAACACCTCGGGACAAAGCTGCGCCCGATCTCGGAGATGTTCTCACGCTCTCTGAGCCGAGAACGGATGACCCAATGAACGGTGTCAGAGTTCCTCTCTCTACGCCGTTCCACCCGAACCGTTCGCAGCCTTCGGTGATCGACCGGATCCAAGCTTCCAAGGTTGCGGCCCTGCCCCTGCGGAACGAGAAGGGCAGCTACGACCAACACACACCACCCGATCTGTCCTCGAGTGCCGCGATCAGCGACTACATTCAAATGCGCATGGCCGCTTGGACGCAGCATCTTCAGCGACTCCGCCGACGCGGTGAAATGCCGACCCCTCCAGGTCGAAAGGGAGGTCGCAGACTAGGCAAGAAAGCTAGTCCTTCACCCAGAAAGTCAAACAGAACAAAGAAAACAAGGACAAGAACCTCTCCATAGTCATCCGGTTCAGCGGCCCCGACATGACGATCGCGAAGAAGACCTAAAAGGGAAGCATGGAGGATCACATGAGCGATTTTTCCAATGCTAAGACGGTTGACGGATTGAGCGTAAAGCTTTGGCGCGGCGAGTCTATGGCCCTGATTGGGATGGACGTGGACGAACCGGAGCCCGACCTAGTTGGCTTTTCGATCGAAGTGCAAAGCCCCGGCAGCAGCGGGTTTCTGCCATTGCGAAACCGACTCAATTTCTCCTACGGCGGAAAGGCGCCCACTGCGGCGGTCGATGGCTATCGAAATTATCCATCGACCGATGCTCCCTTCCAGAAATTCCGCTGGATCCATTTTCCCTATAACCCCAAGGGTGGGAGCTATACGTATCGCGTAACAAAGAAGCACATGAAGGCTGATGAATCGCTGGTCAGTGGCACATCGGTCACCCTGGACATCTCTTTGGACCCAGTTGTCTACGATGGATTTCTCGAGGTGGGATTTACCAGGAACTTTGCTTCCTCGCAGGCTTACGCCGACAAGTACAAGAACAACCCGGATGTAATTCCGGCGGAGCCGGATGAAGGGCTGTCATTTGAGAAGGTTCCCGGTGACGTGTATCAGTGGCTGGGCTTTGAAGCGTATCAGCTAATCTTCGATCTCCTGAATGACGCTGTAGCGGACAGTACGCTAGAAATCGATTTTCTTGCCTACGATCTAAACGAGCCAGACGTGGTGCGCTTGCTAGAAAAGCTCGGCCCCCGTCTCAGAGCGATCATCGACGATTCGAAAGATCACGCACCGGAACCCAGTGCAGAGTCTCAGGCGGCGGAACGCCTGGCAAAATCGGCCGGCCCGGACCGCGTAAAGCGCATGCATTTTTCCGGGCTGCAGCACAACAAGGTGCTCATTGCGAAGCGAAAGGGCGAAGCGATAAAGGTCTTGTTAGCGATCACGTAAAAACGTATTTTTTTGAACCGACCAACATTCCCTAGCTGCCCTGCCGCACGGGGCCGGAGGGAAAACCCGCCGAGGCGCCCGATGAGTCAGAGCGGAGGCAACTAACTCGACAAGCTCACCGCACACACGAAGATACGGGGAGACGCGGATGACGTGGGGAGGATGATGCTGGTCCTCATCTCCGAAGCGATAAGCAAATCAAATGCCGTGATCCGGCAGGAGTTCAGAAAACTACGTTTTCAGATGATCGATGACACGGCGCTGGTAGAGCCGAGAATGTGTACGCACCTTCGCTGTTCGGAACGACCGTTTGCGCAACGCCGGTCGCCGTATTGGTCGCGATCACGCTGGCTCCCGCCAGAACCGCTCCGGTCGAATCCTTGACGGTTCCGGAGACACTGGCTGTAACTCCCGCAAACGCGACGGGGCACAGCAGAAACATCACGCTGATTCCGGCCAGCACCTTCAGAGAAAATTGTCGGCAAGACCAAAAACCACCTTGTGTCTGCTCGTTGCTTCTCGTGCTCCCAAGCCGATCGTATGCACTCATGGCATCCTCCCTCTCAGTAGGAACCACAGGGAAGGAAAAGGGAAACACGCAGTCTCCTTCCGATGTGACTTCTTTCACGTATTAAAACGTTTCAATATATCGAGGGGATGCCGATTGTCAACCAATTTTCTGAGGCGCTACCGGAGAGACCGCCACCCGACTTCGGGAGTTATATTTCTGAAAGAGCCACGGGGAGCTGTAGTTCATCAAGACCTTCCCCGCACGGAAAGGCCGTCATCCCTCGCCCCTGGGTCCTCGAACTTTTCGACGTGCTCTTGAGCCACTCAGCAAATCGAGTTGATCCCACTCCCACAAAGAAACGCTGCCAGTGCGTAGCGATGATGCCGCCGAGCCGGGAACCGACATTGAGGATCAAAAACAGGCACAAGACGCCTGTGTCCCACTCAGATTAAGGCCCGCCTGTGTTGCTCGCCGATGTTCATAAATTGTGCAAATATTTGGATGATTCGGCGCCGAGGCCGGGATTGCCAGCTTCGAAACTCCCGTTCGACCTTAGCATGGCCAAACAGGTATGGAGTGGAAAGATGGACGATGTGATCAACACGATCCAACGAAACATCAGGCTGGTATGAGCAAACCCTGGACGGGCCGGATTCTCTGCGATATCCTGCAGTTCGAGTCGCCAGATTCGAACTGCGCGAGAAAAAAAGATCAAAGCTTTATCAAACCCTACGAAACCCGCGGCCCTATTAGGGCAAGTCCAACTCTAAGAAATTAACAAAAGGCCAATAGGGTACCTTCTTCGAAAAGGAATTGTCGACCGTGCAGGAAGTGTGCCTAGTAATAATGAGAACCGAGAAAGGTTCAATGGCCGTCAGTCTACCGTTATGAAGAAGGAGAGGTTCTTGCCGTAGATTTTCGCCAGGAATTGTAACTCGACAAAATCGACACGCCTCTCACCCAGTTCGCATTTGGATATGAATGTACGAGGCTTTCCCATCAGTTTGTTGACCTCAGATTGCTTCATCCCTGCATCTCTGCGAGCGCTGATCAGTTGCTCAGGGAAGGCAGCGTATGCTCGCTGATACACCTTGTCCTTGGGGTTCACGTTCGGCAGGCATAAGCAAACGAGAGACGGTCCCCAAAATGGGGATTCCTCCAACCGGGAAGCACTAGAGTGTCTCTCAAACCTGCAAATACAGGGGCGTAAGTTTTCTCGACTTCCTCAGGTCAGGACAAGCCGACATCAGTTCTTTTGGAAGCGGATCGGTCGATCAAGCCGTCCGTTAGCTGCTGTGGAGCGGCAAGGATTCCCCCGCGAACTGGATTTCACAAGGTAGACCCGGTGAACCATCAAAATCCCGAATGTTAGGCTATTGGATTCATTCGTTTGCGGCTCCTTCGGCGGAAGCCTGCTTGACCAACCTTCCGCAAGCTCAAGAAAAGAATGCTAGGGCTGCTTTTGGCGGCTTTCCTCCTCCCTCCTTCACGCCTTAAGCAGGCGTTGAACGGATCGCTCGGAATTTCGCACTGGGTCTTAGCCACGCTACCTAGGGGCTGAAGACAAGCCTGCGACCGTGTTCATTGCGTTGCCAAGCATTCTCGACTTCAGCGAGCGGAACCTTCTCGACATCGATCCGGAGTTCACCACTCGCAGCACGTGACGTGACCTGTTGAAAAGCGTCAACCAGAACGTCGCGAGGCGGAATGCCAGCAGTTCCGAGAATGGTAAGGGCGCAGCTACGCAGAACAGCAGCGGGAAGCGCGACGGTCGGCCCGGCGCTCTCCCCGACCTGAACAAGACGGGTCTCGGACTTGACTGCCATAAATTCCTTCTGCATGAAACAGTTCAGCAAGACCTCGGTAGGATGACCCCAGATGTAATCGACGACGACGTGGAAGCCTGAATCTCCGGCTTCGCGGACAAATGACTCCCGTAGCTCGTCGTCGTTATTGGTGATACAAACCGTTGCGTCAGCGCCGGATTTGTGCAACGTTCTCAGCACTTGCTTGTTCCGTCCGGCAGCAACGACTCGTCCGGCACCGAGGAGCTTGGCGATCCGCACCGCGAGCTTGCCAGTGACTCCAGTCGCACCTAGAACGAGAACGGTCTCCCCTCGGACGAGCTTTGCACGCGATGTCAGGGTGAGCCATGCCGACACGCCAGGGTTGATGAGCGCGGCGGCTGTCAGATCGTCAATGTCATTATTGAGACGAAAACAGCGGTTTCTAGGCACAACAGTTTGTTGCGCCATTGCGCCATACGGCAGTCGTGACCCAGCAAAATAGAAACGGGTGCCATCTTCGAGATGTCCAGTCCCGTCGATGCCGCACACGAAGGGCAAGGTATGAGGGCTAGCGTAATGCGATCCATTAGCAATCTGCTTGTCCACGGGTTTCAGGGCAGCGGCCCGAACATGGACGATGTGTTCGTTCTCTCCCGCAATGGGGTTGGAGAATTCCTCGTATTGGGGTGGTCTGTCAAACGAATGGAGCACGGCGGCTTTCATAAGTAACCTCTCTTCACTGCGAGTTCCCCTGTTCGTTAGGGCAGTTCGCGAACGGCACGAATCGCTCACGTTTCTTGCCTTTCTGTTCTGTGTCCCTTACCCTACGTGCGTTGGCTTCTGCCTGCTAACGATAGAGTGTCGATTTTTGTCGGGAAAAGGTCACGGCGAAGTCATGTTCCTAGTTCCAAAAAACGTGAAGGAACTACGCCGCCTCGCCGAGAGCGACATTCCGGTGCTGGCGTTTGCCTTCAGAAGGCGTGGGGCGGAAGACTGGGCACCTGAGCACAGCCACGCACGCGGTCAACTCTTCGCGTTAACGAGGGGACTGCTCGTGGTGGAGGCAGGGCGAGAGCGATGGATGTTTCCCTCACAGCGTTGTGCGTGGATTCCTCCTGATTGCAGGCACACCGCACGTTCTGTGGGAGGCGCTGCGGGCTTGATGCTTTACTTGTCACAAGAGACGTGTCGTGGACTCCCCAGAAGACCCTGCCTGTTTAGTTCCTCCGAGTTGTTGTTCACGATCAGTCATCGCATCCTCTCGTGGAGCGCCCGGCAGCCCCTCGACCCAGAGCAGAAGCGTCTTATAGGGGTTCTTCGTGATGAGATTCGGCACCCAGAACAACAGCCTTTGTGCTTGCCGATACCCAACGAGGAGAGGCTAGCGAGGGTTGCTCATGCTCTGCTGGATGATGTAGCGGATGACCGCACGTTAGACGGCTGGGCAAAATGTGCTGGTATGGCTCGCCGGACTTTTATGCGTGCATTTTCCGCGCAAGTGGGTATGCCATTTGGCCGCTGGAGACAGCAAGCGCGGCTGTTTGCTGCCCTTGAGATGCTCGCGCAAAACAAGTCGGTCACCGAGGTCGCTATTGCAGTGGGGTACGACAGCGTGAGCGCGTTTATCGGTATGTTCCGCACCATGCTGGGGAGTACACCCCATACATACTTTCGATCCAAGCAAGAAGGGCGCGAGGCTGCAATAGCCGGGCTGCCGCCGCGTTGACCTTTGTTTCCGCTCGACCTAAGATTCCCGCCAATGGGCACATCCACCCAACTCATTGGGCAAACGATCTCGCACTACCGCATCATCGAGGAGTTGGGCGATGGCGGGATGGAAAGACTTTCCCATACTGCATCTACTTTTCGACAAGCATTTCGGGGAGCAGGTCGAATTGGTTGATTCAATTGCCGAGCGGGTCCTACGAAAACGCAACATCCGAAATGTCGATCGAGACCATCAGTCGGTCGTGCATGGGCAAGAGATCTGGGTCTCTCATATACGCCCGCCTTTTTGTCGGAAGCGTGATTCCCTCTACTGTCACAGGGACAGAGACGTATTGCGCCGCCGCGAAACCTCCGGAGGCTTCGACATGATAGTCATGTCGACGGAGGAGAAAGTCGGGGCCAAAATAGAAATCCTGCCGCCTGCTATGGCTCGCGATGTCCGAGGGGAACGTTACGCGTAATCCTCGCCACAATTCATTTTGTTCCTGCCAGGGTTCGATCTCCTCAACCGCAAAACCAGACATCGCAAAAAGGAACGGAGTCGTCAGGTACGTCCAAAGAGCATAGCCATTGAAGTACGCTCGATCGAGAGCATCCCACGGTGCATCAACGGCCTTGCCATCAGCGTGCTCCGCCGGATTGAGGCGTTCAGTGACCACGGTTCCATCCATTTTCTCGATGGCGATCCGATTCGCAGTAAAGTCGGTACGCTGGTCATTTGCGCCATAAGGAGTAACCGAAGCCCATTCGCGCTTGGTCGCCACCGTCATTCGACGAGGGGATGAATCCTGTGGCGTGTCCTTCATCCCAAATAGTTGCCCCCCAGTGACGATCGTGGCACGCACAGTATCGAACCTGTTCCATCGATCCAGGCCGCCGTGCGCCAGGAGTACCCTCTCAAGCAGTTCAGATGTCATATCAAATCGCCTCCTTGTTCGTTCGGTTACTGCCCAAAGTTGATCAAAGGCAATGCGCTTCTGCAGATGCGGGGCGTAGATCCTTGAGATCGATAGCCACGCGATTGCCTGTCCCGCAGAGACCGCTAAACTTGAGCCATCCCGCCGTCAACGAAAAGTTCAATTCCAGTGATGTAGCTGCTCTCGTCGGAAGCGAGGAACGCCACGGCCTTGGCGCTCTCTTCCGGCCGACCGAGGTGGCCAAGGGGAATTGCGCTCGATAGCATTTTGATTCGCTGTTGACCGACCTCCGAGGAACCAACAAGCTCATTAAAACCGGGAGTATCCGTTGAACCCGGACTGACCGCGTTCACGCGGATCTGACGTCCTTTAAGGTCGGCACTCATGGTTCGAGCGAACGAACGGACCGCAGCCTTGCTTGCGCTATAAACGGCGTTCGCAGCTAGACCCTTGCTGGCGACAATCGATGCATTCAGAATGATCGATGCTCCGTCCGCCAGCATGGGAAGCGCTTTCTGTACGGTAAAGAGCACGCCTTTCACATTGATGTCAAAGATCGAATCGTAAGTTCTTCGGTAATTTCCCCCAACCGGCCATATCTGGCGATTCCAGCGTTGGCGAAAACGACGTCGAGGCGACCTTTTTTTTCTTGATCTGACTGAAGAGTCGATCAAGGTCGGCTAGTTGTGAGACTACGTCTGCCTGGATGCTCGTGACGTAGAAGCGGGACTCGATCGGTATTCCAGCTAACCGCTGCGTCGAACCTTGGTCGAGAGAGAAGAAGATCGCGAATTCGGTCGGCTCACCCACTTGCTTCACATACGCCGCTAGCTTTTTTGTGTCCCCTTCCGCTGTCAGGTCGCGGAGAGTCTTCGGGTCGTAGCACTGAAATGTGGCCTCGATACGGCTGATGAGATCGGCAAACGACCTCTTCGAGTGGATCGTAATGAGTTCGCAGCGAGACGATGTTCTTGTGATCTGCGCGGTCATTTTGGATCCTCCCTTTCATTCATTGCTTCAGTCGACGCACAACCGGGTTTTTTCTACCACGACGGCTTCAAGACCCCGGGGATCTCGCCCTTTAGCGCCAGCCTCCGAAAGCAGATGCGACAGATTCCGAACTTCCGGATGTACCCTCTGGGGCGTCCGCAGTTCTTGCAGCGGTAGTGCTTGCGAGACGAAAACTTAGGCTCTCTTGCGTCTTTAACTCGCTTTGCCGTTGTAGCCACTCCCTTTTGCTCCTTGCTAGCGACATCCTCGGATCATGTCGTACTAAACAAATTCCGCGCTGTTGGATGTGTATGGGACCGAGCGGTCGCACAAGTATTGGCCAGGGTACAGCTCTGATCGGGCCTTGCAGGAAACAGGCAATCCGTCTGATCAAGTTGTGGCGAAAGGTTCTTCACGCACATCGCTTGCTACTCAATTCTTGCTCGGCTAAGAGCCAATCGGACACGTCGTCGCCCGGTCCCTTGCGCGCAAGAAATATCTCGTACGCGCGGAGCGCAATTTCCGCTTGCGTAGGCGGCGCGACCTGCCGTTTGGGCGAAGACGGTTCTGGCGGGTGAGCTTTCCAATCCCGTATCGATTTTTGGGTCGAAGACATAGCCTCTTTTACCTCCGTGAGCTTTGGCCGTATTTTCGCGTGCCAGTTTCACCGCGAAAGACCTTGCGAGATTATGGCCTCGCATAGGTCATGATCCACACGCCTCGATCACCCGGACGGTATTCATTTCCATCCCAAGGCGAGCCGCAGATATGCAGATGAGCCCAAGGTGTTCCTGCGAACATCACCATCGCCCCTGCATCGCGCATGATGGTTCCAAGTCCCGCAGTTTTTGCGTCGAACGGCCACAGGACCATCCAGTGCGGCCCGATCGGTATGGCGGGGCTGGTAGTGTCAAACGGGTCGGTATAGCTTCGCTGAATGGCTCCGCAGAGCATATAGATCAGCCCGGGCGTGGTGTTTGTCGGCTTCGGCTTGCGCGCACGAAGATCCATGTACCACTGCATTCCCATCGGATTCACGGACATCGGCACATCGCCGATCACATTCTCATTTCCTGGAAAGCAGACCCATTCATTTGTCCCTTTTCGCAACACCGCCATCTTTCCTTCCGCGTTCATCTCCGCGACCGTAGCATCGGCCGTAACAATGGAAGGGCCGGAAAGGCAAGCCCGCCGAATTTTTTCCTTCGTGATTTCGTCCATGGCGCCTCGGCTACCTGAATATTCCAGTGGCATAGATCTGGTCTTGGCGAAATCGATTTAATTTGTCGTTAGTTATCGCGGATTGAGGCAATACTATCGCGAAGCTCCATCGCGTCGCCGGATCCGTCCATAGAGCCGAGCTGTCTTAACGAACTCTTTCGCGTTTTCGGAAGACACGTTGTATTCCACGGTCACCAGTACCGGGCCCGTGTCGTAGCCAGCCGGCGGTGCATCGCGGTCGAGGTTGGGCAAGAGCGCAATCCCTGAGGAGACTACGGCCTTTCGCTCGATCTCGATTTTTCTCATCATCTCGAAATCTCCTTCCTGGCCTCCCCAAACGGCAAAAAGACAAGGGCTCAATCCGGTAACTGTTCAGCCGGGCTGGGCGGCAAATCATCACAACCCAACTGAACAGTTACGGGACTGCTGGCGTCCCGCGCAAAGTCCCCGAGGACTTTACGCTGCTGCCATGAGTCCTTGTACCGCTTTTGCGGCGGTACGGATTACATCGATCACCAAGTCGGAGTGGGAAAGCATAGGAACGTGGCTGCTGGCGACCTCCGTCGTGGTGGCGCCCATGCGCTTCGCAACGAACCGTTCCATGTCGGGGTGGACGGTGCGGTCGTTCTTGGCGACGATGTACCAGCTTGGCTTCGATCTCCAGGCAGTTCCTCCGACTTTCGCGTTGAACAGGTCGGGAGCCGGCACGCACTGGGTCGCCCAAACCAGCTTCTTTTCCTGCTCGGACAAATCGCCTGCGAAACAGTCGATGCCTTCCGGACGCAGCCAGATACGTCCGTCCGCGACTTCGATGTAGGAGAAGACGTCCGTCTTCGGGAAGTTAGACTGCTGTGTCTGGGAAGTCTCGTCGGCGTCGGGAGCGAGCGCGGCGATGTAGACCAGCCCCGCAACGCGGTCGTCGGTTCCGGCGCCGGTGATGACGCTTCCGCCGTAAGAGTGACCGACGAGGATGGCAGGGCTGCTGACCCGCCCCAGCGTTCGTCTTACGGTGGCGACGTCGTCCGCGGTTGTGTCGAGCCCGTACTGGGCGGCTATCACCTGGTGACCTTCTGCCTGAAGTGCGGGGATCACCTTGCTAAAGCACGAGCCGTCCGCCCAGAGCCCGTGACAGAAGACGATGCTAGGTTTAGTCGGCGCTGATTTCGCTGTCATTGTTATTCTCCTTTTTTTCCTTTCATATCTTTTCACGCGCATCAGCTTTTGTAAGCCGACGTCGTTCGTCCCACATGAGGCCCGTTACAACGGTTCTGGATGTTCTTTCGGTCGATCTCCCTCCTGCAGCATCCATTCCCTGATGTAAGGCGAACAGTGCAGGATCGAGATGCCCTTTGCCTCACATGCATTGAGAAAACGAACACCTTCGAGATCGATGAGATCCAATTCTTCCAAATCCAAAACGATTGGCGATTCGCCGCGCTCGATTTCGGTTTTGACCTGATCCAGGTGCCCAAATCGAAATTCGCCGCTGAGCCGAATCCGCCCTTGGACCTGTTCAATCCGCAGCGTCATTTGCTTATCGGCTCCGGAACGGATCTCACTGAGCAAGACATGGGCCAGTTTCAACAGCGTGCACTGACAGGGCTTACCTGGAAATGTGGTCCTGATTTTTCAGGAATTCCTCTTTGATGAGGAAAACGCCGTGGGCCTATAATCGACGGATGGCATCGGCAACGGATGGCTCCTCCCGGGCTGAACAAGCGCTGGACCTTCGTCTATTGGTCGATGCTATTCCTGCGTTCTCCTGGTCCAGTCGTCCGGACGGATCTGTAGAGTTTATTAATCAGCGATGGCGTGAGTACACAGGTCTTTCTTCGGACGAATTGCTTCGGTCGGGTTGGAAGGCCAGAGTTCATCCCGAAGATCTCGCTCTATTCCAAAAATGGGAAACGTCCAGCGATCTCAAACCAAGCGGGTGCGAAGTGCGGTTGCAGCGATCTGATGGTTTGTTTCGCTGGTTCGTGCTGCAGCGGGAGCCACTCACCAGTGAAGCTGGGGTTTTGGTTCGGTGGTGCGGGATCGCAACCGACATCCACGACCGAAAACGAACAGAGTGGCTACATCTGGCAGAAATGCGGACACTCCAGATGATCACCGAAGGCGCGAGTCTTACGGACATTTTGGACCATATCTGCTCTTCCGTTGACCTTCAGATTTCTCCCTCGATTACAACGATCCTGCTGATGGACCAAGATGGCAAAAAGCTGTGGCCCAGCGCCGGTCCGAGGGTACCCGTCGACTGGGCTCGCGCGATAACTCCTTTAGCCGTTGCTGCCGACACTGGGCTATGTAGTACTGCAGCATTCTTGAAGACGCGAGTCATTGTCCCAGATGTGGCCAGGGAGCCGATCTTCGCAGAGGAATATCGTGACGTTGCCCTTCAGAACGGAATACGGGCAGGGTGGTCCCAGCCGATATTGACGAAAGACAATCACGTCCTCGGGACGTTCGCAATTTATTCTGCCGAATCGCGAGTTCCGACAGCCGAGGACCTCGCGTTGATAGAGGCGGCAGGGCGTATTGCACTCATCGCCATTGAACGGCAGCGGTCGCAGGAGGCCCTTAGAAAAGCGCTGGATGAAATAACGAATTCGGAAACAAAACTTCGACAAGTAATTGATACGATCCCCACACTTGCCTGGTGCAACCTGCCGGATGGTTCGAACGAGTTTCTCAACAAACGATGGCATGACTATACCGGGCTCAGTCCCGAAGAGTCGCATGGCTGGGGCTGGCAAGTTGCATTCCATCCGGAGGACATACCGCCATTGATGGGAAAATGGCAGGAGCTGTTGGTTTCAGGAGAACCAGGTGAGATTGAGGCGCGTCTTCGTCGCCTCGACGGAGTATTTCGCTGGTTTCTCATCCGTGTCGAGCCGCTACGCGACGTTGCTGGAAAAATTGCTAGATGGTACGGAACAAGCACCGACATCGAAACCCTCAAGCAGACCCAAGAGAAACTGCGGGAAGATGAACGCGAGCTTCGCCGCATCACGGACGCGATACCGCAAACAATTGTCGTCCTGGATCCCTCTGGTGCTCCGCTCTACGCCAATCAAGCGACGCTTGACTATACGGGTCTCACTTCGGAAGACGTGGTTGCTCCGCACTTTCGCGAGCGAATCTTCCACCCAGACGACCTGGAAAGATTACGTGAGGAGCGAAAGGCTGCGCTGGGACGCGGGCTTCCATTCGAAGTTGAACAACGCGCGCTTCGAAAGGACGGCGAGTACCGCTGGTTCCTGATTCGTTATAACCCTTTCCGTAATGAGCAGGGGCAGGTGATTCGCTGGTACGC
>Ga0307479_10001131_pt1 | contig 24121 bp, 15 predicted proteins | sample atmos_gasesECM4C_FD_203743 | JGI IMG/M metagenome (GOLD analysis project Ga0307479, IMG submission 203743) | Hardwood forest soil microbial communities from Morgan-Monroe State Forest, Indiana, United States - atmos_gasesECM4C_515 | ecosystem: Environmental > Terrestrial > Soil > Temperate... | reverse complement strand
ACCCTCGGGCTGGTTGGAGCTTACTGTCCGAGAGGCACCCTGCGGCACGGTTTGGTGGTAGGATGCGCCCAGTTTGGCGGCCGATGAGGCACCCCTGATGCGCGGCACGATGATGGACTTTCCCGCTGACCCTGCCGCTCCTGGAGATCCTCAATTACTTAATCGTTATTCACTCGTTCGAGGTAAACCCCAAACAGAATCGATCCCAAAGGAGATCAAATCTGGTGCCCAGATCCTTTTTCGCCGTGCTGCCCCGACCCAGAGGGTCCAAACTGTGGGGACCTCCTCCTCCCCCACCGCCACCACGGGCACCCCACTGTTGGGGGTTCTTGTTTGCTCGACCTCTCGAAGAGCCTGGGATCACCCTTAACCCAAGAGACTGAGGGTGAGCACACGTGATGAGCTTATATTTGAAATTCCTAGTGACTATTGCACTGGTAAATCATGGGTCCATCCTCAGTAGAAGTGGGGCGATTGCGAAGTTCGCGACAGCCTCTTTGATAGAATCAGTCCCGCTACGTTGGGGATCGCCCTCAGAATCCGTTCGCGACGAATTGGCACGCCTCCAAAAAGAAAACGGACTCTCCCTCGTCTTAGTCGATCAAACAATCGAAGTTATGATTTTGGCCGGCAAGGGCAACTCCAAAGAAATAAAACTGCCCCAAGGAGGAACCGACGGAGAGCTTTCTACCGACGGGACTGAGGTCGCGTTCATCATTTCGAGAGGCGTGGGCTCACATCTTGTCATTTCCCGTACGGGCGGAACTGATCTTAAGGAATACCCCGACGTTGAACCAGAACCACAACACATGTGCTGGTCCCACGATAAATCCATGCTCGTGCTACAAGCTCGTATAGTCCAAGAAGGATCAAATCTTGAGTCAACTTTGGCAGCGCATGAGCGGCAACCTACTCCCACATTACAAATTCTGGATTTACGTTCAGGAAAACCGCGGGAAATCAATCGACAAGGCACCGTAACTTCCCAATGTTGGTCCCGTGATGACAAGCAGCTGGTATACGAAATCAGCGGGGAGATTCGAGTCTTCGATGTAGAGACAAATCGATCCCAAGCCGTTTCAACCGGCCGGTCCCCCACGTGGTCGCCGGATGGGAATAACATCTCGTTTGTGCGAAACGATGGCTACTATTCCGTTTCCTCGTCCGGCAACGAACAGCGGCGTCTTTTTAAGAAATTTCAGCCGGTATCTGGTCTGTTTTGGTCACCAGATTCACAATTCGTCGCCTTTATCAGCGAGGGTCGCTTTTTGGAGTGCGGGTTTGCACTCGATGTAGAGACATATTGCTTGCGCATTAGACGAATGACCGACAATGAAGAATGGCGCGTCTTACCGGCAAACGCGTACTCGCTTTGTCAATGGGTAGTCAGCAAGGAGCTGTTATCGACCATCGTGAAAAACTGAAGACTGCCGGAACGAGCCTCTTGGAGCTGATCATCGTCAGTTCAATTCTGCTCATTCTTCAGCAGCGGCGATGCCCATCGCACCCGCTACTCCGACTGGTAGAGCTCGCTTCACCGACCAGAGCGCCTGTTCATCCACCACAAGGTCTGCTCGTTCGAAACATCGCTTCGAACCGCGAGCTTCTCACAATCAGGACGCTCACCGATTCGAACGCCCTCCCTGTTCCCGTTTTTTTCTTCGTCCTTTTGACATGCCATACCCACTCGCACTCACCCTCACCCTGCAAGCCCTTCGGTGGTAGGATGCGCCCAGCCAGCCGCTGACGAGGTCCTGTATGCGCGGCACCATGATGGATTTCCCGCTGACCCTGCCGACGCTCCTGGAGCGGGCCGGGCAGCTGTTTGCGCGGGTGGAAATCGTTTCCCGCCGGCCCGACCGGTCTATCGCACGGACTTGCTATGGCGATTTCTACCGGCGCGCCCGCCGATTGGCCTCCGCTTTGACCAAGCTGGGACTACAACCAGGCGACCGCGTGGCGTCGATGATGTGGAACCACGTGGGACACCTGGAAGCGTTCATGGGCGTGCCCTGCTCGGGAGGTATCCTCCACACCTTGAACCTGCGGCTGCACCCGCACGAGATCGCGGCCATCGCCAAGCATGCCGGAGATCGATTTCTGATTATTGATGACGTGCTGTTGCCGGTGTACGAGAAATTCGCGGCCGATGCGCCGTTTGAGCGCGTCATTGTCGCGCCTTACGGCTGCGCCGAAGTGCCGCCGCAAGAGTTTCTCAATTACGAGGCGTTGCTGGCGGAGGCTAGCGACGACTTTCAATATCCGAAGCTGGATGAGAACGACGGCGCGGCCATGTGCTTCACCTCCGGCACCACGGGATTTTCAAAAGGGGTGATCTACTCGCACCGCGCGCTGGTGCTGCATTCCTTTGCCGAAGCGATGGCGGACTGCTTTGCCATCAGCCATCACGACACAGTGCTGCCCGTTGCGCCGATGTTTCATGCTAACGCTTGGGGGTTGCCGTACACCTGCGTGATGACGGGCGCTCGGCTGGTCTTGCCGGGACCCTGCTTGGACCCGGAAAGCGTGCTGGACCTGATGCAGCAAGAGCAGGTGACGATTGCGTGCGGCGTCCCAACCGTGTGGTTGGGAGTGCTTGGCGCGTTGGAGAAAGAGCCGAACCGCTGGAAGTTTCCTTCGCAAGTCCGTTTGCCGTGTGGCGGCACAGCGCCGCCGGTAGGGCTGATGCGGGGGCTCGACAAACACGGACTGCACATCATGCATTTGTGGGGCATGACAGAAACCACGCCGATCGCCACGGTCGCGAAATTGAAGCGGCACATGTGCGACTGGAGCGAAGAGCAAAAGTACGAACTGCGCAGCAAACAGGGCTATGCCGCTCCTTTTGTGGAGTTGCGCATCATGCGTCCGGAAGGCCCGGAAGAGGAAAGCGTGGAAGCGCCGCGCGATGGGCAGACACCCGGCGAACTTGAGGTGCGCGGGCCCTGGGTGGCGGCGAGCTACTACAACTCACCGGAGCAGGCGCACCGCTGGACCGAGGACGGATGGTTCAAGACCGGCGACATCGCTACGATGGATGAAGAAGGCTTCATCAAGATTGTGGATCGCGCCAAGGACCTGGTGAAGTCCGGAGGCGAGTGGATCAGCTCGGTGGACCTGGAGAATACGTTGATGGGCCACCCGGCGGTGAAGGAAGCCGCGGTCATTGGCGTGCCGCATCCGAAGTGGCAAGAGCGGCCGCTGGCGGCGGTGGTGTTGAAAGAAGGCGCGCAGGCCACGCAGGAGGAGTTGCGCGATTTCTTGCGGAGGTCTTTTGCGAAATGGCAAATCCCCGATGCGTTCGTGTTTGTGGAAGCTATCCCGCGCACCTCGGTCGGTAAATTCAAGAAAATTGCGCTGCGGGAACAATTCGCAAGTTGGAACTGGGAGCAACCCGGCAGGGGAGGTAGCTAGGGAACCCCGGATTCAGCCAAAAAGGATTCGAGCCCAGCCAAGAAATTGGAGCCTGTCCCCACCCTCCTGGTATTGTGTGTGGAACAATGTGATTCTACGAGGCTTACAGCGTTCTGGCTGTAACATGCACATTCTAAGCGGGATACAAAGCCAGACTCGCGGCGGCGCTTCAAGTTTTCAGATGCAGAGATTGCCCAGCAGGCGTGCTTTTGACTGCCACCAGGATACCAGATTTCTAAAATTTGTCAAGGATAAACTGCAAGTCACAATAATTCTATAGTTTGAAGGGTCCCTGGGGACCTGAAGGTGGCCAGGACAAAGATTCTACGGGATAAGGTCAGCGGCTTTTTCGGCGATCATGATGGTGGCGGCGTTGGTGTTGCCGCCGATAAGCGTGGGCATGATCGAGGCATCTACCACTCGCAGGCCCTGGATGCCGTGGACGCGAAGATGATCATCCACGACGGCTGTTGCGTCGCTTCCCATTTTACATGTTCCGACGGGGTGGTAGACGGTTTCCGCGCTCTTACGCACGTATGCGGCGAGCGCATCGTCGCTTTGGGTCCCGGCGCCAGGGCAGTGCTCGCCGCCGCAGTACTTGGCGAAGGCTTTGGTCTGAGCGAAGCGGCGTGCGAGGCGAATGCCTTCGACGAGCACGCGAACGTCTGATTCTTCAGCCAGGTAATCGGGCTGGATGGCCGGCGGCGCGAGGGGATCCGCGGAGCGAAGCGTGATGCGGCCGCGACTTTTCGGGCGCAGCAGCGTGGGTCCAATGGAGAAGCCGTGACCCTCGGGGCGAGTAAATCCGTGATTCAAGTAATAGACGGGCCCAAAATGGAATTGCAGATCGGGGGCAGGCGCGGTGGGGGTGACGGTGAGAAAGCCGCCCGATTCGGCCACGTTGGAAGTGAGAGGGCCTGTTTTGAAGGCAAGGTACCGTAAGAAATTGAGGAGTGTCTCGACCTTGTCGAGGGTGACGGGTTTCTTGCACTGGTAAGCCACGGCGAGGAATAGGTGGTCCTGAAGATTTTGGCCGACGCCGGGCAACTCAGCGACGATGGGGATACCTAAGGAGCGCAAATGATCGGCGGGGCCGATTCCGGAGAGCATCAGCAACTGCGGGGATTGCACGCTGCCGCAGCAAACGAGAATTTCGCGGCGGGCGCGTGCCACTTCCGGCTTGCCGCTGCGAAGATAGCCGATGCCGGTCGCGCGGCGCCCCTCAAAGAGGAGGCGGGTGGCGTGAGCGCCGCTGTGCACCGTGAGATTTGGGCGTTTTCGCACGGGGTTCAGAAAAGCATTCGCGGCGCTGCAGCGCTTGCCGCGTTTCTGGGTGACCTGGTACAGGCCGAAGCCTTCCTGATGCGCGCCGTTGAAGTCCGCGTTTAGGGGAAAGCCGAGCTCTGCCGCAGCTTCGACAAACGCTCTAGAAAGCGGATTCACGGTGCGCAGGTCGGAAACACATAGGGGGCCGCTGTGGCCGTGGTACTCAGAATCGATACGGGTTTGATTTTCAGACTTTTTAAAATATGGGAGGACGTCGTTGAAGCCCCAGCCGGTATTGCCAAGATTCCGCCAGTAATCAAAATCCTGGCGGTGGCCGCGAATGTAGATCATGGCGTTGATCGAACTGGATCCGCCGAGGACCTTGCCGCGCGGCCAATAGAGCTGGCGGTTGCCAAGATGGGGCTGCGGGTCGGTATAGAAGGCCCAGTCGTGGACGCTGCGAAAGAGCTTGGAGAAGGCTGCGGGAATGACGAATTCGCGTTGTGCGGCGGGGCCGCCAGCTTCGAGAAGCAGCACGCTTGTTTTCGGGTCGTCGGACAGCCGCCGGGCGAGGACGCAGCCTGCGGAGCCGCCGCCTACGATTACGTAATCGTGCATGAGGCCGAACCTTTGGTGGCGTGCGAAGCGATGCGGTAGTTTCGCACAGTCGTGGGATTTTTCCGGGGTAAAGACGGGCAGGGCAGTGCCGTGCCCCTACAACCGCAGGAAATGCTAAACGCTTAGATTGCGCCGAGATGGAGCGCAGCGGTGCTGCGCCCCTACGAGAGAAGCTTGGCTACGCGAAGCGCCGAGCTAGAGCTAGTCACCGTGAAAGCGGCAAGACCGCCGCACTCCAAAACTAGGTGCGGTAGCTGGCGTTGATGCGCACGTATTCGGCGGTGAAGTCGCAGGTCCAGTACCGGGCTACGGCGGGGCCGGCGTGCAGGTTCATTATGATGGGAACGTGCTTGGCTAAGAGGCGATTGCTGGCGGCGCGCTCGTTGAAATCGAGCGGTTGCCCGCGGCGAAGAACCGGAATGCCTGCCATGGTGATATCGACGCGCGCGGGGTCGAAAGGCACCCCGGCACGGCCAGCGGCGGCGAAGACGCGGCCCCAGTTAGGGTCACCTCCGGCGAAAGCGGTTTTGACCAGCGGCGAAGTGGCTATGGTACCGGCGATCTTGCGCGCGGCAGCTTCGGTTTTTGCGCCGCGGACTTCGATTTCGATGACGCGCTGAGCGCCTTCCCCATCGGCGACGATTTGTAATGCGAGCGAATGGCAGACTTCCTCGAGCGCTGCCGTGAACGCGCGATGGGCGGCGGTTCCCGCCTTGATGGATGGCGCGCCGGCAGCCCCGTTGGCCAGCACCAAGAGGGTGTCATTGGTGGAACTGTCGCCATCGATGGTGATGGAGTTGAAGGTGCGAGTGGTGATATCGCGCAAAGTCTTTTGGAGCAGAGCCGGAGCGATAGCGGCGTCGGTAGTCACGAAGGCGAGCGTGGTGGCCATATTGGGATGGATCATCCCGGCGCCTTTGGCACAGCCCACGATGTTGATGCGTTTGCCGGCCATTTTGAAGGACGCGGCGGCAGTCTTGGGCCGCGTGTCGGTGGTGCAGATGGCAAGGGAAAGCTCCGCGAAGGAGCGTGCCGACGAACGGCGGTGGCGAGCGAGCAGCGGGATGGCACGCAGAACTTTGTCTACCAAGAGCGGCACGCCGATCACACCCGTAGAGCAGACGAAGACCTCTTCGGGCTTGCAGCCGAGGCGCTTGGCGGTTTCTGCCACCGTGCGCTGGGCAGCGGCAAACCCCGCGGGGCCGGTGGCGCAGTTGGCATTGCCGGCGTTCACGACCACGGCGCGCATGCGGCCTTTCGAGACGCGCAGGTGCTGACGGGAAACGACCACCGGCGGGGCGACCACGAGATTTTGCGTGAAAACGGCGGCCGCCGAGGCGGGCAGGTCACTGGAGAAAATGGCGAGGTCGAGCGCGCCGGTTTTTTTCAGGCCGCAGGCGGTCGCGGCGAAGCGGAAGCCGTGCGGCAGGGCAGCTTCCGAGAGGGCATGCTTCATTCGCGGCAGGTCCACAATATGAGCGCGAGGCTTACGGAAGGGACCTCCGATCCTCCGCAGCAGGAAACGCGAAGGTTGGCTGAGGTGCAACGACTTGGGTGCTCATGGCTTAGCTCCTAGTTTGGAATTTAACTGCGTGATGCGAGCTTGCAAATCAGTGATGGCGGCGCTTACAGAGTCTGGCGCGGTGCCGCCGGAAACGTTCTTGGATGCTAAGGATTTTTCTACGGAAAAGCTAGTCAGAAAAGTTTGGTCGAATGCGGGTGAAATTTTCCGCAGGTCGGCCAGGGAAAGCTGCGTCCAGGGCTTGTTCTGGCGTTCGGCTTGGCGCAGCACTTGGCCGATTACATCGTGGGCTTGGCGAAAGGGGACGCCACGACGGACGAGATAGTCGGCGGCGTCGGTGGCGAATAGAACGGAGTTTGCGGCGGCAGCGCAAAGCCGGGTGGCGTTGAATTTTGTGGTGGAGAGCGCGCCGGTGGCGACGGAAAGCATGTCGGCGACTTGGTCGTGCGCCGCGAACAAGGCTTCTTTGTCTTCCTGGAGGTCGCGTTGGTAGCTGGTGGGCAGACCTTTCAGGGTGGTAAGCAAGCCGAATAGCGCGCCGGTGATGCGGCCTGTCTTGCCGCGGATCAGCTCCCAAGAATCGGGATTTTTCTTTTGGGGCATGAGGCTGCTCCCGGTGGAGTACTCGTCCGGGAGGGTGATGTAAGCAAACTCTTGTGACGCGAAGATTACAAAATCTTCGGCGAGGCGGGAGAGATGGGTGGCGATGGCGGAGAGGGCGAAAAGATAGTCGAGGGCGAAGTCGCGATCGCTTACGGCGTCGAGACTGTTGGCGGTGATGCGAGAGAAACCGAGTTCGCGGGCGATGGCTTCCCGGTCGATGCCGAAGCTATTGCCGGCGAGAGCGCCGGAGCCCATGGGGCAGGCGTCGGCGCTTTGGGCGGCGCGGTCGAGGCGGGTGACGTCGCGGAGAAACGCTTCGACGTGGGCGAGAAGGAAGTGGGAGAGCAAAAGGGGTTGGGCATGCTGCATGTGGGTCATGCCGGCCATTGGCACGGTGAGGTTCGTTTGGGCCTGAACGAGGAACGAATCCAGCAGGGCGGTGAGGCTCCGCTGGGTTTGAGCAGCGGCGTCGATGACCCAGAGGCGGAAATCGGTGGCGACGAGTTCGTTGCGGCTGCGGCCGGTGTGCAGCTTCCATCCAAGGGGGCCGACTTCTTCGACGAGGGCTTTTTCGACGAAGTGATGGACGTCCTCGGCGTCCGCGCCGAATTTGTCGACCCAGTCGGGATGCGTCTGCGCGCGCTCGGCGATTTTGTCGAGGGCGGCGAGGGTTTGGGTTACCTCGGCTTCGGTGAAGATGGCGATGGGTTCGAGAGCTTTGGCCCAGGAGCGGTCGACGGCCAGCTCGTAAGGCAGAAGGCGACGGTCGAAAGAGAAGGAGCGCTGGAAGGCGTCGAAGTGCTTGTTAGGTTCGCGCTCGAAGCGGCCACCCCAGAGACGATCGTCTTTGCGTTGAGTCATTTCAGGTTTTGGTCCGGCTGACATTATTGACCGCCAGAAACTATTTTCACCACGGCTAAGCTAATCGTATCGCCCTGCGTTAAAGACCCATCCTCAAAAAAAGAGGGCGGGGCACCCTGGTTGCAACTTGGCAAGCTGGGGCGCAGCAGTGCCGCGCCCCCCGATAGATCAATCATGGCCGGTTTCGGCTTTGGCTTTGGGGCGCATGGTGACCGGCAAAGCGAAAAGGTTGATGAAGCCTTCAGCGTCTTTGGGGTTGTAGCGGCCCATGGTGAAGCTGGCCAAGTCGGTGCGATAGAGAGAGAAGGGCGAAACACGCTTGGTGACGGTGAGCGTGCCCTTCCAGAGCTTCAAGCCGATGGCGCCGGTGACGCGCTGCTGGGAAATGGAGAAAAAGCCGTCGAGAGCAGAGCGCAAAGGCGCGAACCAGAGGCCGTAATAGACCATCTCGGCATAGCGGAGTGACAGGGCTTGCTGGAAATGCGATGTTTCACGGTCGATGGTGAGGGCTTCGAGCTCGCGATGCGCGGTGATGAGGAGAGTGCCGCCGGGAGTTTCGTAGGCGCCGCGAGACTTCATGCCGACGAGGCGATTTTCGACGATGTCCGCGCGGCCTATGCCGTGGCGCGCGGCGAGATCGTTCAGAGTGTTGAGCAAGTCGACTGCGCCAGATTTTTTACCGTTCACGGAGACGGGCGAGCCCGATTCAAAACCAATTTCGACTTCTTCGGCTTTGTCCGGAGCTTTGTCGGGCGAGGCGACCCATTGCCACATGGCTTCGTTGGGAGAGTTGGCGGGATCTTCGAGCTCGCCGCCTTCGTGGCTGAGGTGCCAGATGTTGCGGTCGCGGCTGTAGATGTTTTTTTTGCTTTGCTCGACGGGGACGTTGTGCTTTTGCGCGTAGGCGATAGCGTCTTCGCGGGATTGAATGTCCCACTCACGCCAAGGCGCGATGATTTGCAGGTTGGGGGCGATGGCTTTGTAGGCCAGCTCGAAGCGGACCTGGTCGTTGCCTTTGCCGGTGCAGCCGTGGGAGAGGCCGTCGGCACCGAGCTGTAAGGCGAGTTCGGCCTGGCGCTTGCCGAGGACGGGACGGGCCATGGAGGTGCCGAGGAGGTAAGCATGTTCGTACACGGCGCCGGCGCGGAGGGTGGGCCAGATGTAGTCGCGGACGAATTCTTCGCGCAGATCTTCGACGTACGCCGTGGAGGCGCCGGTGGCGAGAGCTTTCTTGCGGGCGGCTTCGAGGTCTTCTTGTTGGCCGACATCGCCGATCATGGCGATTACTTCACAGCCGTAGTTTTCCTTTAGCCAGGGAATGATGATGGAGGTGTCGAGGCCGCCGGAGTAGGCGAGGACGACTTTTTTGGGCTTGGGGTTTGACTTTACGTTCAAGGGTTTGCGGCTCCTTTTTTTTGGCGCAGTATGCTGCCGCCACTGCAAAGATAGATCATGCTTGCACAGCGCATTGTCCGGACTTGGGGTGCAGCGGTGCTGCGCCTCTACAAATTCTTGAACCGACACTGGCCACGTCTTATTTGCCCCCTCAGCGCTTGCTCGTGACACGTTAGGCCGTAAAAGCGGCGCCAAAAGCGCCGCACTCCAAAGCTAGAACAGAGTGTGCAGGATGGCTTTCTGCACGTACATGCGATTCTCTGATTGATCGAGAACGAGCGAGTGGGGGCCATCCAGAATGTCGGCTGTGACTTCCAGACCACGGTGGGCCGGAAGACAGTGCATGAAGACTGCGTCGGGCGCGGCCAGCTCCATTAACTGTGCGTTTACCTGGTACGGCTGAAAAATCTCGTTGCGAAGCTTCTGCTCGGCCTCAAAGCCCATGCTGGTCCAGGCATCCGTGTAGACGCCCATAGCGCCGCTAACGGCTTCGCGCGGATCGGTCATCATCTCAATTTTGGCGCGGGTTTCGCGGGCGACGCGCTTGCCATCGGCGACGACCTCCGGCAAAGGTGCGTATTGCGCTGGTGTGGCGATACGGAGATGCACGCCCAAGCGCGCGGCGAGATAGATCAGCGAATGGCAAACGTTGTTGCCGTCGCCCACATACGCAAGCTTAAAGCCGCGGAGGGCGCCGAATTTCTCTTCCAGGGTGAAGAAATCAGCGAGCGCCTGACAGGGATGAAATTTGTCGGAGAGCGCGTTGATAACAGGAATGTCGGCGTTAGCGGCCATTTCTTCGAGGACGCGCTGGTGATAGACGCGTGCGACGATGCCGTGGACCCAGCGATCGAGGTTGCGGGCGACGTCGGCGATGGATTCGCGCGCGCCGAGAGAGGCGGAGGCCTGGGTGTGGTCGAGGAAGACTACGGAGCCGCCCATGCTTTGGATGCCGACGTCAAAGGTGACGCGGGTGCGCAGAGACGGTTTCTCGAAGATCAGGGCAATGAATTTGCCTTGCAGCGTGGAGGCGTAGCGCACAGGTCGGGCCTTGATGTCCGCGGAGAGATGGAGCAGGTCGCGGGTGTGCGCGGGAGTCCACTCGGCTCCGGTGAGGAGATCGTTGGAAAGCGAAATAGGTGCGATGAGAGCGGTGGAAGTCATTGGTTCACCTCGCCGCGGATTGCGCGAGAAGCGTCCGCGGATGTTCTGGTTTAGGCACAGCAGCTGCCGGAGCGGCGGATCTGGGAGTCTTCGCGAGAACGGTCTCAAACAGGCGAAGGAATTCGCGGACCTGCGCGCGGGTGATGTTGAAAGGAGGCAAGAGGCGCAGGACGACGTCGTGAGTGCAATTGATGAGCAGGCCTTGGCGCGCAGCTTCGGCGACGAAGGGGTTGCCGTCCACAGAGAGCTGGATGCCAATCATGAGGCCTTGACCGCGAACTTCGCGGATAAAGTCGAATTTGGAGGCGAGGGCGGTCAGCGCTTCGCGGAGTTCGGAGCCGCGCGAGCTGACGTTCTTGAGCAGGTTTTCCTCTTCGAGGATATTGAGAAATTCGAGAGCGGTGGCGCAGATGAGCGGGCCGCCGCCGAAGGTTGTGCCGTGTAAGCCCGGCGAAACGTGCACGGCTACGGAGTGATTGGTCAGAATGGCGCCGAGAGGCAAACCGGCAGCGAGCGGTTTGGCGACAATGGCCATGTCCGGTCTGGAGGAAAACTGCTGGAAGGCGAACTTGCGCCCGGTTCGGCCCAGGCCGCATTGAATTTCGTCGGCGATGAGGAGCGCGCCGTGCTCAGTGGCCAGAGCGCGAGCGGCGTTCCAGAAGGCTTCGCTTACGGGGTGAATGCCGCCTTCCCCCTGAACGGGTTCGAGCACGATGGCGCAAACCGTAGAATCAAATTTCGCGTGAAGGTCGGCGACATCGTTGAAACGGACAAACTCAACACCGGGGACGAGCGGCGTGAAGGGCAGGCGATATTTTTCAGTAGAGGTGACGCTGAGGGCGCCGAAAGTTCTGCCGTGGAACGAATTGGTCAGCGCGAGAATGCGATGCTTGGCGGCGGGTTTGTCGGGGGCGTCGGCAGGCGTACGGGCGCAGAGGCGGGCTAGTTTTAAGGCGCCGTCGATGGCTTCGGTACCGCTGTTGGCGAAAAACACACGGTCCAGACCAGACCATTCGGCGAGCTTGCGGGCGAGCGGCCCCTGATACGCATTGTGATAGAGATTGGATAGATGGATGGCGCGGGCAGCCTCGCGGCGAATGACTTTGACGATGCGCGGATGAGCGTGGCCCACGGCGTTGACGGCGATGCCGCCGAGGAAATCGAGATATTTCTTGCCAGTGCCGTCAAAGACATAGGCGCCGCGGCCATGGGTCAGCAGGAAAGGCTGGCGCTTGTAGGTGGGCAGGAGAAATTTGTCGGCGTCGGCCAACCGCGAATCGGTTGCGGGCTGGCGAGGCGTAAGAGCTTTCCTTTTTTGGGCGGACCGCGCGACAAGTTTTTTGGAGGCTGTGCGCATCATGCCGCCGAAAAAGCCGCATGCGCAGCGGCGGGGAGGCGCTCGCGCAAAACGCGCGTCCCAGGAATCTCGGAGGGATTATTCTCCAAATTATGAGACACGCGCACCAGGGAGTCGGGTGATCCACCGCCGACAATGTGCACTTCGCGGACGCCGCCTTCCAGGGCCCGCTTGGCGGCCTCGAGCTTCAGGACCATCCCGCCGGAAACCACACGGCATTGCACGAGCCGTTCAATTTCTTCGCAGGTGATGGCGGAGAGGACTTTATTGCCGTCGAGCACGCCGGCGACATCAGTGAGATAGATGAGCTGGTCGGCGTTGACAAATTCGGCGCAGGCGGCGGCCATGTGATCGGCGTTGATGTTGTAAAGCTCGTTGTCCTGACCGAGACCGAGGCATGAAGCAACGGGAACCAAGCCTTGGCGCCAAAGCGACTCGATGAATCCAAGATTCAAGCCGGTGAGATAACCGACAAAGCCGAGACGACCCTCGATCTCATCGCGAACCATGGGTTCAGCGCGGAAACAGGCAGCATCGGCGGCGGAAATGCCAATGGCGGGGCAATCCTCGGCGGAAATGGCTGCAGCGAGGCGCTTGTTCAGCAGGCCCGCGAAGACCATCACGGCGACGTCGCGCGTTTCGCGATCGGTGACGCGGAGGCCGGAGACGAACGTGCTCTCGATGCCCATGCGCTTGAGAGTAGAGGTGAACAACCGCCCGCCGCCGTGAATGACAAGAATTTCGTGGCCTTCCTTGGCAAGTCCGGCGACTTGACGGGCTAAGGTGCGGACGGTGGCGTCATCCTCGAGCAGGGCCCCGGCGAACTTGATTACGGTTCTCATTGCAGTGCGGTTTGCTCCTCAATCCCCAGCATATGATTGAAATTCTGAACGGCTTGCCCCGCGGCGCCCTTGCCCAGGTTGTCCAGGCAGGAGACAACGATGAGCCGCCGGCCGGCTTTGTCCAAGGCAAAACCGATATCGCAAAAATTGGTGTGCGCGACGTGCTGCAATTCGGGCAGCGTGCCAGCGCTCCAGATGCGGACCATGGGCCGCCCGGCATAAAACTTGCGGTAGAGGGCTTCGATGTCCTCGGGAGAGCGCGGCTCCGCCAGCGTTAGGTAAATAGTGGAAAGAATTCCACGCGCCAGCGGAAGAAGATGCGTGGAGAAAACGAGCCGGTCGTCGGTCAGGCCGGTGTGCTGGAGAATTTCCGGTGTGTGGCGATGGGAGAAGAGGTTGTAGGCCTTGAAATTCTCGTCCAATTCCGCGAAATGCAGATCTTGCCGGGGCTCCCTGCCGGCTCCAGTGGCGCCGGATTTGCAATCGCAAACGACGGATGTTTGGGGCGCGATCCAGCCAGCATCCGAGAGCGGACGCACGGCCAGGATTACGCTAGTGGCGTAGCATCCGGGGTTGGCGGTGAGACGCGCACTGGCAATTTCAGCGGAGTACAGCTCAGGGAGGCCGTAGACGGCTTTGCCAAGCCAGTTGGCATGCGGCGCTGGCAGCTTGTACCAGGAGGTGAAAGTTTCGGCGGCTTGGAAGCGAAAGGCTCCACTGAGGTCGATGATGCGCAGGCCAGCATCGAGAAGAGCAGGAGCAATCTCAGCCGAGACTTCGTGGGGCGTGGCGAGAAACGCGGTGCCGGCGCTGCTGCTCACAATGGCGTCCACCGAAAGTGGCCGCAGCGGCGCTTCGCCGGTGCCACGAAGGTGCGGAAACAGTTCGGCGAGGCAGCTTTTACCGCGCGCATCGCGCACGTAAAACACAGGAGCTTTCACGGCGGTATGGCGTAAGAGAATACGCGCCAGTTCAAAACCGGTGTAGCCGGTGACACCGACGACCGCAATTTGGCGCGGATCTCTCATTTTGTCGAGTAGGGGTGCGAGCCCGGCCGGCCGACGAGGGCCTCAATTTTCCTTTGCAGAGCCTCGCGGGACTTGCGCTGGGGCGTGACGATCAGGACAGTGTCGTCACCGGCGACGGTGCCGGCGGTTTCCGGGAATTTAGCGCCGTCTACCGCGGCGGCCAAAGCTTGCGCACCGCCCGGCGGCGTCTTCAAAACGAGCAGATTCTCAGCGGGGCGGATGTCCAGAAGAAACTCGCTGAGGGCACGGGTGAGTGAGGGCACCCCGTTGGTTTCCTCCGGGAGGGCGGTCGCCGGCTTGTAGCCCTCCTGAGTCTTCACGAGACGGAGCTCCTGAATATCGCGGGACAAAGTGGCCTGCGTGACGCGCAGTTTTTGCGTGGCAAGACGGCGGCGAAGCTCCTCTTGATTGGAGATGGGCGCGCCGGAAATGAGACGCAAGATTTGCCCGTGGCGGAATGTCTTGCCGGTATTCATGGCGTCGTCGAAATATACAGTCCCATGCATTTTTATACAGGGAATCCGGAAGGGTGTCAATGCGATTTTCAAAATGGACGAGTTACTGTCCGAATGGGCATCAGTGGGACGAAGGGACAGATAATGCAGGATTCGCACAAGCGCAGTGGCGCGTACTGGATTTTCCTGCCTAAGTATTGTTACCTATCAATGTCCTTAATTTGAGCCTGTTTGCTAGGTCATGGGAACACGTTGCCAAAGTCCGGGATGCAAAGCCGACTCGCCGCCGGCGCTGGCTGAGCAGCAACTCTGCGTGTTGCACTTCACCTTGTCGTTAGAAGCGGGCTGCGCGGAGATGCGCCGGGAGACGGCGCTCGGCACTAGCGGGCACGAGCGGACGCGGGAAATTATGCGGTTCATCACGGAAAATGGGGAGAAACTCGCGCGCGTGGCGACCAGCGGCCTGCACCTCACCGATGATCTGAAAGCACGGATCCTCAGCACGTTTTTGACGCTTATGAACCTGCGGGAAAACCTAGATCGCGCATCGATGCGGTCGTCGTTTGGACGTACTCACGTCCCTCGCTGAAAGGTGCGTGCCGGCGAGGCGCTGGCCCTACCAGACAGTCACCGCCAAGCACCGTTTCCATTTGGGAATCAGGATTACGCACCGACATACCGCGCATAGAGGGAGCGCGCGATGGCGGGATCCTTCGTGCCTTTCAGGATGGCCCGGCCGTCGGCAAAGACGGTCATCTCATAAGGCGCGACCCGGAAGCGAAGCAGAAACTCATTGTGGCGGACATCATCTACGGCTGGGGCCAGACGAGTTTTCAGCACCTCCAGATCGAGAGTACGTCCACGTTCGTGAATCTGCACGGAATCACGGCCGCACAGGGTGATGCGCGGCTGGGCGTCGCCGTCGAGATAGGTGAACTCCCGGTGAGCGCAGGCGCGGCACTGCAGATTACGCTCCACGCGTACGGACTGGAAATGACCCTTCCAAATGTCACAGGAGATTAGCTTCTCGTGGAGGTCGTTCTCGCGGCCGGCGAGCAACTTCATGGCTTCAGCAGATTCGAGCGAGGCGATGAGGCTGACGATCGGGCCTAGAACGCCGACAGTGTCGCAGGTTTCCTCGATTCCTTGCGGCTCGGTTGGCAGCAGGCAGGCGAGACAGGCGGTCGTTCCGGGCCGGATGGTCATCGTGACGCCATAGCCGGCCACGGCGGCGGCATAGATCCAGGGTTTCGCCGACTTAACGGCGAAATCATTGATGAGAAGACGTGACTCGAAGTTGTCGGTACCGTCGAGAATGACATCAAAGCCATTGAGCAACTCGGCGGCATTGCGGGGGTTCAGGTCTGAAACGATGCCTTCGACGATGACGCTGGAATTGATGGATCGAAGCTTTCGTTCCGCGGCGACGGCCTTGGGCAAGGAGTCACGGGCGTCCGGCTCATCAAAAAGAGCTTGGCGTTGCAGGTTTGAGTGCTCGACAAAATCGCGGTCCACAATACGGAGCCGGCCAAGGCCGGCGCGAACCAAGAGCTGAGCCGCGGCGGCTCCGATCGCGCCGCAGCCAACCATGACCGCCGTGGACGCCAGAAGGCGCCGCTGACCTTCTTCACCGATGCCGGCGAAGAGGATTTGCCGAGAATACTTCTCACGCAGAGAGTCGTTCACGTTGAGCTTCACTTTGCGCCGCGAGCGCGTGGCGCACCTTGATTGATGATAGCGCCAAAGCCGATAAGGCAGGCAACGCCGCTGTGTTAGGCTTCGTCTGAGCGAAAGGAAATATGAGTTTGAGCGGTGCGAAAAGGGTCCGCAAAACGGTGGCCGCCGTGCTTCTTTTGGCAGCCGTTCCTTCACTCGGTCAGTCCTTGCAAGCCCCGCCGCAATCGCCTGCGAATGCTCCAAAAAGTAATCCGACAAGCCAAAGCGGTGAACCGGTGGTCGCCGTGCGGATAGTGGCGGAAGATGGGCGTGTGTTGGCGGAGTCGCCGACGGAAGTCTCCGTGCGAACGGGAAAGCCACTGGATCGGGCGCAAGTTGCAGAGAGCATTAGGGCAGTGTACCGGACCGGCGATTACACCGAAGTACGTGTCGTGTCCACGCCAGTCGAAGGTGGCATCCGAGTGGATTTTGTGGTCAAAGAGCAGTTGTTTTTCAGCCAGGTAGTGATCCGAGGTCTGAGCTCGCCACCGACGGAGGCCTCGGCATTGGCGGCAATGCAACTTCCCTTAGGGGATCCCTATCAGGCCGCTGTAGTAGATGAAGGAGTGGAGCGACTGCGTGATGCCTTGCACGAGGACGGGTTGTACCTCGCGGAAATTTCCGTCGAAACGGCCCCGCATCGTGAAACTCGCCAAATCGACATCATCGTGAACATCAAATCTGGGCCGCGAGCACGGGTGAGGGAAATCCAACTTGAGAACGGGACGGAGTACCGCGATAGCGAGATTCTTTCTCGTCTGAAGATGAAGCCGGGGCGCCAGATTACGGTGTCGCGAATCCACAGCGGCACGGAGAGGATACGCAAATTCCTGGTCAAAAAGAGCCATTTGAACGCGCGCGCGGTGGTTCATCGCGGACCGTACGACGCGAAAACCAACAGCCTTACCTTACAACTGGAAGTGACCGAGGGCCCACGTGTGCGCCTTACCTTGACTGGCGCAAAGCTTTCGAGTGGAGAACTGAAAAAGCTGGTTCCGGTGTATCAGGAAGGGACAGTCGATACCGACTTGCTGGAGGAAGGTAAACGGAACATCCTCGAACGCTTGGAACGCGCCGGTTATTTCGATGCGGAAGTGGATTATGCAACGTCGACTCGCGAGGTGCAGTTCGGGGGCCGTAAGGGAAGCGAGGAACTGATTACGTATCATGTGGAACGCGGTGAGAAGCACAAGCTGTTGGGAATCGAAATCGTGGGAAATCAGTATTTCGACACCCCTTTGTTGCGAAGCCGCTTGCAAATTTACGGCAGGGCGTTTGGGACGCGAGGGCGGTTCAGCCGGAGATTACTGGAAGCGGACCGGCAGTCGATGCTCAACCTGTATCTGAGCAACGGCTTCCAGGAAGCCAAGGTGGAGGTGCAGTCGCTCGATAACTACAGCGGGAAGGAAGGGGACCTGCTGATCCGCTTCGTCATTGACGAAGGCAAGCAGACGCGGGTCGCTTCGCTGCACATCGAAGGAGTCCGAGCGCTGCCGGAGGGGGAATTGAGGGGAGTCATTGCTTCAACGCCGGGTCAGCCGTACTCCGAATTCAACGTGGCCACGGATCGCGACAACATTCTGGCGCTGTATTACAACGAAGGGTTCCCAAACGCGCGGTTCACGGCAAAGGCGGAGCGGACGAGTCGCCCGGAGGCCGCCCACGCCGATTCAAAGGACGAGGCTTCCCACTCCGCTGTAAAGAACGGAGCCACGAGAAACGGCGATCACCCGGAAGAGACTAGCGCGTCTTTCGAGGGAGGCTTCGTTAGCTTGAATTACCAGATCGATGAAGGCCCGCAAATTCGGGCTCGTCAAGTGCTGCTCACGGGATACAACCACACGCACTCTGGAGTGATTCGGCGAGAGGTAAGGGTCCGGCCCAATGCGCCGCTGCGCGAGGGCGACGTGGTGGAATCGCAACGCCGGCTGTACAACCTGGGAGTGTTTAACCGTGTAAGCATTCAGCCGCAGAACCCCAATGGCACGGATACGAGCAAAAATGTGGTGGTGCTGGTGGAAGAAGCGAAGCGCTACACGCTGGCGTATGGCGGCGGGTTTGAGGTGCAACGTCTGGCAAGCACGAGCAACCCCGCCGGGAGCCAGGTGCAGGCGGCCATCCGGGGCATTCTGGAGGTGAGCAAGCTCAATCTGACGGGACGGGCTGATTCTCTTTCCTTAAAACTGCGCGGCAGCACGATTGAGGACCGCGCGCTGCTCGGATACTCGGACCCGAACGCCTTCGGGAATCCGCACCTCACCTTGCAAGCCAGCGCTTATACGGAAAGAACTCAGGACATCAATACCTTCACGGAAGAGCGCTACGAAGGGTCACTGCAATTGAACGAGAGGGCCAAACAACACACCTCGCTGCTCTATCACTACGCTTTCCGCAAAGTCCTGGTGACAAACATCAACTCGACGCTGTCCCCCGCGGAGATTCCGCTGTTCAATGCGCCGACGCACGTTTCACAGGTTGGCGCCACATGGGTTCGCGATGCGCGCGACAATCCGGCGGATGCCGCTAAGGGCAGCTTCAATAGCGTTGATTTCAGCGTGGCGGATACGAGCATAGGTTCCAGCGCCAGCTTTTGGCGCGCGTTCTTCCAGAACTCGACATATCACCCCATCCGGGGCAAATTCAGCTTCGCCCGCGGCACGCGTATCGGGATTCTGGAACCCTATCGCGACACCGTCTCGCTGAACTTTCCGGCGCCAGCGGCGGGGGCGTGTAGCTCAACCGTACCGACCACAATGTTAACGCCTTCGGTGATCCCGTTGCCCGAGCGTTTTTTCGCCGGAGGAGGGACGTCGTTGCGGGGCTTTGCGCTGAACCAAGCTGGTCCGCGTGATCCGTGCACGGGCTTTCCTGTGGGCGGACAAGCGCTGTTGATCATGAACCAGGAATTTCGATTCCCGATGCGGCTTCCCTATCTCGGCACGTCGTTGGGCGGAGCCCTCTTTTACGACGGGGGTAACGTGTATAGCCGTCCCGGGCGTATAACGCTGCGCTGGTCGTCTCCCAAGCCGATTTTCAATCCAGCCGACCCGAAGCAGTGTGAATTCAACTGCACGAATGAGTTGAACTACTTTGCGCACACCGTGGGGATGGGGTTTCGCTACGCAACGCCGGTGGGACCGATTCGCATCGATTTAGGGTACCAATTGAACCGACCGCAATTTGTCGCGCCGATCTGCCCATCGGGGGTGGCGGCATCGAACTGTCTGCAAGGCCAGTTTGGCTTTCAGGCAACGCGCCTACCGGGATTCCAAATCTTCTTTAATCTGGGATCAACGTTCTGATGCACAGGAATCGGGGTTTCGTGTTTTTTATTGCTTTGAGCGCGCTGGTGATGCGCCCAGCGCAAAGCCTGTGCGCTCAGCAGGTGGTTGACCGCATCGTGGCGCGCATCGAAGGCGATGTCATTTTGCTCAGCGAGGTGCGCGCGCTCAGCGATTACCAGCAGCTCGTAGAGGGCAAGTCTGAGAGCGATGCGCAAATTCTGGACCGGCTGATCGATCAATGGATTGTTCGAAATGAGGCGGAGACTGCGCGTTTCCCGCACCCTTCGGAAGCGGACATCACGCGTGGCGTAGAGCGTGTCCAGTCCTCGTTTGCTTCGACGGAAGAATACGCGGAGCGTCGAAAACAGTGTGGAATGAGCGATGCGGACGTGCGCAGCATGGTGGCGGCGCAACTTTATCTAACCAATTATCTGGATTCGAGGTTCCGGTCTTCCGCGCAAATCGAGCCTCAGCAAATTGAAGAGTTTTACCGGACGGCCGTCCTCACTCGTGCCAAAGCGCGGAAGCAAACGGCGCCGACTCTGGAAGCGTCGAGGGAATACATTCAACAGGCGCTGGTACAACGCGAAATCAACGAGCAGACGGACCGATGGCTGAAAGAGAGCCATTCGCATTTGCATATCGAGAAATTTTTGGACACAGGCTCGAAATGACGCAGGAAGCGAATCGACGGAAGTGGCGATGGCTCCGCCATACCCTTTGGGTGCTGGCCGCGAAGCTCCTTCTGGTGTTTCTGGTGGTTCTCGGTGTAGGCATATTTTTCGCCAGCGGGGCAGGAAACCCAATCATCCATCGCTTCATTGTGCGGCGACTGGAACGGATGACCGGGGGGCGCGTAGAGCTGCAGAGTCTCTCGATTCAGTGGCTTTCGCTGGAATTCAGGCTCAAGGGGCTGGTGATCCATGGCCGGGAACCCGCCAGCACCGAACCGCTTTTCGCTGCGGATGAAATACTCGCGGGTTTACGCATCGATTCCTTCTGGGGACGAAAGGTTTCTCTGCAGGACTTGCTCATCCAGAAACCGCGAGTGCACATACGCGTGGAAAAGGATGGCTCCAGCAATATGCCGTTGCCGCCCAAGGCCACGACACCGCGAAAGTCTCCCCGCGAGTTGCTCTTTGAATTGCACATTCATCGGCTGCAACTCGAAAACGGCTGGGTCCTTTACAACGATATTAAGAAACCGCTCGCGCTCGAAGGAACGAATTTGCACCTGGTGATGGACGGCAGCGGTACGACCGAGCGGCCGGTTTATATCGGCGCGCTGGACTGGCAATCCATAACTTTCACTGAAAAACGTTTCCTTCCGATTCCGCTGGGCGTATCCGCGAAATTCAGCGTGCGGACGGATGGATTCACACTGGAGCAAGCGGTGCTGGCCGCAGCTCATTCACACGTGGACACGCAAGTGGAGATGGAGGACTTTGCGCAGCCGAAATGGAGCTTTCGCTATCGCGGCTGGATCAATTTGCAAGACGTTCGTGAAATATTTCGTTCGCCGGAAACACCCACGGGGCGGGCTGACGTGCGAGGCGAAGGCTCGTTTGCCGGTGGAACGTTTCGCAGCACGGGCGGCTATTCGGCCCAGGATATCAACCTGACGTATCCGATCTTTCGGGCGGCAGGACTGGCCAGCCGGGGCAGCATCAACATGAACAACCGTGGCCTGGACGTGCCAGACTTCGTGGCGCTCGCGTTCGGCGGAGCGGTCAAGGGCCGGGTCACCATGGAGTTCAATGGATTAAAGTTCCAGGCCAGGACCCATCTTCAGGACCTAAGGCTGGCGGGTGTATTACCAGCGCTGGAACGCTCCGACTTTCCGGTCGACGAACTGCGCTGGGACACACTCATTTCGGGCGATACGGTAGAGACTTGGACGGGACCGTTTCAGCATTTTGAAGTGTCTGGGAACATGCAGTGGACGGCACCGCGAAGCGTTGCCGCCAGCCACATCCCCGTGGACGGGGCTTGGACGTTCCGTTACCGCTACGATCCGCAGATCCTGGACGTGAAATCCGGACAATTCGAGACGCCTGCAAGCCGCGCCACGATCTCGGGAGTTCTGTCTTCCCGTGACACCGCGCTGGATTTCCACTTTGAAGCGGGTGCGCTAGACAGCTACAAGGATTTCATTAACGCTATCCGCGGCGCTGAACCAAGGTCCCCTGACGCAATTCAGGTGCTCACCGGAAGTGCTCGCTGGGACGGCAAGATGACCGGGCCGGCCGGCGAGCCCACTTTTACCGGTCACGTACACGGCGAAGGCGTTCGTTACGAAGGATTTGCATTCGATTCCGTGGAGGGTGAGGTGACCTATTCCCCGGACCAGCTCAACTTTTCCCGTGGGCGCGTGCGCCGGGGCGAAATGAATGTCGGCATGGACCTCGTCCTTGCCCTGGAAAATTGGAGCTTTCAAGACGACAGCACCTGGTCGGCGGATGTAAACCTCGATAAAGCTCCAATAGACACGATTCAACAGATATTCGGTTCCTCGTATCCTTCGCGCGGCCGCTTGAGCGGAGAATTTCACGGCCGTGGAACGCGCCGTGACCCCGAGCTCACCGGATTATTCGACTTGGCGGAAGGTGACGTCTATGACGTGACGTTCGACCGGTTGCGCGGTCAACTCAATCTAAACCGTCACGAAGCGCGTATTTCCAACGCTGAGTTGCGATTGTTCGCTCCCGGTAAAGAGACCGGCCGCGGCGCGGGCATCGTTACCGGCACGGCGGCATATGACCTCACCGATCGCACAGCGTCCCTTGATTTGGTGGGCGCTTCCTTGCCATTGGCGAATTTCGAGAAGCTGCAGTCTACGCGGTTTCCGATGGACGGACAGATTTCGTTTCGCATCAAGGCCAACGGGCCCATGTTGTCGCCGCAGGGTGAGGGTACTTTCCGGGTGGTCGATCTCCGTGTCGGCCAAGCGGTTATTGGCAGCTTCGATGGCAAGCTCAGCTCGGACGGGAGCACCGCGCGTTTAGAGCTAAGCTCGGCGATGACCACCGGAGAAATCTCCGGCGGCTACACGCTCGGCTTAACTGCACCCTACCCTATAGAGGGGAAGATCGCCATCAAGAACATCGACCTGGACCCCTTCCTGCTCACCGCGCTGCACCTGGAGGGTTTTGAAGGTCATGGCAAAGCCGATGGCGAGATCGGGCTCAACGGGATGCTCAAAAATCCGGAGTCGGTCACGGTTGACGCGCAATTCTCGCGACTCCTTTTCGAGTACGCGAATGTACAGTTGGAGAATGTCGGACCAGTGCATTTTCGTTCGTCGCGTGACGCTCTGCAGATCGAACCTGCGGAGCTTCGCGGCCGCGATACGGATATTCACTTTGGCGGGAACGTGAATTTTTCTGGCCAGCGAGCCATGAACTTCAGGCTGAATGGCGGATTGGATCTGCGGCTATTAACCGGCTTGGCCCCAGGGCTTGTGGTTGGCGGCCCGGCGCAGGTGAATGCCACTTTTGGAGGCACGCTTGACCATCCTCTGATCAATGGGCTAATCCACATCGATGGCGCCTCCATGCGCGTCAGCGATTTCCCGACTGGTCTAAGCGCGATGAAAGGCGATTTCACGTTCAATGACACGCGACTGCTCTTTAATAATCTGACCGCCGAAGCCGGCGGGGGCACCCTGCACGTTTCGGGGTCCCTTAATTATGCGGAGCGACCGCTCCGTTACGACATAACCGCGAAAAGCGACAGCACGCGCATTCGTTACCCGGAGGGAATGAGCTGGCTCACGGGCGGTACGCTGAGGCTCGCCGGTACCTCGGAAGGAGCGGTGTTGTCCGGCCGAGTCACCGTACAACGCGTAACGCTGACCCAAGGCCTGGAGGTCGCCGGGGTACTTGTGTCTGCGAAAGAGGGTATCTCTGGTCCGAGCACAAATTCGGCGTTTCTGCGAAACCTGCAGTTTGACATCGAAGCAGTGTCTACGCCGGATGCACGCATGGAATGGCCCGGCGCCGAACTTGACGCCGAGGCCGATATTCGCGTGCGCGGAACCTGGGAGCATCCCATTCTCCTGGGACATGTTCACATTTTGTCCGGTGATCTGCTTTTTCACGGGAATCGCTACACCGTCGCGCGCGGTGAAATCAACTTTGCCAATCCCTTCCGCATTGACCCGGATATCAACGTAGAGGCCGCGACCATCATTCAGCAGTATGAAATCAGCCTGAACTTCAACGGGCCTGCCAGCAAGTTGACCTTGGCGTACCGGTCCGACCCGCCTTTGCCGGCGAACGACATTATTACTTTGCTCGCCCTCGGGCAGACCAGCTCTGAAGCAACGGTGCGCAGCGCGGGAGTTACGCAAAGCAGCACGACGGGAGCATCTGCCCTGCTTTCCGAAGCGATCTCCAGCCAGCTTGGCGGCCGGCTCGAAAAACTCTTCGGGATTACGAATTTTCGTGTGGATCCGGGACTCACCGCGGTGGGATCGACCGGTCTGTCACAAAACGCTGCGGCGCGCGTGACGGTGCAACAGCGCGTCACCCGAAATCTGACCGTCACTTACGTCTCCAACGTTGGCAGCACGCAGCAGCAGGTGATTCAAGTCGA
>Ga0307479_10001130_pt1 | contig 24121 bp, 12 predicted proteins | sample atmos_gasesECM4C_FD_203743 | JGI IMG/M metagenome (GOLD analysis project Ga0307479, IMG submission 203743) | Hardwood forest soil microbial communities from Morgan-Monroe State Forest, Indiana, United States - atmos_gasesECM4C_515 | ecosystem: Environmental > Terrestrial > Soil > Temperate... | reverse complement strand
CGTCACCTTCTTCGATACGGCTGAAGTCTACGGTCCGTTCGTGAATGAAGAACTTGTGGGCGAGGCTCTCGCTCCCGTGCGTGACCGGGTGCTGATCGCGACCAAGTTCGGGTTCCAGATTGATTCGGAGAAAGACCCGCACCCAGTCGGTCTGAACAGCCGTCCGGAGTACATCAAAGAGACCGTCGAGGGCTCGCTTAGAAGGCTCAAGGTCGACACCATCGATCTGCTCTATCAGCATCGCGTCGATCCGAACGTGCCTATTGAAGACGTGGCGGGAGCGGTCAAGGAATTGATTCAGGAAGGCAAGGTCAAGCACTTCGGATTATCTGAAGCGGGGGCACAGACCATCCGCCGCGCCCATGCAATTCAGCCCGTGACGGCGCTTCAAAGTGAGTATTCGCTTTGGTGGAAACGCCCGGAAGAAGAGATCATTCCAACGCTCGAAGAACTTGGCATCGGCCTTGTTCCTTTCAGTCCGCTTGGCAAGGGATTCCTAACTGGGGCGATTACCGAAAACACGCAGTTTGACCAGGAGGACAATCGCGGCAGTTTTCCCCGCTTCTCGCCGGAAGCCCGCAAGGCAAATCGCGCGCTGGTAGATCTGATTGCTGCGTTCGCCTCCAAGAAGCACGCCACGTCGGCTCAGGTCGCGCTCGCCTGGCTCCTTGCACAGAAACCTTGGATCGTTCCGATTCCCGGTACCACGAAACTGGAGCGCCTTGAAGAGAACATCGGAGCCGCTGCCAACGAACTCACGCCGGATGATCTCCGGGAACTCGACGCCGCCACCGCAAAGATCACAGTGCAAGGCGCCCGGTACCCAGAAGAACTAGAACGAATGACGTATCGGTGACAGCAAGCGAGGGGTTGTTCAAGGAACAGGTGAGCAGATCGCCTGGAGTCGAATCCGGCCACGAATAGGGTAATGCATTTATGAATCTGTCTTTTGAAAACAAGGTTGCACTGGTCACAGGCGCCGCATCTGGACTGGGTCTTGCCACAGCCAGGGCTTTTGCTGAATCCGGAGCCTCGGTGGTGTTAGCGGACTGGAATGAGAAAGACGCGCAGTCCGCGGCCCAGGAGCTTGCCAATGAAGGTCATAAGACGCTGGCCGTCCGCTGTGACGTGTCCGACGACGCGCAAGTGGAGGCAATGGTGAAAAAGACGGTCACCACTTTCGGGCGGCTCGATGCGGCGTACAACAATGCCGGCGTTCAAAATGTTCTCGCACAAACTGCTGATACGACGCGGGAAGATTACGACCGAGTGATGGGGATCAACCTCCGCGGGGTATGGAGCTGCATGAAGTTCGAACTACAACAGATGCGCAAACAAGGAAGTGGAACCGTCGTCAATTGCTCTTCGCTTGGGGGACTTGTGGGAGGTGCCGAGCGTGGGATCTACCACGCTGCCAAGCACGGAGTCATTGGCTTCACCAAGAGCGCTGCTCTCGAATATGCGGCGCGCGGCATTCGCGTCAATGCCGTGTGTCCAGGCCTCATTTGGACACCGATGGCCGACCAGATGGTCGCGGCGGGTCAAGGTGAAGCCCTCAAGACGATGGAAAAGAGCATCCCGATGGCACGGGTTGGCCGCCCCGAGGAGATTGCTGATGCTGTTCTGTGGCTTTGCAGTGATGCCGCAAGCTACGTCACTGGTCAGTCCATCTCGGTGGACGGCGGCCTCGTCATGCGCTGAAGGAGATAAGAGAGACTATGCGAGGAGCAATTCTTTACGGACCGCGCGACATTCGTTTCGAGGATCGGCCGGAGCCGACAATCATCCAACCGACAGATGCGATCATTCGCCTCTCGGCCACATGTATCTGCGGATCGGACCTGTGGCCGTATCGAGGCATCCAACCGATTGCTCAACCGACTCCTATGGGTCACGAGTATTGCGGCATCGTGGAAGAGGTCGGCAGAGAAGTCAGGAACATCAAAACGGGCCAGTTCGTTGTCGGGTCGTTTGCTACCTCTGACAACACTTGCGTTATTTGCCAGCATGGTTATCAGTCCTCGTGTGTCCAACGCGAGTTTATGAGCACAGCGCAGGCGAGCCTGTTGCGTGTTCCTCTTGCCGATGGCACGTTGGTAGCAACAAACGACCTGCCTCCTAAAGAGCTGATACCCAGTCTGCTGGCGACCTCCGATGTTTTGGGCACGGGTTGGTTTGCGGCGGACGCTGCCAACGTAAAGCAGGGATCGACGGTTTTGGTGGTCGGTGACGGCGCAGTCGGTCTTCTGGGAGTGCTTTCCGCAAAACAAATGGGTGCGGAACGGATCATCGCAATGAGCCGTCACACGTCTCGCCAGAAGCTCGCACGCGAATTTGGTGCCACCGACATCGTGACCGAGCGAGGGGACGAAGGCGCTGCGCGCATCAAGGAACTGACCAAGGGTATCGGCGCCGATTCGGTGTTGGAGTGTGTTGGTACTCAAGAGTCGATGATGCAGGCGATCAAATCTACGCGCCCTGGCGGCTACATCGGTTACGTCGGCGTGCCGCACGGTGTCTCGCTTGACGGTGAGCAATTGTTCTTCGCTCACGTCCACCTGCACGGGGGACCGGCTCCGGTTCGCCGCTACTTGCCTCAATTGATCAAGCTGGTGTTAGACAGAAAGATCGATCCGGGCAAGGTCTTCGATTTGACTCTGCCTCTGGATCAGGTGGCGGAGGGGTACCGTGCCATGGATGAGCGTCGAGCGATCAAGACGCTGCTACGCCCAAACCAATGATCGGTCCCCATTTGCTCACCGACTCTTATTGTCATGCCGCGAGAGATCAAGGAATGCATAAGGAGAGAACAATGCCTCATGTGGTCGTCAAGTTGTGGCCCGGCAAGTCCGACCAACAGAAGACTCGTCTGGCTGACGCAATTACCAAAGACGTTATGGACATTCTGCATTACGGTGAAGAGTCGGTTTCGGTAGCAATGGAAGAAATTAAATCTCAAGACTGGGTAGAGGCGGTCTACACACCCGACATTAAGGCCAACTGGGACAAACTCTACAAGAAGCCGGGATATGACGAGACTGACCTGTGAGCTCGTCGCTACTTGCAAGGGCATGGAAGGAACAGAAATGAAGCTCTTCGCCGTTACACTCATCTCGTTTTCCCTTTTCGGTCCGGTAGCATCGCCGGCACAGACAAGTGGCACGAAGGCACCGACGTCCTCCGTAATCAAGATCACGCGCAGCGAGTCCCTACAGCTCAAGAAAGGATCTGCCGACTATTTCACCGGCTCAGTACAGGTTCAGGAGCTCTTTCCTGCGGACGATCTATCGCGCACAAGCGGCGGGAAAGTTACGTTCGAACCCGGAGCGCGGAGCGCATGGCATACACACCCTTTAGGTCAAATCTTGATCGTGACCGACGGGACGGGCTGGGTTCAGGAGTGGGGAGGACCAATCGAGGAGATTCGAAAAGGGGATGTTATCCGGATTCCACCGGGAGTCAAACACTGGCACGGCGCAACACCAACCACGGCGATGACGCACATTGCAATACAGGAACAACTTAATGGCAAGGCCGTGGAGTGGATAGAGAAAGTGACCGACGAGCAATATCGCAAGTGACAATAGCCTTCACCGTGAACGGCAGGAGGTCAAGATGAAGCTGACGGCCGCTATGATCGCAGCGCTTTCTCTGATCAGCACAACATTTGCTCAGGGCCAGCACACACACAACGGGAGGAAATCGGAACCTATGCAGACAACAACTGACATCACGACGGTGGCGCCGGCGCTTGCGAAGTATGCGCAAGGCCCGCTTGCTGACCTATGGAAACGCTCCGGCCTAACGCCACGCGATCGCAGCATTGTTACGATCTCTGCCCTAGTCGCGCGCAACCAAACGATTGAAATGCCCTACTATTTCAACCTTGCTCTTGATAATGGCGTGAAGCCGCAGGAGATTTCTGAAATCATGACGCATCTCGCTTTTTACTCCGGCTGGGAGAATGCGATGTCGGCAGTCACCATCGCGAAAGTAGTCTTCGCCGATCGTAAGATTGGGGCGGATCAGCTTCCTCCGGCTTCGCCTGTACCTCTTCCGCTCGATAAAGACGCGGAGGCGAAACGTGCAGCGGCTGTCGAACGGCAGTTCGGTAACGTCGCTCCCGGCGTCGTGCAGTACACCACTGATGTTCTGTTTCGCGACTTGTGGCTGCGTCCGGACCTCGCGCCCCGAGATCGGAGCTTGGTGACTGTCAGTGCGCTGATTGCTAACGGCCAGGTTGCGCAGATTCCTTACCACCTGAATCGCGCGATGGACTACGGTCTGACACAGGCGCAAGCGGCGGAGGTGGTCACGCAACTGGCCTTCTATGCCGGTTGGCCGAATGCGTTTTCCGCATTGCCAGTTGTGAAAGACGTCTTCGAGAAGCGTCCTCACTAACTCCCTCGGAATGAGGGCGCTTTAGGCAGTTATGTTGGCGAAAGTTTTTCGACAAAGGATTTCACAGGATGGAAATTAAGAGAGTTGGCACTCAATCTTCCGCCAAAGGGCCGTCGAATTGGTTCACCGGCACGGTACGAGTCGATCCGCTGTTTCAGGCACCCGATCCGGCACGAGTGAGCGGTGCTAGTGTAACTTTTGAGCCGGGCGCACGGACTGCGTGGCATACGCATCCGCTCGGGCAAACGTTAATTGTAACGACTGGCTGCGGCTGGGTGCAGCGAGAAGGCGGACCCATCGAGGAGATCCGGCCCGGCGACGTCGTGTGGTTCTCGCCCTGCGAGAAGCACTGGCATGGAGCGAGCCCGACTACGGCCATGACTCACATCGCCATTCAGGAGAGCCTTAACGGTAAGGTGGTCGATTGGATGGAAGGTCAGCGATGAACAATACGGCTCAGCGAAATAACGTTGCTTTGTTTATGTCACTTCCAGCCTCCATGTCTGGCGGGTGGCGTGAACGCTTGATCGCGAAGACCTGGGCCGGCCGAGTTTCGCCATAGGGTGCTAGTCTAGGGACGAACCTTAACCTAGCCGGAGGGCCCTTCCGGTTGTGAATAAATGAGAGTAGAAGCGAACGGCCGTACTTCTCTCACCTAAAGCGACTGGAGAACCGGTCCTCTAAGAACTCCACCAGCTTGGCGGTCGCCTTGAACTGCGGAATAGGGTCGAGCGCCTTGAATGCGCTGGCAAAGGCGTTCGACAGGCTCCACATCGTTCGCGCCGAGAATTCCGGGTACTGCGGCTCGAAGTAGAGGCGATGAACGGCCGACAGCAGGCTTTTCGGAGCTTCGAGCTTGCCGTCCACGAACGCGGAATAGACGATCAGCTTGGCTTGGTCATCGGAGAGTTGCGTCTTCCGCCAGGATTCAACTTGCCGCTGCGTGGGCTCGAAGTTCCGTTCGATTCGGTCCACGCCCACGGACAGAGTATCGATCAGGTTGAAGCTCTTCGTGTGCTTCGCGAAGACTGGGGTGACTGTTCATTTAAAGCTCTAGGCGAACAAAAAGCGAAAATGATAAACTCCTTACGTGGACGAGGGCCGCAAACGCGTGCTGCTGATAGCGGCGAGTATCCTGGCGGCGCGTAAATTATCTCAGTTCGACGGAGGCAAGCGTGTTCCGGCGACTATGAGCGCAATCGCGGACGCGGTTCGGTGGGCCGAAGAAATCATGAAGGCGATTGATGACCGCTGGCCCACTGCCCGATGAAATAGTGCTGTCAGGCGTGTTGATCAGATCCACGGCCTGAGATTTCTAACCCTGATACGACCATAGCCCCACACGCTCGTGCCCTCAGATGCCTGGAGACACGATCAGAACCGTCCTGACCCGTTGATGAGTACTTAGAACTCTACGCGGAGGAGAACGCCGGGGGGGCACACAGCTGTCTTGCTCAAACTACACCGAGTGGAAATTCAAGAATGAAGTCGCTACTCTCGCCCCGGCCTAATGCCGTGAGCGGTCTCAGTCTGAGACGTCCCGCCTACACATACTACTAATCGCTTTTGGGGATCCGAATAACCTTGGAGTCGCATTAGTTGTCCCTATAGGCAATCACGCCTGGGCTGTGACGTTTTCAGAGCATTGCGAGAGACACATTCTGGATTCCAACCGTCGGGTAGCTTTTCAGAGAAGGCAATCGGCACAACCTCTATCGAAAGTTCGAGTGACTGCATCTCCGCCACGAAGTGTCTAGCTTTCTCTCTTGCAGTAGGAGCCCGCGTCTCTTTGGCAGTCAGACTTCGACCAGAAATGAGCGCGCCGTTGACCACTCCCTCCGGCGTCTTTCTATTAGCGCCACCAAGACAGTGCATTTCTTCGCGCCCCAAAGAATTTACATTCTCTTCATTATTTCTTCATTATTTCTGCGCGACGCACGACAAGAGTTGGCGTATACTCCGCCAATCTCCACAACGGGTCGGTCCCCATGAATCTCACTCGGCCCATTCAGATTCCGGACACCTTCACCCCTGCGAGCCTCGCCAACGAGCTTCGCCTGCGCATCGCAGGAGCACCCGCGGACGGCAGTGTTCCCGCGCCACTCAGCTCACCCGTCATCGTCTGGGCTGACGCAGGCAGCGAAGCCCTCGTTCACCTCGACAGTATTCAGGTGCGCATGCTTCCCGGCACACTCCTTGTCTCGCTGGACTTTGAAACCGACCAGACCGGACGAAGCCCGCTCATCGTCGCGCTCACGCTTTCCGCCGACCCGAAAGATCCGGCCGGGCTCGTCGCTGCGACAGACGAGTACCCGCGCGGAGACGGACGTCTCGCCGCGCGCTGGGGCCGCGCATTTCAAGCTGCAGCCTGGGCCAGCCTGCTTTCCATTGCGCAGGACCACGCCGCACAGCGCTCGCTCGCTCCGCGCAACATCAGCGTCGGGCCTAACGGACTCACGCTGCAGGCCGGGCCGCCGCTCAGCATCGTTCCCCAACCCACGCCGCAACCCGGCAGAGCCCCCACCAACGCCAGTAGCAAGTCCCGCACCAAAACGAGTGGCAAGGCATGAGCGCCCCCGCTGGACTCGCAAGCGAACTCTCCGATGCCGGCAAAGCCATAGGCCTGCTCACCGACAGCGGAGACCTCAACAACGGCTGGTTCAACAATCCCGGCGACAGCCTCAGCACCATCCTCGGTAACGCGAGCCAGCGCGCTGCGCTTCTGCGCCTGCTTGACGTCATCCTGCCGCCATCAACCGCCGCCGGCATCCCAGCCAATGAAGACTGGCACCCGCTGCTCGGCGATCTGCCGCTGGGCAACCTCTATCTCACCACTCATGACACCGGCAGCGGCATCCTGTTTGGCGCCGCGGGAGATTTCGGCACAGACAACGCGCGTTTGCGCGTGCAGCTCCCGCTCATTAATGCCAACTCCGGCGTGCATTCGCAACCCGGCCCGCTGAGCATTCAGTTCCGCCTGCAGGTCGGCCTCTCGCAACCCGCCGATCCCATCACGCTCAGTGCCATTTCGGTAGTCGCCACCATTGCACCGCCGAACATCTCAGCCGTCATCACCCTGGAAAAATTTTCTTTCGACACCAAGCCGCCTGCAGACCTGGTCCTCGATCCTGCCAACCTTGGATCTGAAGCTGTGCAACTCGCGCTCGGCCTTATGCACGAGGTTCTTGCCAAGCTCGCAGCCGCGGCCGGCAGCGAGGCCAAGGCCGTCGCCGACCATCTGCTCCCCCTCTTCGGCATCGGCGACCCTGCCATTCCCCCGTTCCCATTCGCCACTCTCGCTTCCGGCCCCGCCGCGCTTCAGGGGTGGCTGCAATCGCTGCTCGCCGGCCCGATCACAAACTGGCTCACCCACCTCGCCGGACTCATGGGTGTTGGCGCTATCGTTCCCACCGGCTCCGGCACAGACGCCGACCCGTGGCTCATTCCGCTCGTCACCATCAACCCGCAATCCAATCTGTCCCTCGCCCTCGTCCACACAGATTCCGGTCTGCGTGTCGGCATGCGCGCCCTCGTCTCTGCAACCATCGGCAATCTCGAAGCGCAAGCTGACCTCGCGCTCATTCCCCTCAACGGCACCGCACACGCCACCGCACTCCCGTCGGCCTCTTTCCTCTTTGTCAAAGGCCCGGGCCTCGTCAACACCGGAGCCATTAAGGTTGACACCCTCCGCGCTGGAATCAACTGGAACGGCGCATCGCTCCAGCCACTTCTCGAACTCCTCAACGTCACGCTCGGCCCCGTGCCGCCGTACCCGCGCATCGACCTCACCAACACCAACTCCGTCGCCGCTGCTGCCTCCGCCGCTGTCCAGGCTGCCATCCTCGCCGCTCTCGGCAACGGCGCCGGACGCCACCTCGCCGCTCTCGCAGCCATCGTCGCGCCCACCTCCGACCCAACATCAACGCACATCGTCGACCCCGCGGCGTTCGTCGTAGATCCGGCTGCCGCCATCGCGCAGGCCCATCGCGCTGCGCTCCTTGATCCCGCGCACAACTGGTCAGCAATCCTCAGCGAACTCGCGGCGCTCATCGGTCTTCCTGCCGCTGTCTCCGGCACCGGAACGCAACTCGATCCGTGGCTCGTCCTCATCGGCCCCGCCGGAGCACCGCAGGTCGAGCTTGCCGCATGGAACGCGCAAACCTTTGGTAATCCCGCCGACCCGCAAAAACTCCGCATTGGCCTGCGCCTCTCTGCCGCCAGCGCGCCGGCGGAATTCTCCTGGCTCGCCGAGCTCTTCGCCTGGGATCTGCCATCCAAAGGCGCCGGCTCCATCTCTCTCATGGCCGCGCAACACGCCGCCTTCCGCGTCGAGCCCGGCCCCTCCACCCCGCCAACCGCAGGCTTCACGCTCAGCGCTGACTCGTTTTTCGCCGGCTTCGACCTTGCGCCCGGTTCAGCCGCTGCGTGGCATGCCGGAGTCAACAACCTCAAGCTCGCCTTCGACGGCACCTCTGTCAGCGTTCCCTCGCTCACCTTCCCGCCGGCAGGCGGATTCGACGCGTCCAACCCTGCAGCAACGGCCGCCGCACTCGGCATCACTCCTGCAGACCTCGAACTTCTCCTTCGTCTCCTCGTCGCCCGCGCCGCCCTGAGCTGGGGCCAGACACCCGGCTTCGTCTTGGCCGCGCTCGCCGGAGTCCACAACTCACTGCCCGGCCTGCCGACAGACTGGCCGGCAATCACCGGCTTCCTGCCCGACCTCTTTCCCGCGCTTCGCACCTGGCTCTGCACGGTCGCCACGGGGCTCTCCGCTGACGGCTCTCCTTTCCTGCTTGACGCGCTCGGCTGGCTGCAATCGCTCATCAGCGGCGCGCTGCCGGACTCGCTCGCCCCCGACCCGACAAAGCCGGCCTTCACCATCGCCCTGCCCGACGGCGCCGGAATCTACGAAGATCCATGGGTTCTCCCCATCGCCCCCGACGGTTCTGCCGACGCAGTCGCATGGCTCGAGCCCGCGGGCCCGCCCGCCAACTGGTTCACCGTCCTCGGCACTCGCGCTGCTGCCGCGACGGACATCTTCACCCTCGCCGGACTCGTCCGAAATCTCGCGCCTGACGCCTTCATCGGGACAGACCCCGCCACCGTAGCCGGCGGCCTCAACCGCATCGCCAACTTCCTCAGCTCCAGCGACGGAGTGGTACCCGTAGACTCGCAATTCCCCACCGGCCCTACCTGGACCAAGGGAAACCCTGTAGCCGCTGCTCACTCCGCACAGCCGCAGGACCCGGGCGCCATCTCGCAAATCAAAACGCAAATCGACACCCTCGCCGGAGGGGCCGCCAGTCCGCGTGCCGTTCTTCTTCTTGGCCCAGCCTTCAGCGACCACACGATCTGGTCCGCGTTCATCGGGGGCAGCCCCACCGCCAACTTCGACCTCCAAGTCCCCGGCATAGACCCCGCCGCCGTCAACCTCACCACCGTCACTGCCGTCGTAGACTTCTACACCGCCGACCTCTCCGACACCGGCGATCTCGTCACTCAAATCACCAACGTAGTCGCGCGCATAGCCGCACTCCGCCCCGGCATCCCCGTCACTCTCGTCGCTCACTCCACCGCCGGAGTCCCCGCCCGCGCCTTCACCGCCGCCAACCCTGCCCAGGTCAACGGCCTCATCACTCTCGGCACTCCCCACCTCGGCGCCGACCTGCCCTTCCTCACCGACCCCAACTTCACCGCCGCCGTCCGCGCCACCCAGTCCCTCAGCAAAAACATCCCCGCCGGTCCCATTCGCGACGCAATTGACCACATGGTGCGCGCAATTGACGGCTATCTGCCCACGCCCGCCGGCCAATTACCCACGCCCGCACCCTACCCCATCGCCGATTTCGCCGGCGCAGCCTCCACCGATACCGGCGGAAAACCCGCCTTGGCACTGGGCGGAACTATTCCGGGCGACCTGCTCTCCGTCCTCAAACAAGCTATATCCGCGCTCGCCACCACGGCCGCGGGCGCCGCGACCCCCGCCCCAACCCACATCGCTTTCGGCCTCCGCGCCCACCAGCCCTTCACCGCGGTGGCAGAAGGGGCCCCGCAACCCGACATCACCATGCGCGCCAACCTCTTCCGCATCGCCCTCAACTCGGCCGCCCCACCACCGCCACGCCCCGCCCAAAGCCTCCGCATCACCGTCGCCCTCTTCACCCCTGGCGGCTTCCTCCTCAACACGCCCGACGCCACCATCCGCAGCTTCGAATTCGGCGTAGACATCACCACCACCACCACCCCATTCCTCACCTTCCACCAGGCCGCCTTCCGCGCCCCGCTCCGTCCGCGCATCTCACTCACTGACGCCGCCGCTCAACCTCTCCTTGGCGCGCTGATGCAATCCATCTCCAACCCCGCGCCCAACACGGGAACAGCGCTCGACTCGCTCCTCTCCGCCCTCCAGGCCTTCGGCATCGCCACACCCAGCGCGCAAGGCGGACTCGGCATCTCCGCCGACGCGTTCAACGCCGTCACCACAGACGCACGAAGCTTCTTCGCCTCACGCGTCTCCGTCGGACTCGCAACTCTCGGTTTCCCCATCTCCATCGGAGCGCTCCCCATCGCGCTCGACGTCACCGGAACCACACCCACCATCCGCACAACGTCGCCCATCTCCCTCACCGCCGCCGCGTCACTCGAATTCGACACCGCCGCACCGTCCGCCACCTTCCACATCGGCGCACTCGCCCTTGGTTACAGCGCGGGCAAACTCACGCTCGCCGCGTCACCCTGGCTCAAGCCCATCGCCCTCCCACCCTCAACCGCTGACCTGACCACTGCCCTCAACGATGCACTCCCACGCCTGATCTTCTCCTCCTCCGCGGGAGCCATCATTGAAGCCCTCACCGGTCCCGGCTTCCTCGTCGGCCCGCTCGACAGCTTCTTCTCCAACACCGGCTCCTCTGCTTCGTCACCCTCCTCTCTCGGCGACGGCAGCGGTGGCTTCGACGGCCTAAAACTCAACACGCTCCTCCAGCAACTCAACTCCCTCGCCGGGTTCCCACCCGGCCCGGGCTTCACGCTCCCCGCGGGATTCCGGCTCACCGCTGCCGGCAACAACCCCGTAGTCCTCACCCTCGCCACCACCGCACCCATAGGCGGAGTCCTCGGAGTTTTTCTCACCGCATCCATCGACAAACTCCGCCACATCACACCCGGCGGCACTATCTCGCTCACCACACCCCTCACCGGCACCTGGCCCTCCGTCACCATCACCTTCGGAATCGGCGCCTCCGGAATCACGCTCGTCATCGCCCCGTCCGGCGTCACACCCATCCAGATCCTGCCGACGTTCAGCGGTCTGGGCGTGCTCATGGGCGCCGCCGAAGCACTGCTGCCGCAAGCCCTCGACACGCTCATCACCGCGCTTGCACCAGCGCCCGCATGGCTCACTGACATCCTCGACGTAGCCAAGGCCATCGGCATCTACGACGACGTAAACCAATTCAAGACGCACACCGATGACCTGCGCGCCCTCCTCAGCGGCAACTTCCTCGCCGCCTTCGACAACTCCAAGCGCGCCGCCGTCGCCACCGCCGCCGCCAACTTCCTCAATTCCCTCGGCGGCCTGCCCGGCACTGTGGCCGCTGTCGGCACCACCATCAACTGGTCCTTCGCACTCGGCGGCGCGGACTCTGGCACTATCGCCATCGCGCTCGGCTGGGACGGCAGCGGGCCTGTCGCCTCGCTCACTGTCTCTCAGGTCAAACTCGGTAGCGGCGCCATCAACCTCGACTTCGGCGCCGGATTCGCCGCCGGCGCCCTTAAAGCCACTGCCGGATTCGCCGTCCCGCTCGCCTCCGCTCTCAGCATCGATCTCGCGCCCAAACTCGACATCGCCTTCGCCTCGAGCACATTCCAAGTCAACATTTTCCCACTCGCCTCTGGCAACAACAATGGCCCGCTTACTATCACCCTCGCGCCCACCGTCAGCGTCACCACCAACGCTGACACTCCGCAGCAGCTTGTCGAAAACCTCATCCTCCCGCTCGCCGCCAACGTCGGCCTCAACTCCTTCCGCAACAAGATCACCACTCCGCTTTGGACCGGCGGCAAGACCGCGGAAGATCTTCTCGTCGCCGCTAAGATCATCAAGAAAGGCGCCGCGCCCGCACAGGACACCGTCAACACTCCGCTGCCCGGCATCCTCACTATGGCCAGCGGACTCCTCACAGGACTCACGCCCATCACAATCCCCATCACCACCGACCTCGGCCTCGAACTCGCATCGAGCGGCAGCCGCTTCGGCATCGGCGTCAAGGGTCATCAGGACTTCACCATCGGCTCCTACCAGATCTCCGCGCTCTTCGGTGCACCTTCAGACTGGGACTCCGGCGCCGACGCCGGCCTCACCCTCAACATCTTCGACACAGGCAACAACACCATCACTTTCAGCCCCGGGCTCTCCGTCGCCGGCTTCGGCATCGGTCTCACCGGGGCCAACGATGCCGCCCTTATCGACACATCTGTCTTCCGCCTCGGCGGCTTCAAGGGCTACGTCTTCTTCGACTCTGAATTCATCTCCGGCCCGATCATCAGCAACTTCGGCCTGGGCATGGAACTCGACAAGCTTGGCATTCCGCTCGGTCTGGCCACCGGAGGAAACGTGGGCGGCGACAATCCCGTCGCCTCCAGTCTCCTCCGCTCCGACGGCGGTTCCGCCTCAGCGCCCGGAGACAAGCAGCCCCTTAACCCCGGCGTAGACCTGCAGGCATGGGCATGGAAGCAGCCGTTCCAGATCAAATTCAACGGCTCCAACTCCATCCTCTGGATCGGCATCCACCGCTCCTTCGGCCCCATCCATATCGACCAGGTCGGTATGCAAATCACCACCGCCGACGTGGGCCTCCTCATAGATGGCTCCGTCAAAGTGGCAGGCCTCACCTGCCAGTGCGACGAGCTCACCATCGACATCCCCTACAAACACATCGGCGATCCCAGCAAATGGTCGCTCGATCTCAAAGGCCTGGCCGTCAGCTTCGAAGGTCCCGAGGTCACCGTAGCCGGAGCGCTCCTCAAGAGCGACGGGCCGCCGGTCGAATACGACGGCATGCTCCTCATCCAGCTCTCCGAATTCGGCTTCATCGCCATCGGCGCGTACTCCACGCCCACTGACCCCGGCAGCACCGACACCTACACATCGTTCTTCGTCTTCGCGGGGGTCTTCATCGTCATCGGCATCCCGCCGATCATCGAAATCACTGGGCTCGGCCTCGGCATCGGCTACAACCGCGAGCTCGTCGTCCCCGACGACGTCAACCAGATCCCCACGTTCCTCCTCGTCGAAGCTCTTGACGAACCCGACAAAATCGCCGACGACCCGATGGGCGCGCTGCTCCACATCCGCGACCAGATTCCCGCCCGCCGCGGCAGCTTCTGGCTCGCCGCCGGACTCCGCGGCACCTCCTTCGTCGTCGTCCACGTCACCGCCATCATCTATGTCTCGCTCGATCGCGGCCTCGAAATTGGAATCCTCGGCGTCGCACGCATGGCGTTGCCCAGCGACGACACCGCGCTCGTCTCCATCGAGCTCGCGCTTAAAGTTCGCTTCAGTACCGCCGAGAGTCTCTTCTCCGTCCAGGCACAACTCACCAGCAACTCCTACCTCCTCAGTCCGGACTGTCAGCTCACCGGCGGCTTCGCCTACTTCATGTGGTTCGCGCGCTCGCAGTTCCTGCTTACTATGGGCGGCTACCACCCCGCATTCCACAAGGAGCCGGAATACCCCGATGTTCCGCGCCTCGGCTATCACTGGTCCTTCCTCGGCGTCGTCAACATCAAGGGCGAGTCCTACTTCGCCCTCACCAATTCCTGCGTCATGGCCGGCACCCGCATGGAAGCCACCTACGGGCCTGACTGGCTGCAGGTCTGGTTTACCGCCTACTGTGACTTCCTGCTTTCCTGGGACCCCTTCTACTACGACATCGGCATCGGCATCTCCGTCGGCGCACGCTTCCGCATCGAGATTTGCTTCTTCGGCTGCGTAGACATCGACATCAGCGTCTCCATCGGCGCCAGCCTGCATATTCTCGGGCCGCCGTTCCATGGCGAAGTCACCGTCGATCTCGCCGTTGCGTCTGTCACCGTTCCCTTTGGCCCGTCGCCCAACCCGAACAAGACGCCGATCTCATGGCCCGATTTCGTCCAGAAATATCTGCACGCAGACCAACCCGGCAATGAAGCCGTCGTCGCCCATGTCCTCACCGGGCTGCTTCCGCCCGACCCTCCGGGCGGACAGCCCTCACCCGGCACGCAGGACCAGCCTTGGAAGATGGCCACCGAATGGTCCTTTCAAACAGAAACCCGCATGCCCGCCTGGGCCTTCTCCGCGCAGACCGAGTTCGACCGCGCAGACGGCGAGTGGGCCACACGTGTGTTTGGCCACTTCGAAACACTTCACGCTGCGTACAAGTTTGATATTGCGCCCATGCTCGTAGACCAGGCGCATCAGCAGGTCCGCAGCAATCACAAAATGCAGATTTCGGTTCAGGATCCCAACAACAGCAGCAACTGGATCATCATGGTTCCCGCCGACAGCCCGCTCGTGCCCGAAGACGACCGCCTCATTCTGCACAACGAACGCTTCCGGCTGGAGCCAGTCTTTTCACAGGTTTCTGAAGCCACTTATCATCTGCTCCCGCACGACGACATTCCTGCTGCCGCCCGCACGCTCCCAACCGTCACTGGAATCAAATTAACTGGTGTCGCACTGTTACAAAATGAGAGCGCCGTAATCGAAATGCTAAAGCTTTTCGATTATGGCTTCAGTCGTCCACTGCCATTTGCCACTTTGACTGTGACAATTATTGGAACGTTACAGGCACTGGGTCACGATGCAGACACTCTCGCGCTGCTGGCCACTGCGACAGACTCTCCAAAGACCACCAGCGCCGCCGCGACGATACTTACCGCCTCCGGCTTCTTCAGCAGCGCGCGCACTGACACCGGCCTGCCCGCCGCGGGACTGCACCCGCTCGCCACACGCGCCCTGCGCCAGTACCGTTCTGCACCGCCGCTGCTCACCCCCATCACCACCGGACTCACCATGAACCCGGTCGGCCTCAAGCCGCCGCCTGTCATCACCAAGGTTCCGCCCGTACTCACCATTCCTCTCACCAATCCGCGCCTGCGCGCCGTCCTTCAGGGACTGCCCACTCCCACCCTCGACGTGCCGCCGCTGCTCCACACCACCGTCCTCAAAGTCGGCTCGCCAAAATTGCTACGCTACGCCGCCCCGCAACTCATGGTCGTCCCCGGCTCGCGGCTCGAATTCGTCCGCTCTGCCAACGCACCGTCACCCACTCGCATCGCGCGCAGCCCGCGCACGCAGCGTCACTTCGAATTCGGCTTCTCTCAGGGCCAAGCGCACAGAAAAGCATTCACCCAAGCCGAAAACCTCATCTCCGGCAAAGGTGTCACGGTTCCGGCCGGAACGACCCATGTCTGGGACGTGCCACTCGATCCGCCGCACAGCATCCTCGTCGTCGGCAATGCCATCGGCCGCGTCACCTGCTTGACCAGCGCCGGAAATCCGGTCAGCGACGCCGAAGTCAACCAGGGTCAGTTCCAGCTTCCGTCCGGCTGCGCCATGGTCGCCGTCACCTGTCTCGGTCTCACCGCCGACGGCATCGCCGGATGGCAAACAGGAAACCTGCTCCCGCAAGTCGGCTCCACGAGTCTGCTTGGTCGCCGCTGTCTCATCTTCGTGCCCCAGGTAGCTGCCACCATCAAGTCGGGCCAGCCCTCCGCACAGGCCATGATTAGGCTCTCCGCGGCAATGGTTGACCAACCCGGCGTAGAAACCTGGCTCCCGCTCGACACTGCAGTCGTCGGCGTCCTGCTCGATGTCGAAGACCTCTGCGCCGCCGCCGACGGTGACCTCGCCATCGGCATCACGGGAGGAACGCTCTCCACGCCGCCGCTTCGGGTCGTCGGCGGCCGCCGCAAGCTGCTCCTCTACGACGTCCTGACGCGCGACGACAAATCCGCACACCTCATCATCTCCGTCGCAAGCCGCTCCGGCGCCAGCATGGCCGGAATCGTCGGCCTTGCCGGCACGGCCCAGCAATGGGCCATCCGCTTCAACGGCAGTGTGCCCGAGCAGCTCGTGCCCGACGGGCCCTCCACGCCGCACGGTGAAATCACCGCCAAAATCTTTACCGCTATCACCCAGCCCACGCCATCACCAAATCAAACCACCCCGCCAAATCGGCCGGCGCCACCGGCCCAACCTCGAGTCGCATGACCAGGAGAACGTCCCATGGCTGACCCAAACCCCGGCGAAATGATCCTCTACGACGACATCCTGCCGCCGCTGCTCGACAACTCCTACCGCATGTCTGTTTCCACCGGCGTTACCATCTCCGGTGCCCCGCAGCCGCTCAGTTCGCGCGATTCCTTCTTCAACATCGAGGGCCCGCGCTTTTCACTGCCCGCTACTGAAGTCGGCGGCGTCTTCCCGCCGCGCAACGGCCACGGTGCTTTCTCTGAATCCATTCCCCACATCGCATTGCTCCGCCGCACTCTTCCATGGGAACGCGACCTCGATCCGCAAAACCTCATCGGCACTCCTTCGCTCATCCCCAACACACCGCCACCGCAGGGCCAGGTACCGTGGCTCGCCTTGCTGCTCTTTGAAGAAGGCGAGTACACGCTGCTGCAGAACCAGCCGCTCGAGCAGGTCGTCCCCGCCGACGTCTTTCAGCGTCTCGGCAGCCCGCAAAACATCACCTGCGACGCCATAGAAGCGTCCATCGATCTCGTCACCTCCATCCTCCCCTCCAAGGAAGAACTCCAACTCCTCGCCCATGTCCGCCACGTCAACAAAGACGACCGCGAGCTCAGCATCGAAGGCAGCAACGGATACTTCGGTGTCGTCATGGGCAGCCGCCTGCCTAATGAAAACGCCAAATGTCGCGCTTGCCTCGTCTCCCTCGAAGAACGCAGCGACCTCGTCTCGAAAGACCCGCCGCCCGTGCAGCCGGTCTTCGGCGGCTTCTTTCCCCACGCGCTTGGCGTCCGCCATGCTCCCGCCGTCGCGCATTCTCCAGTCCCTCTTTCACCCGCCCTCTCGCGTTTCCGGCCCGGCGTCACCCCCATCATCGGAAATTTCCTCATCGCCACCCGTCTCGTCCTGCTCTATAGCTGGCAATTCCAGACCATCGGCACTGGGACCTTCCGCGACCTCATGCAAGGCGTGGACGTTGGCCTCGTCGGCAAAGTAGCCAACACCGGCCACCCGCCCCTCACCGACACCTGCCACCTGCCCATCTCTGTAGACGACCGCGCCGGAGTCCCGGAAAAAGTTCTCTACCGCGGGCCGCTCGTCCCCTTCCAGCTCACCCGCGACACGCTCGGCCCCTACCACAGCGCCGACCAGGCCCGCCGCGTCACTCCCGAGACCGGCGCCGAAGACATCTCCTACGCCTGCGGCTTCGAAGCCGGCCGCCTTCTCGCCTCCGCTGACCAGCGGCTCGCCCAGGAACTCATGCGCTGGCGCCGCGAAGCTTACAAACAATCCGCTCGCGCCGACTCCGTCGCCCAGGTTTCCAAAGACCTCGGCCTCGCCGCCTCACCCGACCTGCACCTGCCCATTGTTCCGGTCCTCGCCGAGGCCACCGTAGCCCACTTCGCCACCGGCGCCGGCCCCATCGCCGACCCCTCGGGCCTAAAGCAAATTCAATCCGTAATCGGCCTCAACCCCGACGCCGTCCAGAAGGCCTACAACCTCCCATCCCGCGACGCTGCAGTAGCCATACTCGGCGGAGACGCCTTCGCCCTCGGCGCCTCCATCCCGCCGCCCACGCAAACCCCACGCCCCGCAACCACCATCGACGCCGTAGCAGCAGACGCCGCCTCCCTCGTTCGCCTCACCACCGCACGCGACAAAATCCTCAACAATACCGCCGCACTGCTCGGAGGCAAGCCATGAGAGCCGCCTGGATCTCCTCCGCACAATCTCTCCGCTCCCGCTACATCAAGCCCTTCCAGGTCGCCGACACCGAACCCGAAGCTGAGATGCCGCCCTACATGGAATCGTTCCTCGCCCATCTGCGCCTTCTCGTCGGCGTCCCCTTCGAATACCTCATCCCCGACCCGCGCATGCTGCCCGACGAGTCCATCCGCTTCTTCTACCTCGACCGCTCCTGGACCGACCGCCTCGTAGACGGCGCCATCGCCGTCGGCAAAATCGGTACTCGCGAACAAGCCCACCACCAGGCCCACCACCCCGCCGTCACCCAACAACTCGACCTCACCGAGCGCGGCGTTCGCAATCTCCAGCGCGGCAAATCCTTCCCTGACGTCAAAACAGATCTCTCCGGCCCCCAACCACCCGCCGGAATCATCACGGGATTCCTCCTCCGCTCCGGCGCCGTCGCCGGCTGGCCCACCATGGACGTCCGCGCCTACTCGACCGACATCCCCGAGCCCCTCGAGCCCGCCTCCGCCGACGCCCAGGCTAAGCAGCTCCGCACCCTCCGCCTCGAGCGCCTTTCCCCCGCGATACTCCTCGCGCTCTTCGAAGGAATCCCGCAGCTCGTCTTCCTCGAAGAGCCCCACCACGGCGTCCAATTCGGCGTCCACGCCGGCCGCACCGCATTCGAGATCGACCTCCGCGACGCCACCGGCCACCAAATCCGCACCAACCCGGCCGACCCCAGCTCCGACCCCATCACCCAATCCGTCCCCATGCGTGCCAACACTAACCGCGTCATCGCTGTCGCCAACCTCCGCGCGGCTCTCGTCAACCAAAGCCTTACCCATCCCCTCCCCGCGCAGGTCGGCAGCTCCGCCTTCGCCATCGAAGTCCTCAACCCGCCCTGGCGTCAGCGCTTCGAAGGCACCGTAGACCATGCTGAAAAACCCGGTGGCTCCGGCGGATTCGTCTCCATCGTCACCGTTGCCAACCGCGTCGCCGACGTCGCCACCAAAACCGCATTCCAGAACGCCATTACCTTCGCTACGGAACACGGAGGCTAGCCATGGCCATCAATCGCGACCAGTTCGCCATCACCGCCGCCCACTCCCTCACCGCCTCCGCCGCTAATACCTGGCACGATCTGCTTCCGCGCACTCCGCGTGTCATGGTGCCCATCCACCTCGACGCACTCGTCCTCCGCCAGGACCCAAGCCAGCCCGGCTCGCAAACTAAATGGGCAGACACCCGCATGTCCCCGCCCTCCGGATCCGGCGACCCCGTTCCGCGACTCTCCCTCCTCCCCGATCCCTTCACCGAACTCCCCACCGGCGACGTCGCCACGCTCCGCAAGCGCGGAGTCCACCTCCACTGGGCACTCCCCGACGGACTTACCCGCGGCGTCACCGCCGATGCAAAGACGCCGGCCTCCTTCCCGCCAGTGCCTGACCGCTGGCTCATCGTCCGCATGTTCCCCGACCAGTCTGGCTCCCCCCGCCGCGCCGTTCGCGGCTGGGTGCTCATCGCCGGAGGCGACAAGCCTGAAGTCCACGATCTCCCCGGCTGGACCGAGCCCGGCCCCACCCAAGGCTCCAAAGGCCCGCTCACTGCCATGGGCCACGGCGATCCCGCATGGGCCGCCTACTACGACAACGTCCTAGACCGCCTCAGCTTCTTCGATGACCTCTCCGACATTCGCCAGGGGCCCATCGCATACCTTGTCTGCGGCTGGTACTCTGACCCGCTTGCCGACCCACTCGGCTCCAGTGTCCAGTCCCTCTCCGCTTTCGACGCCAAAATGTCCCAACTTGGCTGGGAACTCGACACCGGCGAACTCCAGGAGTCCTACAGTCGCTTCACCGCGCGCGTTCAGGCTGCCTCTGTCCTCGGTCTCGCCACAGCGGAAACTTTCCGAGCTGCCTCTACCACCTCGCTTCTCAGCCGCCTGCCGATCAGCACCGTGTCGCTTCCGCCCGACGTCGCCGGCTCGACTCCCGCCGGACTGGACAACTCCGGCCATCCCGTCGGCGGCTCTTACCAGTCCAATGGCGCATGGTGGCCATCGCAACTCGTCTGCCACGGCTCTGTCGTCGCCATCGGTTGGCCGGACGTAGGTTTTCCCGGCGCCGATAAAGGCCTCATCTCAGAAGAGGTCGGCGGCCCACCTCCCGTTTCTGCCGTCCGCGTCGTCTTCGGCAACACCATCACTGAAGCCCTGAGCGACCTCGTCGCCCTCACCAACAACAAACCGGAACAGGCCCGTGTTCTCGAAGCGTTCGTCCTCGGGGCGCTCCAGGAACTCGACCAGCCCGACGGCACCGCCCGCGTAGATGCTCGCCTCCACTCGAACGCCTTCACCTCTTTCCCCGGCGGCGACGAAACCACAGAAACGGTCACCATCGGCGCACCGCCCACTCCCACACTCCCCACCAGCCCGGTCCCATCGCAGCCCGGTATCTTTCCGCACAAACAACGCATCCACCCCGGCCCCATCATTTTTCCCGTCAGTGTCTCCACACAAAGCAAAGCCGCGGCGCGCTTCCTCAACCCCGAACTTCAGAGCGAAAGCAACGTCCTGCAGGGCAGACTCAGCGATGTCATCTATAACGTCACACCAGTGGCTGCCGCACTCAGCCAAGGCCCTAAACAGGTTGACGCCAAACGCTCCGCCCCGCGAAAATTCGAACCTTCCGATCCCGTCCTCATGCTCCAGGGCTGCGCCCGGTCTTACAAACATGGCGCGGACGGCCGCTTCTCTGAAGACGGCAAACTCATCTGCCGCCTCACCGGATTCGCCCACACGGAAACTGCCTGCTCCACCATTGATGGCGGTCCCGTCGGTCGACCTTCCATCACCGGAGACGACCTGCTCCTAAATAACATCGGCAATGGCAGCGTCCCGCCCGAGTGCGAAGACCTCCTCCGCGAAGCCGTCCTTCAAGACCCCGGCACCGCCGTCCCCGCCGCGCAAATCTCGACCGGACTCAAGGGCGCTCAACTCAACGCTATCGCGCAAAACTTTATGGTGGAGCAAACATCATGGTGGGCCACCCGCGACATCCGCGTAGACCACGGCCCCCTCACTGCCGTCAGCGGTATCCGCGGCACTCTGCCGTCACCCATCTCCGTCTCCGCACCCATCACCCCGTGGGTTCCGCTTCACCTCGACTGGCAAGTCCAGTTCATCCCCTCGGCCGGCGGACAAAACGACTGGGTGCTCGATGAAATCGACTACACGCCCGACCCTGCGAAGCTCCCATTGCCCACCGACACTAAGAGCGGAGTCATCTTTTCCGGTCGCGCGTTGCTCACCGGAGGCGCGGCCGGAAACCTGGCGTCCAGCGTCCGCATTGCGCTCAAACAGGCAGCCAGCGCCGCCGGATCAGAACCACTTGTACCCAACCAGGTCATTCGGAATCATTCGGCCATCGCCGCAAATCTCGCCGCCAAATACGCAGAGTTGGTGATTCAGTCGAATGGAGGCCCAGCGGGTGGTGGCGGGAATGGAGGGGGAGGCGTACCACCTGTCGATCGTTCCGCGCTGGGTGACATTGCGACCACTCTCGAAAACATGGACGTCCTCGGCGGGGCGCTCGACAACTTCGACACCCGTCTTCGCGGTGGAATCCCCGGAGACGGCAAATCCACCACGAAATCCGCCGGAAAATTCACCGACGTCTTCATCCAGCTCCGCGCCGGCTTCCTGCGCATCCTGCGCCTGCGTCTCGTGGACTGCTTCGGCCAGATTCTCGATCTCGACCCGAGCAAAGTCCTCGACACCGAGCCCGTCAGCATCGACAAGCGGCCCGACATTGCCGCAATGCCGCCGCGCTTCACCTCACCCGCGCGCGTCACATTTCGCTTCATGGCTGCCGACGGCAGCGGCAACGAGGCCAATCCTGGAGTTTCACCCATCTGCGGCTACCTGCTCCCCAACCATCTCGATGGCGACCTCGAATTTTTCGATCCCACCGGCGCTAACGTCGGCGATGTTCGCCCGGACGCTGCAGCGGGAATCGTCTGGGAAGACGCGCCCGGTGTTCCCTCCACCGTCGGCGCCTCGCCCGAACTCGCAGTGCCCAACACCTTCCTTGCTGGAATCGCACGCGGTCTGCTCGACTGGGGATTGGCCGACGCCGATGCCAACCGCGAAGACGCGCTCAGCGCCCTGCTCCGCATCATTGACTCGACCCTTTGGACCGTCGATCCTTTCGGTCACACCGGAGACGAACATCTCGCGCTCCTCGTCGGCCATCCGGTCGCCGTTGTGCGCGCGCGCATGCGCCTCGAAGTCACCGAGCCGGTCACGCCCGAGTTGATCAACCGCCTAACCTTCGAGCTTCGCATCGGCGCGCTTACTCATTGGCAGGATGGTCTGTTCGGCTACTTCATCAACGACGACTACCGCACCCTCCACTGCGCCGATGGCGCCGTCGCCGGTTTCGCACGCGAAGTCGGCCCGGGCCGTGGCTTCCTCCAGCCCATCAATCTCGTTGACAACTACTACCAGACCTTCTCCGACGATCTCGGCGCCGGAGTCACTGAAGGCAAGACACCCGTCAAGCATCCTTATGTGAACGACGACGGCTTCTTCCGCTCGCAACCCAATCAGGACATCAATCTCACGTTGTTAGTAGAGCCGCACAGCGTCGTGCATGCCACCACTGGGCTGCAGCCGCGCAAGGAGATTGGCCTTCGCCGTGAATGGATCGCCGATGCACTCGCCAAAATCTCTCCAACTTTTCGCTTCGGCCCCGTGCTCGTAGACCCCAAGCGCCTCCGCATGCCCATTCCCAACGACGTACGCGGCACATGGAGTTGGGACCATCGCTCCGACATCACCACCTGGGCCGAGGACAAAGTCGTCAACGACGCGGGCGACGCGTTCATCACCGACAACCCCGCCAACGGGCAGGAAGGCTGGCTGCGGCTTAGCCCTGAAGTTCCCTCCAAACCACCCGCAAGCTAAGGATCAGCCATGAGCGACGATGCGACCGATCTACTCGACCAGTTCGAAGAGGAGCACACCCAGCCAATCGCACCCACATTCGCACCACAGGCGGTGAAGGTTTACCTCGACGCACTCAATGATCTAAATGCCCTCGCCGTTCTCCCTTCAGGACTCTGGCAGCAAATCGGCCCCGCTCCTCTCCGCGTCGACGCGCGCCAGGACGTCTTCGGCACGGGGCCAATCGCCGGCGCGGTGGCCGACATCCTTATTCATCCCGACGACCCCAACACCATCTTCGTCGCCGCCGGCCACGGCGGAGTTTGGCGCTCCACCGACGGAGGAACCACTTTCACTCCAACAATGGACGGCATGCCCTCGCTCTCCATCTGCGCGCTCGGCATAGACGCTGTCAATCACGATGTCATCTATGCCGGCTGCGGCGATTTGCTTCGAGACCTCTTCAGCGAAAACGTTGGACTCTACAAATCTATCGATCGCGGCCTCTCCTGGGCCGTTGCCGATGGTGGACTGAACGCGACCATTTTTCGCGGACGCGGCATCACCCGGATCGTCTCTAACGCAGCGGACTCTCTTCTGGTCGGAACCACCGACGGCCTCTTTCGGTCCGTGGACGGCGGGCTCAACTTCGGCGCTAACGCTCCCGACTTTAATGACGGCAAGCAGATCTTTCTCGGCATCATTTCCAGCCTCGCTCTCGATAAAGCCTCGCCTGCCACCAGAATTCTTTTCTGTGTCTCCGGTTCCAGTCCAGCGCCCACCGGCGGCGTCTATCGCCTCGAAATCGACAGCAACAATCCTGCCGAAAGCCTCTTTTCAAATCCTGGCGC
>Ga0307479_10001129_pt1 | contig 24130 bp, 27 predicted proteins | sample atmos_gasesECM4C_FD_203743 | JGI IMG/M metagenome (GOLD analysis project Ga0307479, IMG submission 203743) | Hardwood forest soil microbial communities from Morgan-Monroe State Forest, Indiana, United States - atmos_gasesECM4C_515 | ecosystem: Environmental > Terrestrial > Soil > Temperate... | reverse complement strand
GATTTTTCTCGGGCAGGGAAAATTCCAGGACGCCATCGCCGAGATCAAAGGCGGTCGCGAAGCGATCACCGAATTTTTTCAGCGTTCAAACTTTCCCGAGTTGGCCGCGAAAAGTTCGGAGATCCATTTCCTGAACGATTGGCTGAAAGAAGTCAGCGCCAAACGCCCGCGCTCGAAACTTGAGATCATGGAGAGCGAAATGGAAACGGCGGTCTCGAAAGAACTTTACGAGCTCGCCGCCGAGCTCCGCGACGAGATCAACAGACTCAAGGCAATCGAGGCAGCGGTGCCTGCCACGCAGAAGCTTTAACCGAGGGCGGGTCAATCTCGGACCGGCCTTCCAGGTTCCGCCGTTTGGTTCTCGGCGGCATGCCGTCCGACGCGACCTGACATTTTGTCTTGTTCAAAGCGAACGGTGCGGCTGAAATCGACGTCATGAAAATTCTGCCCATTATCGCGGCAGTCCTAGCTGCCGCTTTGTTTCTTCCGCCGAAGACTTTTGCCACTGGGAAATCGAAGAAAGTCACGCCCGCCGTGATCGATCTCAGCGATAAGATCAGCGCCGTTCACCTGACCTCGATTACGGTCAGCGTGCACTCGCCGGCCGCTTCCAAAGAATACAAAGTGACTCCGGCAACAAAGATTATCGTGAACGGCCAACCGTCTCAGTTAAGCGGCCTCGCCACCGGCATGTCAGTCGTCGTCACACCATCGCCCGACGGTGCCACCGCTGTCGCGATCGACGCCAAAGCTCCGCGGCGCTAGTGGGTGCGGTGCGGTTGCTATTCAAAAACTGCTTCGAGTTCCTGATCGATAACCTCACCGGTGAAACGATCAATCGCGATGTGCAGCCAGTAACGCTTCTCGCCTTCGACAACAAACTGGTCGAGACCTGTCGCTGTTGGTGGATATCGCCCTGACTGCGCGATTACGTCAACCAGGAGTTCCCACGTTCGCGTTTGCGTAACTTCCGCGAGCGCACGAGCGATTGTTTCTTTTTGTTCTTCAGTGGCGCTGCTAATAAAATTTCCAGCGGCGGCGACCAGTCGCGTAATTTCCTGGCGTCCCAACGCTGGCTTAATGAGTGTTCCTTCGGCGCCGCTGCTTGTGCCGGCGATTATGCCAATATTTGCAGCCGGAGTAGGACTTGCCGCCGCGTTGTTAGATGCTGTCAATCCCAAAGGCGATGCAGAAGGCTCAGCCGTTATTGTACTTTTCAGAAGCGCTGCGATAACGGCCGGATTTTGTGTGTTTAAATTCACTGTTCCCGCACGTACGCTAGCCGTGTTGTACGTAAACAGGTCGAGAATTGGCGCGTCTGGACTGCTCGCAGTAAAGAAATCGAGCGTCTTCGGATTTGGTGATGGCGTCGGAGTAGCCCCAGCCGACGCGCGAAATGCGTAACCTAGCTCGCCGACATTGCGAAATGGCCGGTTTAACATCACATACGCCGCGATAGCAGCTGGTGGAGTCGGCAACATCCCCGCTGGCGGCGGGAATGGTGATGGAACCGGTGAAGGAGAAGGACTTCGTCTCGCCGGATCGGTGTTTTCTAAGCCGAATGCCCAGCCTCCGTTGTACTCTATCATCGTGGTCGTTGTGCCCGTCGTGGGATCCGCGGCACTGTCGTCGTCGTATTGATCCATGATCGCTGCCCCAATTGATAGAATTGTGTAGATGTGGGTCGAATCGTCGCAGTTAGTGATATTGATCGCGTAATTTAAGAGCTGAAAGAATTCCGGGTTCGTCGTGAACGCAGGTATTCGATCTCGCATCGCGCTTCCTGTAGATCCAACGTATTGCCAGTGTCCAGGAATGGCGGGTGTCTGTGGCGGGCCTACGTTGCCCGAAGTGCCATTTATCCATTTCAAGCCAAAGTATTTTTGAATGTCTGAGGCAGAGCTGGCGGCTAGGCTTGGTTTGACGAGTGCTAAGTTGCCGAGTGCGAATCTTTGCGTCAGCGTCGCGGTGCCGGCACTCCAAGTTGGCGTGTTAGTTTCGCGGGAAAAAGTTCCCAAAAATTGCAGCATGTTGACGCTGCCGGAAATGCTGCTGCGAAACAGCTCTATAAGCTCTTTACGGTTGGCGAAACCTTGGTCAGTGCGAGCGTTGTAAACTGTACCTGCAGCCGATCGGAAATCACGAGAGGTGTTCAGGAAATAATTAAGGAAGTTGGACGCGTTTGGCGTCGGCGAGAGCGTCGGAAAACTTCCGGAAGTTTGGAGCGTCGCATAGTTTCGCCAGGCGACGATTTTACTGATCGTCGTCGGATTTGGTGTAGAGCCACCTGATGTAAGTTTCATTCCGGTCAAATCGGCCAGCGCCACACTTCCTTTTCTACCAATGTCAGTCACCGACGGAGTCGGAGAAGGTAGGCCCACTAGGTTCGCATCACACAAGCCGCCTTCGTCGTAGACCACGTAAGCGTATCGGCCGACGGCGTAGTTTGTATTCGAGGCCCTCGCGTTCGATAAACTTGAGTCCCAACTATTGAAACTAGTCGGACCATATCGGGTGACGACTACCCAGTCAGGGGTCCAAAAGTTGGGACCGGTAAAGCCTGAGGTGAGTGGATCGGAAGAACTGTCGCCAGTGTTTGATTTCGGAACCAAGTAATGACTATTCCATCGAGCTAGCGATATATATCGACCGTTTAGCGAGGCGTCGGCAGTAGAATTTACAGCCGAGGCTCGACTTGGAACCGCAGGCGGGAGTATGTTATCGGATCGCGCACTTCTACGAACCAAATTGGGGATTGCGGGCATCGAACCCGGCGCCGGTCTGGGACTACGTTGTGGACCTATGTTGGAGCTAGTGGGTGGTATTCCGGCAGTTGCAATTTCCTGTTTAAAATCCGCGACGACGATGTCGAGTGCAGCTCGAGCCAATTGGTCTGACTTGGCGTCATTGAAGCTCATATGTGCAACTTGGCGATCAGATCCAGTACGAGAGAGGTACGCCACTGTCATTCCCGCCAGCAATACGAGAAACGCGAGAACAATCAGAAGCGCTGCTGCATTTTCTGGCGTTCGCGCTGATGGTTGTAAGAGTCTATAGATCACTTTGGCAGCAGGTAGAAATAACGTTCGTAGATGCGAACAGCGGAAATGGCCGGACGAGGCATGTCTATCGTTCCATCAAGTGCCCTCTGCCATTGGCTGAGAAGATCGCCAGGCACCATTGAGGTTGAAAAGTCGATCAGTCGCCCGGCCAATGTGGTTATTTGTGAGTCTGATACTAGCACTCGGCTTTTCGGGTCTATTGTTGCAACGCAGACAGAAATTGCGGCAACATCTTGCAGTCCTGTGACGCTCCCGTGTCCTGCCGATGTGTTCCACGGTGTCTCGGAAAGGCTAGCATTCCTTAGTAGGTAATAATATTCGAATCGAAAAACGTACGGTGCGATTAACTCAAACTCAGAGTCCGAATTTCCATTGGTTGCTGCAGGCCAGGTGCTCGCAATCGTGAGCGGCAAAAAGACGACCGGCGTGTCGCTCGCGGAGGCGCCATTCCAAACGAGTCCTTTGGCCATCCGCTCAAATTTATTAAAGGTCGTCGATCCGGAATTTGAATTGATTCGATAACTCACAACCGAAATCGGACTCTGTGAACCGCTGGACGGGTGGTATCCCGTCACAGCGCTGTAGAATGCCATCTGATCATTGCCAGCCTGCGGATTGGCTGATGATTTGAGATAATAATCGATATCCGGTCTCTTAAGCATTTGGGAGAAATCCACAGTCATTCGGTCGAAAAGCGGACGGAGCTGAGCGTCTGCATCCATGCGTTTATTACCGGATGTAGTTAGAATGGCGGCGCTATTGAAAAGGCGACTTGCCAGCAAGACGAGAACAGTAAGGACAGCCACGGAGACGAGCAGCTCAATGATTGTAAAAGCGTCGCTTTGCTTACGCATGTTAGTTTCGATCAAGGGCGGTGAACATCTCTGCCGTTCCCTGAGCATTTGCGAACACGGCCGCGGCGGGCCAACTGACTTGGAGGTCAGCGAAACTCGCCGTTCTTGGACCGCCCCCATTTGAAACAAACGTGATCGTTACTCGATAGCGCGAGTCGGATTGCTGAGAGCTCGCGAACCTCCCTGCGCCATTGAAAAATAGAGTTGTTATTCCCGTGCTGCCTGCAGCGGGAATGTTGATTCCAAACTGAGTAGTGGTTATAGCGTTGCCGCGTGGATTTGTCGGCGGGGTTGCGCGCAAGTCTGCCACCACTGCTGACAAAATGTCTGCCGAAGCTGTTTGCTCGATCGACCGTTGATTCGTTTGCAGGCCGATTGGGAGCAGACTGAAGATTACCAGGAGCGAAAAGGCTGCGACGCCAAGTGCGAGCGTAACTTCAATGAGCGAAAACGCGTATCGCGCATGTCTCTTCATCTACGGTAAATCTTGAAGTTTCCTCCAACTCCCCCGAACTGGATCGCGACGACCTTGGTGCTCGCATTGTCGACAGCAGTTCCATGTGTTGGTTTGAGGCCAATCTCTGCGGTGTTCTTTAGTGTGTAAGTGCTATTGATGTTTGCCTCGCCGCGCGAATTGAAGCGCACGGTTTTTGAGAACGTGTAATTCTGCGCCACAAAAGCGAATCGAGTCGTATCTGAACTGTCGCTGCTGATTCTATTGAAATGATCGGCACCAATTCCCGCGGCATAGGTGTATGGCGAATCTGGTCGGATATTTAAGTTGTCAGTAGAGGGCAGTGGTGACGGAACAGGCGATGGCGGAGCTCCAATATCAGTGACGTGAATTCCCTCGATTTTGATTAGTTTGCCCAGTTGTTTGATCCGATTCGCCGGGAGTTGAGCAACCGGATCCGAGTCCTCGTAGATTTTGGTTCCGTCAGTCGAGAAAACTGTTGCGATAAGAACGCGACCCTTTCCCGTATATGGCGGCGTTGTACTGGTTGGCGTTGTGGCGGTTGTGTCTTCCTCATAGAAGCCAATCCATACATAAGTGTTGTTTGCCATTGCATAGTTGCGCGCTTGCTCTAGCGCGCTCGTGATTATGTAGGATGAGGTCGTTATGTCGTTGCTTGTCTTCATAGTCGTGAAGGCGGGAGTAATCAGTACGAGTAGAAGCGCGATGATGCCCATAACGAGAAGGAGCTCGAGCAGCGTAAACGCTGCGGGACAAGTGAGTAGTGAGGAGCAGCAAGAGCGAGCACGGCGGGGGGAAACCACGAAAAAATTGTATCGGACGGAGAGTCCGATGAAAAGGTAGAACGCACGTCGTCGCGCTACGCTGATTAGTAAAAAATGTAGCTGGAGTTCTTGATTGATCACGCCCGGCCGTCTAAATCGCTTCTTTTTGCCAAAAAAATGGCTGCCCCTAGCCTGCTCGCACGGGCATAAGCGCCAAAGTGGGAGTCGCTTAGCACGCTTGAGAAATTCGCAATTTTAAGAGGGAAAATGCCTATCGCTGCGGGGTAGGGGCATGCTTCTAGCTTTTGAAGTCCGGCGTGCTGGAACACGCGCTTTCTGCCGAGGAGCATAACCAAATCCTCCAAACGATCGAGATGTTTGAGGCAATCACTCAAACACAGCCAGAGGATTATCAATCGCTCGAGATCCTGAAGGAAGCATACACGAAGATTGGCCGGCACGACGACGCCCTGAAGATTTCCCGTAAACTGGCGGAATCGTATTTCAATTCCGGATCGTACACGCCGGCGTTGCACGAGTGTGAAATGATTTTAACCCGGCAACCAAACTCACCGGAAATTGTGGCGATGCTGGGCGAGATCGAACAACGGTTGCAGGCCTCGGGGCAGGCGATTGTCGAGAAATCGAAATCCGAGAGCAACCTGGTCAACGGTCCATTCACCCGAGCGGATGGGTCGCTGGTTTCCCCGAGCGTCGAGGGCGCGTTGATCGATGTCGATCCTTCACGCGGCAAAAGCCTGGGTCGGATCGCGAATTTGCAGGAACGCGGCGACGATCATCTGGCGAAATTTTTGATTGTGCAGCAACTCTTCACCGAGGAGCAAGTAAACAGCGCGCTGGAAACGACAAAAGAAGCGAACAAGGACCTGCAGGGCAACGCGATGGCGGTTTCGATGCTCGAGGAACTGACCCGGGATAAGCCGGCACAATTGGAGCCCGTTCTTTCAGCGCTGATCGACCGGACAAAGTTCGCGTTCGTTCCCTTGGAATATTACGACACCGACCGGCAAATCGCGCCGATGTTGCCAGAATATCTCACGCTCGGGCGTTTGTTTGTCCCGTTCGATCTCGTCAGCCGCACGATCATGGTGGCTTGCTGCAATCCATTTGATTCCGCCGGACGCGATGCAGTGCAGCAATCGGTCGATTACACCGTGTCGTGGTATCTGGCGCGGCCATCCGCGATCGGGCAAACGTTGCGCTCCATCTACCGCCTGAATTCCAACACCTAAGCGATCCATGAGAAGCAAATCTTTCGGCGAACGGATCGCGGACGTGTTGATCGAGGAGGGATTGCTCCTTCCAAATCAGCTCGAGGAAGCGATCAGGATTCAAAAATCCGAAGGCGGACGGTTGCTGAAGATTTTGACCGATCGGCAGTTCGTCACCGAACAGGACATGGTATTCAGCATCGGCCGTTGTTTGAACACCCCGCCTGTGAACCTTTCGCGGTTGCGCGTTCCGGAAGAAGTGATGTCGATCGTCCCGCGCGAAATGGCCAAGGCGAACAAGCTGGTCCCGATCGCGCGTCTCGACGGAAAACTTTTTGTGGCGATGGCCGACCCGACCAACGTCCTCGCGGTCGACGACCTGAAGCGTCGCGTTCAACTCGAGATCGTGCCGATGATCGCGACCGAACGCGCGGTGCTTGACACACTGGCCGGAGTGCACGGCGCCGGCAACATGAGCCAGGTGCTGCGCCAGGTTTCGGAAGAAGCGGTACAAAGCGCCGAGTCCGTTGAAGTCCAAGGGGCCAAACGCGAAGAGATTGACCTCGACCGACTCGCGCACGACAGCGAAGACGCCCCCGTCATCAAGATCGTCAATTTGATTCTGGCGCAAGCGGTCAAGGAAAAGGCGTCGGACATTCACATCGAACCGTTTCAAAACACGCTCAAATTGCGTTACCGCATCGACGGCGAATTGATCCCGGCCGAATCGCCGCCGAAAGCGTTGCAGCTGGCGATCACGTCGCGCATCAAAATTTTGGCCGGGCTAAATATTGCCGAGCGGCGAATTCCGCAAGACGGCCGGTTCCGGATTCGGGTGCTAGGCAAAGAGATCGATCTGCGTATTTCGATTTTGCCGACGGCGCATGGCGAAAAAATCGTCATCCGTATTCTCGATAAATCGTCGCTCAGCGGAAGCATCGACCAGATGGGGATGGACGCGGACACCCTGTCGAAATTCAAGAGAGCGATCGATGCGCCGCACGGAATGATTCTTGTCACCGGCCCGACTGGTTCCGGTAAAACAACGACGCTTTATTCGGTGCTGCACGAGTTAAACAGCCCGCAATACAACATCGTCACAGTCGAAGACCCGATCGAGTACGAGCTGGCGGGAATCAATCAAGTCGCGGTGCGGGCAGACATTGGCCTCGATTTCGCGTCGGCGTTGCGCTCAATCCTTCGTCAAGACCCCGACATCGTGATGGTCGGCGAAATTCGCGACAACGAAACCGCCGACATCGCGGTGAAAGCGGCACTGACTGGTCACCAGGTGTTGAGCACGTTGCACACGAACGATGCCGCCGGCGCCATCACCCGCTTGGACGACATGGGCATCGAACCGTTTTTGATTTCGAGCTCGATCCTGATGACATGTGCGCAGCGGCTCGTTCGCCGGATCTGCACGAACTGCAAAGAGCAATTCGTTCCCGAACCGGAAATTGTCGAAAAACTTGGGCTGACTGAAAACAAGGAAGCGATCTTCTATCACGGCACGGGGTGCGATCGCTGCAAAGGACGCGGCTATCTAGGACGCGCAGCGTTGATCGAAGCACTTCCGGTGAGCGAAGCGATTCGGCGCCTCATCATCAAACGCGCTTCGGCAGCGGTCATCAAGAATCAGGCGGTCACCGAGGGAATGAAGACTCTGCGAATCGTTGGAATTGAAAAGGCGCTCGAGGGCGTAACAGCGCTTGAGGAAGTGTGGCGAGTGACGGCGGAGGATTGAAGCGATGACGATTCCGTTTCTCGATCTTTTCAAAAAATTGACCGGCCGCTTCAGCGGCACAACGGTCATCGAACAGCCTTCGAAACAGCAGGCGCGCGTGGTTCGTCCAAAAAAACCGGAGGGCGAGCGGTTAAGCAAAACCGTGATGCCGCATTCAACCCGCTCGTTCTCAGCGCCAGACCCGTTTCGTTCGGCTGCGGCGACGACAGCGACCCCGCGAAGCGGTATGCCGCTCGAGCTTGGTGCGCGGCGTATCACTGCGTCATCTCCAAGGCCGCGCGCTTCGCAATTGCCACCGGCTCTGGCTCGCGCGCTCGAACCTAAAGTCGAACGCACGATTTCATTGCGAGTGGCGGACCTCATCGATATTGTGCCGGCCGGCTTCATCAAGCCGATCGAGATTCTCGACACCAACGCAGTTGTTTCTTTGAAGGCGTCCGAAATCGAAAAGGGAATGCCGGAGAAGCATCCGATGATTTCGCTCCCGAGTCTGTATCAACAGGTCCCCGAAATCTTTTTGCGCAGCGTGCGTCCGGACGATGACACACGAGTGGAACTGCCGTACGGGAAAGTGCTCGAGCAATTTCAAAGCGCGCAAGTCCGCGCCGATCAAGTCCGAGATCCGGCCGTTGCTCATGTTGATACCCCAATTTTAACTGCGACGATCCAGGATTCACAACGTTTTGGGACGAAGATCGATCCGATCGAAACATCGATGTCACCGGCGGTTCCGGTGAAACATGCAACCGCGGAATCGATTGCCGATGCCGAGCCTGATGCAATTCCAGCCGCGTCAAAAGAGCCGGTAAAATCGACATCGTCTGGTCGCCGCGTCATCTCGCTTCATTCGCCGGAACTAAAACCGAAGAGTGAAGCTTCCAAGCCGAGTGCAGCCGCGACTGAATTAAAAATTCCTTTTGAACTTTCGCCGAATGGAACGGGTGGGTCTGCGTCCGAGAGAGTTCCAGCCTCTAGCGGGCCGCCCGTTCCAACTCCTTTACCGTTCACGCCCGAGCTGCCGAAGATTGCCTTTGAGTTGTCGCGAGAAAAACCGGTGACGAAAGAACCGGAGAAGAAAGCTGAAACGCCTACGCTCTCCACGAAGCCGGCGGTCGAAGCGCCCGAGACACCGACGGCGAAGGCGGCGCCCGAAACACCCAACGCGCTCCGATTAAAGACTGACGCTGCGGAACCTGTTTCATCCATGCCGACGGCAAAGGCGCCGATTGAAAAGCCGGCAACTCCAGTGCCGTCGAAAACGGAAAAGACAGGGCCGGTTTCGACCCCGATGCCGATCGCTGAGCCGGCGAAGGACGGGCCGACAATTTCGTTTTCGTTGAAAGCGGTGCTGCAAAATGTGCCTGCCTTTCAACTACACGGCGACGTCGGAAGCATGTCGGATGAGATGCGAATCACGTTGCCGCTCGGTTTGATTGAGCCACAACTTGCGATCGGACGTGTTTCGATCGCGCCGGATGTTTTTCAAGCGGCGTTGCCTGAAGAACATCGCGGCCTGTTCCAAATCGACGTAGCCAAAACACCGGTGGCGTTGCCGCTTGAAGAAGTATTGAAAAATTTGCCGGCGGCAGTGTTGAAATTGCGTGACGATCAGCAAGAACTCGCGCTCGACAAAGATTTCGAGACACCGTTTCTGGCCAAAGCGCATGAAGACGCGCGCCGCTTCGCTCCAAAACCGGAAGCGACAATTTCTGAGGAGTCGAAGAAGCTAGCAGCAGTTGAACAGAAGACCGAACCGGCCGCTACGAAACCCGCAGTCGAAAAAATCGATCCCAAGGAGGTCGTTGCTCAAGCGAACAGGCTCAGCGGCGTGAAAGCGTGTGCGATCACATTCTCGGACGGATTGAGTTTGGCGGGCGAGCTGCCCGAGAACGTCGAGGCGGACGGATTGTCCGCGATGGCTCCGTCGATGCTGGAGCGAATCGCGCAACATGTGCATGAGACCAAACTAGGGCGGTTGGTGACGATGACGTTGTATACGAGAGATTTGGCGGTCAGTTTTTTTGCGCGCGGCAACGTTTGCCTCACGGCTCTGCATGAAAACTCGCTCGCGTCCGACACGCGCACCCGCCTGGCCGAACTGACGGAAAAACTTTCGAAAACTTACGCCCAACCGGAGACGCCGAATGTCGATCATTAATTACGCCAGCCGCGAGATTCAGTTTAAAATCGTCTACTACGGCCCGGCCTTGTGCGGGAAGACGACGAATCTCAATTACATTCATCAACGAATTAATCCGTTGAATCGCGGGGACCTGGTTTCCCTGGCGACTGCAACCGAGCGCACATTGTTTTTCGATTTTCTGCCGCTAAACGCGGTCGTGATCAAAGGGTTCGTCACTAAATTTCAGCTCTACACTGTTCCCGGCCAGGTGATTTACAATGCGACCCGTCAGTTGGTGCTGCGAAGCGTCGATGGAATCGTGTTCGTGGCGGATTCTCAATGGGAAAAGATGGAGGAGAACGTGGAGAGCTGGAAGAATCTCTGCGAAAACCTCGAGCTCCAGAACATGTCGATCGACGACACGCCGTGCGTTCTTGAGTACAACAAGCGCGACCTGCCGAACATCGCGCCGATCAATTACATGGAATACGTGTTGAACAACCGGAAGAAGCGGCTGCAGAGTTTCGAAGTCATTTCCAGCTCCGGCCAAAACGTATTCGCCACTCTGAACGCGGTCTCGCAGATCTTGTTACATAAATTCAGCAAACAGAGCGAGGCGCCACAAGGCGCGCCGTTGCCCGTGGCCATTCCCCTCGAGCCACCACAGGCTCAAAGACTTCCCGCATGAACGCGATTCCTGTCCTAACGATCGAGGACGTGGCGACGCTGGACGGCGTGCTTGGCGATTTTCTGAAAAAGACCGAAGCGGACCTGACTGTCGTGATTGATCGCGGCGGAAACGTGATCTCACAATGCGGCGAAATGGATGTGATGGATGTCACGGTCATCGCGGCGCTTGCCGCTGGTTCGTTCGCAGCCACGCGTGAATTGGCGCGGCGCATCGGGGAAGTCGAATTCAACGCGCTCTATCACCAGGGCAACGGAAGTCACATGTTTATGAATTCGGTCGATGATGAAACGATCATGATCACGGTGTTCGGTTCGCGAACAACGGTTGGCCTGGTTCGTTTCTACTCCGCCGTCACTGCGCAGAACGTCGCGGCAGTTTTGAAATCGCTCCGCAGTAACGCGCACGGGTTTTCTTTCGACGCGAAAGACATTTCTGCCACGCCGGTTTTTGTTGATCATCCTTAAAGCTGCGCCTTCAGCTTCGCAGTCTTCCTCTTCGGCTTAGATCTTGTTCCACTCTCTCCACTTTCGGGAGCCCAGAACGACGAGGTTTATTAAACAGAAAGGGGCGGACCTTTCGGTCCACCCCCTCCCTGCCTACGAGCTTCTCCTAGCTCTTGTTTTGGGAAATCAGTGTGCGGATTGGTTTTGTGACACCACTTCGTTGAGTTTGAAGATCGGCAGAAACATCGCAATGACGATGCCGCCGACGATCACGCCGAGGAAGACGATTAACATTGGTTCGATCAGCGAGGTGAGGGCGTCCAACATCGCTTCAATTTCTTCGTCCCAAAAATCCGCCATCTTCTCGAGCATGGTGTCGATCTTACCGGTGGCTTCGCCCGCGGCGACCATCCGGAGAAGCATCGGCGGAAAAATCGATTTCTTCGACATGGCGACGGAAAGGTTGTCGCCTTTTTCGACGTCCTCGCCCACGGACTTGATGCCTTTCTCGATCACATCATTACCGGCAGAACCGCCGACGATGTCGATTACTTCGAGAATTGGGACACCACTGCGAATGAGTTGAGCGAAAGTCCGGGCAAAACGCGACATCGCGATCTTGTGGATGAGCGGTCCAAACACCGGTAATTTCAATTTCAATCGATCCCAAATTTGCTTGCCACGGGTTGACCGAAGAAATGTGCGAATTCCGACGACGATCGATGCGATCCCGATAAGCAGGAAGTACCACTCGCTACGGACGAAATCACTGACGTCGATCAAAAATTGCGTTGGAGCCGGCAACTTTGCGCCAAAATCTTTAAAGATTTCACCGAAAATCGGCACCACGCGAACAATTAAGAACGTCGTGATGAGCAGGGCGATGCAGATCACGATGACAGGGTAGGTCATCGCCGATTTGACTTTCTTGCGTAAACGGGCGCTCGCCTCGAGAAACCCAGCAAGTCGCTCTAGGATCTCAGCGAGAAGACCGCCCGTCTCGCCTGCTTTCACCATGCTGACGAACAGCCGGTTAAAGACCCGCGGATGTTTTGCGACGGCTTCGTGGAAGGTCTCGCCACCCTGTACGCGAGTAGTTACATCGCTGACCACGTGTCGCAGATTGCGTTGCCGTTTCGGGTCGGACTGGTCGTACAGGGCTGTTAATCCCTGAACAAGGGAAATACCGGCTTCGATCATGGTTGCCAACTGCCGAGTGAAAAGGACCAGATCGGTCTCTTTCACCGTCCAGATTTTCTTGCGAGTCTTGCCGGCAACGGCTTTTTGCTGGAGAGACAACACCATCAGGCCGCGGCTCATCAGGCTGGTAACGGCATTGTCCTCGTTGAGAGCGTCTTGGATTCCGGAGACGATGCGTCCGGAAGCATCACGGGCTTGGTAGGCAAAGGTTATCATTTTAATAGAAACTATAATGAGTAAAGCAACTAGGATGCCACGGGCGGTTTGCTCAACCTCGCAACTGCACCCGAGTGGCACGCTCATAGGCGGGGATGCCTTCAATTTGGAACCCTACGGTTTTACTTTCCTGCCGCGGAAATATTGTCTGAATGAAAAACGAATGCAGAGCTCGCTGCGCCAACTCTTGTCGTTCCCTATCGAACGAATCCTCTTGCCTCACGGAACTCCAATTCTTTCGGTTGCTGAAGCGCGTTTAGGTTCCCTATTGGGTGTCGATGCCGTGCACTGATATGAAATCACAAGATGGACAACTTCAGCTTGAACAGCGACCGAAGGGCGTGGTGGAGCGGTTTCTTCGATTGATCCGGTTTTCGCACACGGTGTTTGCACTGCCGTTTGCCCTGGGCGCACTCGTTGTGGCCGCGAACGGGATGCCGTCGCCAAGAATCCTGATTCTCGTGCTGGTCTGCATGGTTTGCGCCCGCACCGCCGCGATGCTCTTCAACCGCTGGGTAGACTGGTCGCTAGATCAACGCAATCTACGCACGGCTTCGCGGCATCTGCTCATGTCGAAATTTGCCGTGCTCATGCTGCTTGTCGTGAGCTCGCTTGGATTTTTGATCGCGGCTGCGGCGATTAACCGCCTCACTTTCCTTCTCTCACCGATCGCGCTTGCAATGGTGTTTCTTTATTCGCTGACCAAGCGTTTCACTTCTGCCACGCACTTCTTTCTCGGAGCCGCTCTGGCCATCTCTCCGATTGGCGCGTGGATCGCGCAGACGGCTCATGTCGACCTCGCCCCATGTGTGCTTGCGGCGGGAATCGTTTGTTGGGTCGCAGGCTTCGATCTGATTTATGCTACGCAGGACCTCGATTTTGACAGACGCGAAGGCGTTCATTCTCTGGTCGTCAGACTGGGAATCCAGCGCAGTCTACGACTCGCGCAACTTCTCCATGTTTTTCTGTTAGTTGCGCTCATCGTGTTCGGCGTGATTGCTCGACTTGGGCCAATTTATTTCTCGGCGACGGCGCTTGTGGCGGCGGCACTCTGGTTTGAGCATCGTAGTGCGCGATCGCTCGATGTCGCCAGCATCAATCGCGCATTTTTCCAGAGCAACGCTTTCGTCAGCGCTGTTTTCCTGGCGAGCGTTTGTCTGGACCGGCTTGCCTGAGGACCAATCGGGCGGCGTTGTTTACATCGCGTTCAATTGCGCGACCCGTCTTATGTGCCGTCCACCTTCAAACTGCGTTTCCAACCAAACGCGTACAATTTTCATCGCCATCTCTTCGGGAATCACGCGCTGGCCAAGCGATAGCACATTCGCGTCATTGTGCTGGCGCGACAGCCGCGCCACTTCTTCGTTCCAGCACAGCGCGCAACGCACGCCGCGCACTTTGTTTGCCGCCATCGCTTCGCCGTTTCCGGAACCCCCAAAGACAATCCCGCGATCGCACTCCCCACGCGCGACCGCGTCCGCCGCGGGTCGAATGAAAAGGGGATAATCCACCGGGTCTTCATTGAATGTTCCGAAATCTCTTGCTTCGTGGCCGAGCGAAGTCAGCAGTTGCTTCACTTTCTCTTTGTAAAGGAAACCGGCGTGATCGGTGCCGAGCGAAATTTTCATTACTGTTTGGTAGACCGCTGGATGCCGCTTTGTCGAGAGAACATGTCGATCTCACCCGCCGTGCAATTTGGCGAGCTGAGTCCAAATCTCCCGCTCTCGCTCCGATAATTTCTTCGGAATTTGAATTTGAACGACGACGTAAAGGTCTCCACGTTTTCCGGCCGCGCTGGGAAGACCGCGTTCACGCAAACGAAATCGCTGCCCGCCTTGCGTGCCAGGTGGAATCTTCAGGCGCACATTTCCTTCGGGCGTCGGCACTTTCAATTCGGTTCCAAGCACCGTTTGCCAGGGCACTATTTTCACTTCGTGAATGAGATCGCTGCCTTCAACGGTAAAGTCAGGATGCTTGGCCAGCCGCACGCGCAGAAACAAATCGCCGCTCTTACCCCCGCGAGCGCCGGACTCGCCCTGACCAGCTAGGCGAATGCGCTGACCTTCATGAACTCCGCGCGGAATTTTTACCTGATAGGTTTCAACCTTGTTCGAGCCTGCGCGGCGCAACGAAACCGTGCGAGTCGATCCGTGTAACGCTTCCTCGAGCGTAACCAGAATATCAGCTTCCACGTCCGCTCCGCGCTCCGCCGTTGCGGGGCGTCCGCCAAAACCGCCGAAAGCAGAGCGTCCGCGTCCGCCGCCAAAAAACGCTTCGAAGAAGTCACTGAAGCCAGTGCCGCCAAATTCGAATTCAACCCCCGGTCCGCCGTCGGTGCTCCATTGATAATATCCACCGCCAGGTTGCTGCCTCCATTCCGGCGGAGGTTGGAACCCGCCGGGTTGGTTCCAATTTGCGCCGAGCTGGTCGTATTTTTTTCGCTTCTCCGGATCGCTCAGAACTTCGTAGGCCTCGTTGATCTGCTTAAATTTCTCTTCGGCAGTCTTTTTGTCCTTCGCGACGTCGGGATGATACTTGCGGGCGAGCTTCCGAAACGCGCTTCGAATTTCATCTTCCGTAGCCGTTTTGGAAACGCCGAGCGTCTCGTAATAATCTCTGAACTGCACCGCCATCGAACCTCAACCTTGAGCCTGCTGCCAATCCGCGCAACCTTGTGAAGTTATGCGGGACCTAGGGAAATTTCTGATGATCCTCGGCGCGGTTGTGCTTGTCCTCGGCACGATTCTCTGGAGCGGCTTCGCTCCAAGGTGGCTTGGTCGTCTGCCCGGCGACATCCGCATCGAACGAGAACACGGCGCGTTCTATTTTCCCATCGTCACCTGCATCGTCATCAGCATCGTGCTCAGCTTGCTCATGTCGATCTTTCGGCGCTGATGGCGGCGTCTGCCAAACAGCACGGGTTAGATCGACACGTCGCGCGGTTGCGAAAATGTCGCCGTTGTCCGCGAATGAAATCGACGCCGGTTTCCGGCGGTGCGATTGTCAGCAAGGTGATGATAATCGGCCAGGCGCCTGGTCCGCGCGAGCCGACTTTGAAACGGCCGTTCGCGCACACCGCCGGTCAGACGCTTTTCCGTTGGTTCGAAAAGTTTTGCGGAATTAACGAAGCCGACCTTCGCGCCAAGATTTATTTCGCAGCGGTCTGCAGATGTTTTCCGGGAAAATCTCCCGGCGGGACCGATCGCATCCCGGCGCCGGATGAGATCCGCAACTGCTCGGCTTGGATGAACGAAGAAATCGAAATTCTCAAGCCGCGTCTGATTATTCCGATCGGCCGTTTGGCGATCGCGCAATTCATCGAATGCGAGAAATTGGACAGAGTCATCGGCCGGAAATTTCGTAGCCGGCGAGCAAACCAAGTTTTCGATCTGATTCCGCTTCCTCATCCGTCCGGCGCCTCGGCATGGCATAAAATTCCACCCGGCAAAACACTTCTTGAGAAAGCGCTGCGCAAAATCGCGCGCAACCCGGCGATTATCGATCTTCAGTCAGGGAGGGGCGATTGACCTCGATCGCCCGCTAGCTTACTAGAAATTCAATCATGCAGGTTCCGACGCGCGCTGAAATTTCCGAGTCCGACAAATGGGATCTGTCGCATCTGTTCGTCGATGTCGGCAAATGGCAGGAAGACTTCGCCTGGGTTCAACGAACCTATCCGCGCATCAAGGAATGGAAAGGCAAGCTCGGGCAATCCGCGAAAAAGTTGGCGGAATGTTTGGAATTTGAAAAGACTCTCGATCTCAAAATTGAGCGCCTTTATCACTTCGCCTCGCTTCAACTCGCCGAAGATAGCGCCAACACGGACTATCTCGCGCGAGTCGGCCAGATCCAAAATCTGCTGACACAAATCGGTGAAGCGTTCGCGTTTGTTGTTCCTGAAATTCAAGCGATCGACGATAAGACATTCGCGAAATTCATGGCCGATCCAGCGCTGGCGGAGTGGCGGATCAAGCTTCATAAGATTCGACGATTGAAGCCGTACGTTTTGTCCGAACCGGAGGAAAGAATTCTGGCGCTCGGCGCGGCGGCGCTCAACGGTTACGACGATACGTTTTCGCAGCTCACCGATGTGGACATGAAGTTCGGCGTGTTAGTTGACGAGACTGGCCGCGAAAAACCGCTCACCCAAAGTTCCTTCAGTTCCTTCTTGGTGAAACGCGATCCCGAGCTGCGCAGACGCGCGTTTCATCAGTTTTACGCGGAGTTTCAAGATCACCAGTACACCTTGTCAAGCTCCCTGGCGTATTCGGTTAAAGCTGATGTCTTCCGCGCTCGTGCGCGAAATTATCCGTCCGCGCTCGAGGCCGCGCTTTTCCCCGATGATGTGCCGGTTTCGGTTTACGAAGGTTTGATCACGTCTGTTCGCACGAATCTCGCGCCGCTCTTTCGATATTTTGAACTACGCCGTCGCGTTCTTGGTTTGAAGGGGCTTCATCATTATGACACGTACGTGCCGCTTGTCGCCGAGATTGAGTCGCACATTTCGTTTGATGAAGCTGTCGACAAAGTCGTGGCCGCACTGCGACCGCTCGGCAAAGAGTATGTTGATGTTCTGCGCGATGGTTTGCGGGGACGCTGGTGCGATCGCTACGAAACGAAGGGCAAACGCAGCGGCGCATTTTCGTCCGGCAGTTACGGCGCGCCGCCTTACATCCTGATGAATTACAAAGAAGACGTGTTTGCCGATCTTTACACACTCGCGCACGAAGCAGGTCATTCGATGCACACCTGGTTCGCGCAAAGGTCGCAAAAATTTCAGGATTACGATTACCCGATCTTTCTGGCCGAAGTCGCGTCGACCTTTAACGAAGAACTTCTAACTCATTACCTCCTCGAGCAGACGCGCGATCCGAAGATGCGCGCCTACATCATCAATCGCCAGATCGACGACATTCGCGGCACTCTTTTTCGCCAGACGATGTTCGCCGAGTTCGAAAAGATAATCCACGAAATCGAAGAAAGTGGCGACGCGCTGACGCTGGATGTTTTCAAATCGGACTATCACAAACTCCTCGCGACGTATTTCGCGGAAAATTTCGTGCTCGATCCACAGCTCGACTTGGAGTGTTTGCGGATCCCGCATTTCTACGGCGCATTCTATGTTTACAAATACGCAACCGGAATTTCGGCGGCGGTCGCGCTCTCCGAAAAAGTTCTGCGAGGCGAGGCCGGCGCTGTCGAAGCCTATCTCGGTTTTTTGAAATCCGGCGGCTCCAACTTTCCTTTAGAAACGTTGAAAGACGCGGGTGTCGATATGACCACCCCGGCGCCGATCGAAAGTACGCTTCGGCTGTTTGAGCGGCGGCTCGGCGAGTTGGAAAAGCTTCTTCTGACCTAGGTGGGAGTGACTTCAATCGGTGCGAGCCGGACCGGGGCTCGGGCCGTCCGGTAAACCGCCCGACAGGCTCTTGGCAAGGTCCCTGCTTAAAGCCATTCGTGGACTACGAATGGCGATTACGGGCAGCCGCCGGTTATGCCGAACTCGGCATGAATCGCGAGTCGCTTGCCGAGCTAAAGGCCATCGAAAAAAGCGACCACGATCGTGCCGAAGTACTGCAACTACGATTGCACCATTTGATGCGGGAAAAGAAATGGGCGCGCGCTCTCTCGGTCAGCCGAAAACTTTGCCGGGTTGCGCCCCATTGCACGGCCGGATTTCTTCATGCCGGGTTCTGTTTGCACGAGCTCGGCAAAACTCTTCAGGCGAAGAAACTTCTCTTGAAAGGACCGGTCGCATTGCTTCGCGAGCCGATTTATTACTATAACATGGGTTGCTACGATGCGCTTCTCGGCAATTCGAAGTCGGCCCAGGTTCATTTGCTCACCAGTTTCAAAATGGATCCCTCGTTTCGCGACATCGCAAAAAAAGATCCCGACCTGGAATCAGTCCAGGAATTGATCTGATTTCCCTTGCGGCTGTGACGGCCGCCTCTACAGCATCTGTCGATGCAACTGGACGGCGATGAATTGCGGGCGCGCCTTGAACCGCTTTTTAAGGAAAACTTCGAAAAGTTCGGCGAACTCGGTGCCGCAATTTCGGTTTGGCAAAACGGTCGGGCAGTTCTCGATCTTCACGGTGGATTTCGCGATGCGCGCCGCGAGCAACCTTGGAGCGAAGACACGATTGTTTTGATCTGGTCCGCCACCAAAGGCATCGGGAGCGGCTGCCTTCTTCACGTTTTGCAGAAACATAAGATCGACATTGAGTGCCGAGTGGAAGAGTTCTGGCCGGAGTTCGCGCAAAGCGGGAAAGAAAATATCACCATCGCTCAGTTGCTTTCGCATCAAGGCGGCCTGGCGGCGTTAGATCGGCGAGTGGACATTCTCGATTACGCCGCAGCGATCGACGCCCTGGAAAAACAGAAGCCCAATTGGCCGCCAGGAAGTGCGCACGGTTATCACGCACGCACGTTTGGGTTTTTGATAGACGAGCTCGTTAGGCGAATCGCCGGCACGACTCTGAGCGATTACTGGTGGAGTACCTTCGCCGAACCGTTAATGCTCGATCTCTGGATCGGTTTGCCCGAACAAGAAAACGCGCGGGTCGCGACGATCTACGCGCCAAAAGCCGGGAAGCGTGCAGAGCCGAAACAGTTTTACGTGGATGTGGCCACTAAAGGAACGCTCGCTCACAAAGTTTTCACTTCGCCGTCCGGATTGAATGCGGTTAGCGAGATGAACAAGCCTGATAATCGCGCCCGATCGTTCGTTTCGTTTGGCGGAATTGGCAGCGCCAATTCGCTGGCGAAATTTTATGCGATGTTGGCAAACGGCGGCCGTCTCGAAGATCGACAATTCTTTTCGGAAAAAACGCTCAACTGGATGACGACAACGCTCAATGACGGGGTAGACCGGGTGTTTCAGGTTCCAACCGCGTTTTCAGCCGGATTCATGAAAGACTCGAAAAACGTGCAGACAAAAATTTTCGGAGGATCGACAGCCACGTTCGGTCATCCCGGCGCTGGTGGAAGTCACGGGTTGGCTGATCCGGAAAACAAAATCAGTTTCGCTTACGTCATGAACCAAATGGAGCAATCGGTTCTGCCGAATGAAAAATCGTTGCGGCTGGTCGATGCCATTTACGACTAACCCTGTTCGCCGATGAATGTCAGATGAACGCGGCGCCAATGCGGTGTTCGCCGGTGTTCGAAAAGAAAAATGCCCTGCCAGGTTCCGAGCTGCATTTTGCCATCTGAGATTGGAATCGTCTCGCTGGTATGCGTTAGCACCATCCGAATGTGCGACGTGCTGTCGTCGCTGCCTTCATCGTCGTGTTCGTAGTCGCCATCCTCGGGCACGAGTCGTTCAAAAAACCGCTCTAGGTCGCGTCGCGCGGCTGACGCGGCATTCTCCATCAGGGTCAGGCTGCAGCTCGTGTGCTGAACGAAGACCGTGACGATGCCATTGCCGATCTTGGCTTTGTCGATTTTAGCCTGTACTTCATCAGTGAGTTCATAAGTCCCTTTGCCTTCGGTTCGGACTTCGATTTGTTCGTGATTCAGCCGCATGTTTGAGAATAGCATCTGCATCTCTGACAGTCGCACGTTGATCTTTTGGGTCCGCCATGGCCTACTATTGAACGGTGCAAGGCGATCTTGAGCGCATCCTTTTTGATGAGCCGGCCATTTTGCGGCGTTTGGACGAGATCGCCGCGCAAATTTCGAAAGATTACCGCGATCGGGAATTGACTGTAATTACGGTTCTGAGCGGGAGCCTTGTCTTCATGGCGGATTTGATGCGGCGAATTCCGTTGCCGTTGCGGTTGGATTGCCTGAGCGTGGCGAGTTATCACGGCAAAGCGGAAACGAGCGGCGAAGTAATTTTCAATCAGGTCGCGCCGGATGTGAAAGATCGACACGTTCTGCTGCTGGACGACATCCTCGACAGCGGCCATACGCTTGCGGCTATTCGCGAGAAATTGGAAACCGCCCAACCGCGCAGTGTTCGGATTTGCGTGCTTCTAAGCAAAAAGAAAGAGCGCGCTCGTGAAGTGGGTGCCGATTATGTCGGTTTTGAAATCGAAGACGAATTCGTTGTTGGTTACGGGCTCGATTACGACGAGCGTTACCGCAACCTGCCGTGCATCGGAGTTCTGCCGAAAGAACTGGCGAAGTGAAGCTGCGAGTTCAGTTTTATGCGCAATTACGCGACCTGGCGGGAGTGCCATCGCTCGACGTCGACCTTGCCGACGGCGCCGCGGTTTCCGATTTGCTTGAGAAGGTTTATGAAGAGATTCCCGTCTTGCGCGCGCAGGACAAAAATATTCTTGTTGGCGCGGGACTTGAATTCGTCGATCGCAAATTCAAACTGAAATCCGGCGACGAGATTTCTGTTATGCCACCGGTCCAAGGCGGTTAATCGCGGAAGTTCTTGAAGTTTGTGGCGACGCCGAAGTCGCGGCCGCGGACAAACTGTATCACTGCTTGCAGTTCGTCCTTCTTTTTTCCGGTCACACGGATTTGTCGATCTTGTAGTTGGCTTTGGACTTTGAAGTTCTGCGATTTGACCGCGTGAATAATCTCTTTCACTTTTTCGCCTTCTAGGCCCTGTTGTATTTTCAATTCTTGGCGAGCGTGACCTACCGAAGAAAGCGACGGCTCTTCCTGCTTCACATTCCGAAGATCGACCCCGCGCTTGGAAAGCTTGCCGATCACAATTTCCCGCAGCGCGCGCAAATGATTCGCGTCATCCGCCACTAATACAATTTTGTCGTTCTCATGAACGATCTCGGTTTTGGCGTCTTTGAGATCGAACCGTGTAAGAAGCTCTTTCCGCGCCTGATTGAGCGCGTTGTCGATCTCCTGTTTATCGACTTCGGAAACGATATCGAACGAAGGCATGGCTACGGATTATGCTCGGCAATTCTAATGTTGCCGTCGTGCGTTTCGATTTCAATCTTCGGTTTCTCGGCGCCGCCAACCAATGTGTCGATTTGAGTCACCGACTCCGTGCGTCGTTCTTCTTTTTCCTCGAAATCGTTCGCGATCCTCCCGGTTTCAGTTTGAGCAATGAGATGAAAAACTGCTTCCGCTGGAAGGAAAGCAAACGTATTGCCGTCATCAACGATGGCTCGAATAGAAAAGTCTCGCGCCTCCCACCATTCATAAACCAGCGCGAGATTGCCGGTTGTCACTGCGATGTCGAAATTGCCAAAGCAATTGTGGACGAACAGACGCCCGCTGCCCAATTGCACATGTGCTTCTGGGCTGTGAACCTCTTCGATCAGCACTTCGCCGTTGCCGAGGTCTAACTTCGAAATCCGCACCGAGTCCGGAACCACGATGACATAATCGACAGTGCCCGAACGGTCGGAAAATGCGCCGCCTGTCTTAGCCGGATAAAGGGTGTCGATTGAAATCGAGTTTTGCTGCTGAGATATCTGAATGGAAATCGCCTTTAACCGCTCGGGTGTGTACGCCTTTTTTACCGCTTCCACTCGAACTTCGCGAACATCGCCGCCCGCTCCGTAAACGCGAATCGAGCCATCGCGATTGGTGATGCGGATCGTTGTTGTTTTGGAATCAATCGGGCAATGCCGATCAGAGATTTCCTCCAGGATGGAGTCGCCTCGTGGCCGGCAGCTGCCAATCAAACAGAGCGCGACTGGCACCGCCACCCGGGCGATTTGTTTGACAAAAATCGTAGCAATCGGACGCATCTTTTCCGCCGGAGCCTATTTCAAGCAGGGGGAAGATGCAGGAAGTGAATGATCGCGCGAGCGCCCTCGATGAAAGTCGCCGCTAAAATTGCGGCGAGGACGAGAAAGAACCCGATCTCAGCCAAGAAATTCCGGCGCGCTTCCCGCTGGAAATAGTCGCGACTGATATTTAGAAAAGAAGAAGCGGGCGAACTGCCGGTGGGGCCGCCATAATAGCGATCAAGCGAGAAGGCTTGGTAATTGCAATCGACGGTGGGAAATTCCGCGCGTTTTGGATGCGGAAGGAAATTGCCGCCTTTTCGGGGCTTTGTCCTTTCAGCGATCGGTTTCATTGTGGCCTGCCATCTATTTAGACGCCGCCGACCTTCACCTCGGATTCAAACATCCCACAAAATCCGGTCAAATCCACAAGGTGCGATCAAAAGTGCGGTATTGAATGGCTTCGCTTACGTGCTCCGGCAGGATGTAGATCTTATTGTCGAGATCGGCAATCGTTCGTGAAACTTTCAGGATTCGATCGTAGGCGCGGGCACTGAGATTGAGTTCAGTCATGGCGACGCGGATCAGCTCCTGCGAGTCTGCGGTTAAGGTGCAATGGGCTTTCAGGTGACGCGTCGTCATCCGCGCGTTGCAATTTGTCTTTGGGTCACGAGCAAAGCGCGCCTGCTGCTTTTTTCGGCCGCGCGCGACTCGCTCCCGAATTGCCAGCGAATTCTCCTCGACGCGATCGCTCGATACATCGCGGTACTCGACGGCCGGCACCTCGATGTGAAGATCGATTCGGTCGAGCAGTGGTCCTGAGATTCGGTGGCGGTAGCGTTGAACTTGGATCGGACTACAACGGCACTCACGTTTTAGATCGCCAAAATATCCGCACGGGCAGGGGTTCATCGCCGCGATGAGCATGAATTCGCTCGGGAAAGTCAGGCTACCGGCAGCCCGTGAGATTGTAACTTTTCCGTCTTCGAGGGGCTGACGCATCACTTCCAGAGCGGAGCGTTTGAATTCCGGCAGCTCGTCGAGAAAAAGAACCCCGTTGTGAGCGAGACTGACTTCGCCGGGAGTCGGGAAAGCGCCTCCACCGAGCAAGCCGATGTCGCTGATGGTGTGATGTGGGGAACGAAATGGCCGCCTTGCCACAAACGATTTCTCGCCATCCAAGAATCCAGCAATGCTGTGGATCTTCGTTGACTCAATCGCTTCATCCAGCGACATCGGCGGAATGATTGTCGGAATGCGCTTGGACAACATCGACTTGCCCGAACCTGGCGGTCCAATCATGAGAATGTTGTGGCCACCGGCGACCGCGACCTCAATTGCGCGTTTCACGTGTCGTTGTCCTTTCACGTCGGCAAAATCGACATCGTAAGTTTGATGGGTCGCGAAAAATCCGCTGAGATCACCGCGGACGGGGAGCAGTGGAAGTTCGCCGCGAAGAAATTGAAATGTCTGCCGCAAATTCTGAACGCCGTAGACGTCGATCTTACTTACCATCGCGGCTTCGGGCGCGTTCGCTTCTGGAACGAACAATGCCTGCTTTCTTCGCCGACGCGCTTCCAGCGCCACTGGCAGCACGCCTTTGACCGGTCGCACGCTGCCGTCAAGAGCGAGTTCTCCGACAAAACTGAATTTTTCGAACGCTGAT
>Ga0307479_10001128_pt1 | contig 24131 bp, 24 predicted proteins | sample atmos_gasesECM4C_FD_203743 | JGI IMG/M metagenome (GOLD analysis project Ga0307479, IMG submission 203743) | Hardwood forest soil microbial communities from Morgan-Monroe State Forest, Indiana, United States - atmos_gasesECM4C_515 | ecosystem: Environmental > Terrestrial > Soil > Temperate... | reverse complement strand
TTCTCGCCGCGCTCGGCTCCTGCACCTCGATGACGATCGGTCTCTATGCACGGAAACGGAGTTGGCCGGTGGAGAAAATCAGCGTCTCCCTCTGGCATTCAAAAATTCACGCGCAGGATTGCGACGATTGCGAAACCAAGGAAGGCCGCATCGACCGCATTGAGATGGAAATTCATCTCGACGGCACGCTCACCGACGAACAACGCACCAAGTTGATGGAGATCGCGGAGAAGTGTCCGGTCCATCAAACGCTCACGTCAGAGATCAACATCAAAACGCGCGCGGTTTGATTGTTGCTGCGCCGGTACGATCAATCGTGCAGCGCAATGCTGGAACCGACCCAGGTTTTGTCTTTGTTGAAATCGACGCCCATCATTTTGCCCTGACTCATTCGCACCAGGTTATTCAGTAGGACGGGCTCACCTTTTTCCGACCAAACAAACATCATCCGCAACTCCGCTTTCGATTTCGGGCCGTCGACTGTCGACACAAACGAGGCATACTCCACTTTCCGTTGCAGGATCCACTGATGCGGATTCTTTAGCGCGGCGATTTTCTCATGTGTCGGGTCCATTTCAACGCCGAGACCAGCGAACGAGTAGAGCGGCTTCAAAACATAGTTGTCGATGCTCTCGGTTCCCGAAAATTCGTCTGCGAAAAATGCCGGCGACGTGTGTTCCGTCTTGATGAAGGGCAGGGAGTGTTTGCTGATCCTGTAATACCAATTCGGATGCGCGACCCAGATGGTATCGAGCTCATCTTGAAAGCTAAACCCCAACTTGAGATCGGGACGACGTTCGAGTTCGTCAAAGATAACCCGATTGTAAATTCGCTCGATCCGCGTCTGGCTCCCATCGCGATTGTAAAATAGCTCGCGGCCGCGCTTTTTGATTTTGGTCACGCAAACCTGTTGAATCCCCAACAACACTTCGGTCGCGGCGAAATCGATCCGGGTTTTTTGTTTCTCCGGCTCGATCTCTAGCAGAATCACATTCTCCGGCTTCGAATCAGCCACGATCGTTCGCCGCAAAATGTCGATGTATTGCTCGTCTTTGATTCCGCCGAACGACGAAGTCCAGTCTCGTGGAATCGCCGGAAATGCTTTGCGCATGCAGCCCAGGAGCAAGAACTGGAACCCGAACAAGCTCGGAAAAGCCTGCATTTCGATGAGCCGTGGCGTTAGCCGATGGCCTTCCTCGCAAACCGCAAGATCGACAATTAGAAATTCCGGATGCGCGGTCTCGTTAGGCACTTCCAAACCGGGCGGAATCGCAGACGCTGCATGCATCGCGAACTCCGGCGTTTGGGTTTGGGCCGCAATTTGGTTTGCTGCGTAAACCGCTTCATCGGTGAATTCGCGCGTTAGAAAGATCGGTGTCTCAGCAATTCGGAAATCGGCCGGCCACTTCGTCGCTTCATTTACGCAACGCAACAGTGTCGCGTATTTTGCCGGCGTGAAATCGGCGTTGAACCGTCGGCGCAGGTCAGGATGCACCTAGAAAAATGCACCAAGCGCCGATAACCACAAAATCAGGGCGGATCCGAGCCCGACGACGGGCGACCACGCGCTCTGAGGCAAAACTGGAACTGTGACAAGCGGCAGAAGACACATGGCGCCGCCCACCCACCAGAATTCGTTCGAGTGCAGCGCCGGAACCATTCCAAAGAAATGCGCGCCGACGATGAAAGCGATCATCGGCATCAAATATTGCTTCGCACCAACGCGGTTAATCACCACAACTCCGACAAGGATCGCAACCGCTTCAAGCGCGACGAAAATCCCGTAAATCTTTCCGTTGAAACCGGCGCTGTGTCTTCCAAATGGGACTCGGGTTGCGGCAAGGACAATCGCTGCCGAAATCAAGATCGACAGCGCGAGCAACGATCCGAACCAGCGCCGGCCAAAATTGCTGGCTCCAGCCGCCACCCAGAGAACCGCGAAAAAGGCGACGACGATCGCGCCGATTGAGTTCAAATCAGAAACTTGCCGGCGCGCATGACCTGCTCGCCGTCGAACCAGACGTCGAAATCGCGGCCGACGCAGTCGATGTGCGTTTTCGATTTCCAATCGGCACCGGTGTGCTCGGCATAGGGGTGGCCGAAGGCGATGTGGACGCCGGGAATCTTTTCGTCCTGCAAAATGTTTCCGATGACGTGCGTGCAGGCGGTGTTGGTGCCGATGGCGAACTCGCCGACCCGATTGCTGTTTTCGTCCGTGTGCGTGTAGGCGCGGAATTCTTCCAGCAGCTCCTTGTCATCGCAGGCAAGGTCGACCATGCGATTGTCGCGCACTTCGATTCTGATCGGCGCCGCCTGCAAATCGCCATACTTGGCGCACAGGTAATCGCCGACCACGCCGTCAACGACGAAAATTCCGTTCGTGTTCGCCGGCGCGGTGAAAATTTCGCCGCCGGGAAGATTTCCCCATTTTTCCGGCGAGATCAGCCCGCTCGTCTTGAGCCATTTCAATTTCGGCGAAAACTGTCCTTCGAATTCGGTGCCGTGCGGTGTGCTGCATCGAATTCGTTTCGCGCGCCGCGCGCGTTCCACCAAACGCTGGCTCAACGCATCGACCTCGCGAAAATCGGCGCGCATCCCTTCCATCATGATCTGGCGAGTGATGTTCACCATGTGAGCGTGCCGAATGTGATGGCGGTCGACGACCGCGGTCATGTCGCGTCGGGCGGTGAGTTCCCCAGGCTGACTCTGGGCGGCAAAGATTGATACTTGCGAGGTCGCGAGATCTTCAAGAATCGGTCGCGGCATCTTCGTTAGCGGGCGCGAATCGTAGTTTTCCAAAATGAAAACAGCGTGCTCCGATCCGATCTCCTCGACCTCGGCCTGCAATGCGGCAGCGATGTCGAGAGTCGCTTTGTCGGTGATGATGGTGATCCGTTCGTCGAGCTTCAACTGAAGACAAACGCGAAGCGCGTTCCGCGCGCCCGGCGCGAGCTCGGCGTCAATGGTATCAATGGTTAAACGATCGGGCATTTAAGTGTTCAGATTGCCGTGAAAATTCTTTTTCGTCACGAACCACTCGTCAAGTCCTCATACGTTTCGGCAACAATTTGATCGACGACCGCCTTCATGTCGTTGGTGCGGGCGAAGGCGGCGAGTTGGCGATCAGCGCCGGTGCCCTCGCGCATGATCCGTTCGATGTGCGCCATTTCGCGCTGGCTGCCGAGCTCGTTTACTTCGGTGGAAACGAACTCGAGCAATTCGCTGAGCAGGCTGCGCGTCTCGACCTCGGTTTCGAGGCCGAAATCGATGAGCTTTCCGTCAATGCCGTAGCGCGTCGCTCGCCAGCGATTTTCATCCAGCAAACGCCGGCGATAAACACGGAAGGTCGTGTTCCGGCGAAGGAGTTTGAACAGCTTCGAGATAATCGCCTGGATCAACGCCGCGATCGCGAGCGTGTCGTCCACGCGCGATTGCGCGTCGCATACGCGCACTTCGAGCGTGTCGAAAACCGGATGCAATCGAATGTCCCACCAAATCTTTTTCGGATTATCGATGCAGCCGGTCTTCACCAGTAGCTTGCAATAATCTTCGTACTCAGAAAGCGACTCGAACGCGTCCGGTATTCCGGTTCGCGGAAAACGCTCGAACACTTTGAGTCGATAACCTTTCAAACCCGTATCTTGCCCGACCCAAAACGGCGAGTTGACCGAGAGCGCGTAAACGTGCGGCAAAAAATAGCGCGTTTGGTTCATCACGTGGATCGCTGTTTCGCGATTTGGAATGCCGACGTGCACGTGCAATCCGAAAATGAGGTTCGCGCGAGCGAGCGATTGCATGTCTTTCAGGATCTGCTGATATCGCTCGCCTTCCGTGATCAGTTGGTCGCGCCAATGGGAAAACGGATGAGTCCCGACAGAGGCGATCTTCAATCCTCTCTCGCCGGCGAGTTTCGCGAGCTTGCTCCGAAGATCGACAACGTGGCTGCGCGCGCATTGAATGTCGTCGCAAATTTCGGTTCCAAGCTCGACCACTGACTGGTGCATCTCAGGTTTGATCTGCTCCTTGAGTAGAACTTTGCCGCCCTCGAGAATTTCCTGAATGTGAGAGCGCAGCTCACGTGTCTGCGGATCGACAATCGCGAATTCCTCTTCGATTCCTAGGGTGTAGGTGTGTTGCTTGCCCGCCATGGGGCAGCAAATCTCTCCCAAAAATAAGCCGCTGTCACCCCTCCCAAAGGGATGATGTCTATCTTAACCGGTTTCGCCTAACGGCTGCTTCGTCACCGCGGCCTGGATATATTTGCCCCAGCTCAAGTTGTCGCGACCAGGAACATGTTCGCGCGCTTTACGGATAGCCATTTCGGAAACAGCTTCCACGACCCATTCGAAATTTCCCTGACCAACCGACGCCGCTTCGGCATCCGGAGCAGGATTGCAGAAATCAATCGCGATCGGCACACCATCGCGCACCGCGAACTCAACTGTGTTCAGATCGTAGCCAAGAAATTGATTTAATCGGATTACGCCCTCTTCGACTTTGTCCAAGATCTCTTTCGGCGCGTGCCATTCGGTTTGGTAACGCAAATGATACGGATGCCGAGGCTCGTAAGGCATGATGTGCACATGGCGCTGGTCAATTGAATAACAACGGAAGTACATTTCGAACTTCACTTCCTCCTGTAGCATCATCACCAGCTGGCCGGTATCATTGTAGGCGCGGAAAAATTCGTCCGGATTGTGCAGCCGATAAACATTCTTCCAGCCGCCGCCGGCAAACGGTTTGAAGAACGCCGGCCAGCCAACGTAGGTGAAAATTTCTTCCCAGTTCAGCGGATACGCGAGATTGCGAAACGATTTCTCGCTCGTGTCGGGCGGCGGCTGATTCGATGGCAACAATACTGTCCGCGGAACCGCCACGCCAATCTTGGTCGCGAGCGCGTTGTTGAAAAATTTATCGTCGGCGCTCCACCAAAACGGATTGTTCACCACGGCAGTGCCAGTGAGCGCCGCGTTCTTGAGCCACGCGCGATAAAACGGAACATCCTGCGAAATGCGATCAATGACCACGTCATATCCGCACGGTTCGCCCTGCGCCACTTTGTCGATCTTGACGAATTCAGCGACGACGTCTTTGCCCCCGGTTTTCTGATTCACCCGCTCAACAAATGCCGGCGGAAAGCTGTGTTCCTGGCCAAAAAGAATTCCGATTTTTTTCATGATTTAAAACGCGCCGATTAGGCGGATTTACATGGATAGCAGCAAAAGATGAATCTCTAAAACCGTTTCGGATGCCAGTCTGGATTTTTTAAACTACCCTCGCCTTTATATTCGAACAATTTGTAAACCGGCGTGAGCAAGATGCCTGGCCCTTTCGGGTCGATGCGCACATCGAAATCGAGTTTGTCGTCCAAAAAATAAATGTCTCCGTGACCGACCATGGAAAAAAGCCTGCCGGCCACTTCGAGGTCCTCGGTGTGAATCGTTCCGTTCTTTACGGCGAAATCGGCTTTCGCTTCGTGCGCGATGCTGTAGCCGGCCGTACCGGGCAGAATTGAGCCCAGAATCGATGAGATCGGACCGAAAATCGGAATCGCGAACACGTCACCGTTGGCCACATTGATTTTCCCGCTCCCTTGCATCAATCTCGCGTTGTCGCCGACACCGGTAAAGTCGTAAGTGCCGCTCAATTGGCCATGGGCGGTCTTGTAGGCCCAGTAAAGGTCGGTCAAGCGCGGAAAATCCACGGTCTCGACCGCCAACTTCGCGCGGTATCGTTGATCGTTGTGTGCGAGCGAAATATCGGCATTGCCGCGAACGTTCCCTGAAAATAATCCGCCGCGAAGGTCGACAATCTGAAGGCGGTCGTTGGTCAACAGAAGGCGTGCCGCAATTCGATTGAACGGCAGAGCCTTCCCGAGAAAGACGTAATCCATTCCCGCCGGTCCATCGACGGTAATATCGAGGCGCGTCGCCTTGCCACCGCGAAATTGATAGACGCCATTCGCCGTGATCGTCGGCGGCTGATGAAACTTGTACGGCGTCACGGTCTTCGGCAGGTCGGGATCGATCCAGTAAGCCGCTTCGACTGGGCGCACGTTTGCTTTGACGTTCGAAACGCGGACTTCGTGTTTGGCGAAATCGTAAACAAAAGTTCCCGTGCCAATGCCCTCGTCTCGGGTAATCCGAAAATTCTCGTATGTGACTGCGCCGTCTGCGAAATGTACTTTCGAGCTCGCGCTATTCATCCATTGGCCGCGAAAACGTGTCCGGGCTAAGGCAACATTCCCATCACCCTGCCAGTTTTCCGGATGTCGGTCCTTTCCTCGAATGGACAACTGAATTACCGGCGGACGTGAAAATTCCCATTCGCCGAGAAATTCCTGAATGTCCGGCGAAACTAACGGACGCAATACGCCCGGATCGGCCGGACCGTCGATATTCAATCGAAACTCGTCCGGCGCCTCGAACACTTCCGCGCGAAGATCGCCGGTTTGATGTCGAACATGAATATCCCGGATCCAGGTGCGCTCGCCGTCCCAGGAAAACTCCGCTCGGCACTCAGATAGCGGAAGATTCTTGTAGGTCAGATTGTCATCCGCGACATGCCCGATCAGTTTTAACTGTGGACGCGTACCGGCAAAATTGGCCCAGCCTGTGATGTCGATCACCGGCGGGGTCCTGAAAGCGACGTCGGCAAGCAGTTCACCCATGTCGGCGGCCTCGAGCAATGATTTGAGATCGAGGCTGCTTCGCGCCCGAAAATTTGCGCGATTAGTCCGGCGACTCCAAGTCGTCGTTGCAACCAAACCGCCCAAATGATCGCTCCACTCACACCGCGTGACGTTGAGCATCTGGTCGCTCCATTCCGCCGCTACCATGAAGTCGCGCATTTCATAATTTTCCCGTTTCAGAACCGAGCCTTGCAGAGTCGCTTCGGCGTGAGCGTCCTCGAGTTGGGCGAGGTCTCCGCTAAATTTTACCTGCAACGACGGCGGGCCCGCCGGAAAACTAAATTTCTGCAGTTCGGTCACGATATGACGCAAGAGCGACCACCTCTTCTCGCGCTCCTCGTCCGAGAGGGGCGGCGACGGTTGATAATCGGCGCGCTTGATCAATTGGCCGGTGGCGGAGATTCGTACGCCGCAAAAAATTCCCTCCGCCTGACTAATGAAGATTTGTTCAGGTGGAAAGTAAATATACGCGTGAAACTTTCGAAGCTGTGGTCGTTCGATTTTTTTTCCGCCTGGTCCCTTCAACGGCAGAGTGACTTCGGCATTGCGAATGTCGAGGGCGTTGAGAAAGGGCTGGTGATGAAAAAACGCGGCGTAATTGATGTCGAGCGCGATCTCGCTGATGAAGGCGAGAGTTTCAGCACGATTCTTGTAGTTAAAAATGCGCACGTTCCGCGCGACCAGACCGCGGAATGGATCGAGGGTGAGATGCCCAATCGAAGCTTCGACACCGCGCCGATGCAATTCCTCCACTACGCGGGAACGCCATTGTCCTCTGAAACCCTTGCGCGCCAGATACCAGCCGCCGCTAATTGCCCCGGCAATCATGACGACGACCGAAAGCCGCAAAATCCAGCGTACCAGCGGATGTCTCCCCCTCGATTGTCGATCTTGTGCGGGCGGAACAGTCTTCGGTTCCTCAACGATCGTTGGCATTGGTGGACTGGTACACAGCCACAGATCAAGATAGTTTTACACAGATTTTTCTCGTTTCTTTTGATCCCTGTTTCATCTGTGTGAATCTGTGGCAATGACGATTCGTGATCTCCCGGCAATCAATGCTTCGCTGAATGCGGTCAGCACCGTCTTCATCTCAATGGGCTGGTTCTGGATTCGCCGCAACATCTGGCAACGTCACGTTCCGTGCATGATCCTCGCCCTGATTGCGTCGACGGGTTTTCTCATCGGCTACATCGTTTATCACGCGCATGTCGGCGAAAAATCTTCCGGCTATACCGGTTTGATCGCATGGATTTATTTTCCGTTGCTGATCTCCCACATTCTTCTCGCATTCGCGACTCTTCCATTGGTGATCGTCACCCTGGTGCCGGTCTTCCGACGTCGCTGGGACAAGCATCGCCGACTCGGCCGGTGGACGATGCCGATCTGGCTTTATGTTTCGGTCACCGGCGTGCTCGTTTATCTCATCCTTTACCATTGGTTTCCTCCGCCGAATCTTGCACTTGGCCGGTAGTTGATGTTTGCTCAATTACACGCCGTCACGGCACAATTAGACTATGGTGACGATCGCAACATTTAATGAGCCGGAGAAAGCCAAGCGCCTGAAGCAGCGATTTCAGGAAAGCGGCATCCAGGCGGACATTCACAACGAGCGGCATTTGCAGATGGCGTTCATGTCCAAACCAATGGCGAACGCCAAGGTGATGGTGGACGACGCCGATTTCGAACGCGCCCAAAATTTGATGATCGAATGGGAAGCCACCGATCCCGAAATCGCGGGCGCGATGATCCGTTGCCCGCAATGCGGCTCGTCGAACATCGAGTACCCGCAAATGACGCGAAAGTTCATGACGCCGGCGTTGGTCGGGTTGCTTTGCGCGTTGAAAATCATTCCCAAGGAATTTTATTGCCAGGATTGTCACTACACTTGGAGCAACGAGGAAGAGCGCACGATCGGCCGGCTCTGGCATCGCTTCTTCCCCGGGGAAGAAAAAGCGACGTAGATTTCGTCGCATCCCGGCTGGAAATCGGCCGCGCCCGCACCAAAATTATTGATCGCGTGATTCGATCCGACCAATGAAGTGGCTTTTCGTCCTATTTCTCGCAATCATCATTTTCGGTGGCGCCGCCTGGTTCGGTTACAACTTCGTGTTCAAGCAGGACATTCAGGTGGCCAAAGAACAACGCGGCGAAGTGACGCCGGAGCCACGGGCGGACCTGACGCTGCCGGAATTTCAAGAAGCGGCCAAATTACGACAGGACGGTAAAATTCCTGAAGCCCGCGCCGCGCTCACGGCGTTCATCCAAAGGTATCCAACTAGTCCGCACGCCGACGAAGCCAAGGATTTGCTAGGCGAAGTGAACATCGACATCTTCCTGTCCCGCACACCGTCGCCGGAGAAAGAGGAATACATCGTCAAGCCGGGCGACGTTTTGCAGAAGGTCGCGCGCAAGGTCAAATCGACACCTGAACTCATCATGCGCATGAACAATATGAGCGGGACAATGCTTCACATCGGCGAACGCCTGCTCATTTCGCACCCGGACTTCGCGATCGTGGTCCAGCGGAAACCGAAGCTCCTGGTGCTTCTGAACCGCGGCGGCTTCTTCAAGCAGTATCACATTCAGGAGGAGAAATTACCGGCGCGCCAATCGCCCAAGGTCACAACAAAAGTCGCCGAAGTGATGGCGTGGCGGGACGGCAAACGCGTCGGCTTTGGCACGAAAGAATTTATCGGCAGCACGCGCTGGATTCGAGTGAGCAATCAAGCCTACACTATTTATTCCGTGCCCGATTCAGCGCATCCGAACTTGTCGCAACCGCCCCCGCCACAAGGACTCGGTCTCGCCGCAGCCGACGTGGAAGAACTGAGCAGCATGGTCAATAATAAGACCCCGGTCACGATCACCGATTAACGCGATGGACTTCCAACCGCTCGATTTCGAAAAACCAATCTTCGAATTGGAACGGCGCCTTCAGGATTTGAAGGAGCATTCGCGCGAGCACGATGTCGATCTTGGTTCCGAAGTGGCGGGGATCGAGACCAAACTGCGCGACACGCGCCGTCAGATTTATGGAAACCTGAGTGCGTGGCAACGTGTGCAGATCGCGCGGCATGTGCAACGACCGTTCGCGCTCGATTATATCGAGCGCTGTTTCGCCGGCTGGACCGAGCTCCATGGCGATCGGCGTTTCGCCGACGACAAGGCGATGCCGAGCGGACTGGCCATGCTCGATTCTCACCGTTGCGTCGTCATCACTCACCAAAAAGGCCGCAACACAAAAGAGAACGTAATGCGCAACTTCGGGTGCGCCCATCCGGAGGGTTATCGAAAGGCTCTGCGCCTGATGTGGCTCGCGCAGAAATTCAACATGCCGATCATTTCATTGATCGACACTCCTGGCGCATTTCCCGGAGTCGGCTCGGAGGAGCGCCATATCTCCGAAGCCATCGCCGTCAATCTGCGCGAGATGATGAACCTGCGGGTGCCGACCATCGCCGCGGTCATCGGCGAAGGTGGTTCGGGTGGCGCGCTCGGTATCGGGGTGGCCGATCGCGTGCTGATTTTGGAGAACGCCTATTATTCTGTAATCAGTCCCGAGGCTTGTTCCGCGATTTTGTGGCGAGACCGAAAGCACGCGCCCGAAGCAGCCGAGGCGTTGAAGCTGACCGCTCAGGATTTATTGAAACTCGAGGTCGTGGACGAAATCGTGGACGAGCCAGAAGGCGGCGCGCATCGCGACTATGAAACCGCTGCTTTCAATCTTGGCAGCGCGTTGCGCAAGAACTTGGCCGAGCTGCTGGAACAGCCGATCGATCAACTGCTCAAGAAACGTTACAAAAAATTCCGGGGCCTGGGCAATTTCGCAGAATCCAAACCCAGTTCCGAGCGTTCATAATAATTGGCGATGCGACTCGGAGATTGTCGATCTTACGCCTGCGTTGCCGCGATTTTTCTCGCCACGGCTTCAGCCCACGCGGCACCGACCGACGGATTTAATTTCAATCGCGACACGCTTAGCTTCGCCAACTCGACCGTGTTCGAGTACCACAACGGCGAAATCGTTTCCCACTGGAGCAGGAAGTCTGATCGCTACACACGTCGCTGCTTCGTAATGACACGAACTGTCGAACAGTTTTATAAATTCGCGCGGTTCGATACATACGCTCCGCCACTCGACGACCGCGAACTGACGAAACGGATTCGGTCGGTCACGCGCCAACAGCCATGGCGCAATCCGTGGCCGATCGGAAAACGGATCGTCATTCCGGGCTATCGGAATTTACGCGAGCTGAGCCTGGCCAAGACGCGCTTGATGCAACGCAACATCGGCCTCGGCTGGGTCGCTTATTTGCGTCTGGGAAACGCTCGGATGTTTTACCTTCACGACAAGAATTATCAGGCGAAAACCCACGAGCAGGTCGAGCAAAGCCTAGCGCGCGGGGAATTTTTCATCGCCTATCTGTCGGACTTCCCAATCCTGCACATCAACCACTCGGTCCTGGTTTACAAACACGACCAGCCCCGCTCGCAGGAAGGTGGCGATCATTATCTGGTTTACGATCCCAACCATCCCGACGCGCCGCGGCATTTGGAATGGTTGCCGGCGAAACGCGAATTCAGTTACCAAAAGGACCAGGAATTCGTCGGTGGTTTTACTCGCGTCTTCCAAGTTTACGGCAAAGCTTTGCAGTAGTCCCGGTCACGCGTTCGATGGCGGCGGAAACAAAAACCGCAGCGCCGGCTCGACTCGCATCGCCCATGCGCCTTCGCTGTGGTCGGCGCCTTCGATTTCGTGGTAATGCAAATCCTCGAAGGGTTGCCATCCTTTCTCGATTAAGGCGACACACAAGTTTCTCGCCCGTTCCCAACCCGGTTCGTGCGTCCCAGTGTCGAGCCAGATCCTCAGCGGTAATTTGTGATCGAGCTCGTTTACCATTTTCACGATCACTTCGTCGTCCCACCAAACCGAAGGCGACATCGCGATCAGTCGGGTGAAAACCTTCGGAAACCATAAACCCAGCGAAAGCGTCAACAGCGCGCCCAGCGATGAACCGCCCAGCCCGGTGAATTCAGGTTCCGGTCTCGTCCGATATTGTCTGTCAATGTAAGGCTTCAGCTCTTCGATCAAAAACCGGCCGTATTTTTTCGCCCAGCCTTTGCTCCGCTTCCTGCGTTTCGCGCTCGAATCGATCACCCCCGGCGTCGGCGCGTATTCGTGGATCCGATCGTCGCCGGTGTTCGCGATCGCCACAATGATCAACGGTTCAATCAGATTTTCGCCAATTAAACGTTGCGCCGTTTCATCAACGCCCCATTCAACGCCCGCAAACGAAGTCGCCGAGTCGAAAACGTTCTGGCCGTCCTGCAAATACAAAACCGGATGACGCTTTCGAGAAAAGCGCCAATATCCACGGGGCAACCACACCAACACGTCCCGACGATTTCCAAGGACCTTCGATGGAAATTTCCGATGTCGTCGAATGGTTCCAGTGAGTGTGTGTTTGGCCATGAAACCGAGACGCTTCGTTGAAGATGTCGATCTTGTCCAACGCGTCGATGTGTGGAAACACGATTTTAGGTAGAGATTATTACGCTCCCGCTAGTGCATCCAATAGTGTTGCCCATTAACGTTGGAGATTTGCCTCAACGCTCACGCTTTTTGAGGCAAGGGGATTGACCTCAGTTGTCCGGTCTTCTTATTGTCGAGCTTCGATGAACGAACGTTACCTCAGATGGCACACGCCCTGGCTGAGCCGCGACTTTGAAATGCTCGCGTTCGGCAACGGCGGAGGTCTGCCCCTGATTCTGTTTCCCACATCGTTCGGTCGTTATTATCAAACCAAAGATTTCGGACTGGTCGATTCCATTGCCTGGTTTGTGGACAACGGAAAAACGACTGTTTACTGCCCGGACGCGATCGATCTCGACAGTTTTTACAACAAGGGTATTCATCCTGCCGACCGGATGCGAACGCACAACGCGTATGAAAATGTAATCGTGCGCGACGTGTTCGATCTAGCGCAGCGCGAATGTCATGCTCATCGAGTGGCCGTGGCTGGAGCGAGCCTTGGTGCTTATCACGGTGCGAACATCGCCTTTCGCCATCCGGATTTGGTCGGCTACTTCATCAGCCTAAGCGGCTCGTTCGACATCAGCGACTTCTTCAACGGCTATCACGACGACAACATTTATTTCAATAGTCCGTTCGAATATCTGCCGAACACGACCGATCCCTGGAAATACAATCACATGGGCATCATTCTCGGCACCGGCGAATGGGACAACACCCGCCACGAATCGTATCGGCTGTCGGAGATTTTGAATTCCAAGGGCGTGCAGCACTGGCTCGATGATGGAAAATGGCGCGGTCACGATTGGAATTACTGGCGCGACATGCTGCCGTACTATTTGTCGAGAATTACCTAATCTGTAGCGCGCTCACGTGAGCGCCGCGGAAAGCAACGATCACAGGCCGCCGCTGCAGCCGTTTGAATGAAGGACACAATCTTGCTGGGCGCGCACATGTCCATCGGCGGCGGCGTGCATACTGCGATCGAGCGCGGTTGCTCGATCAAGTGCACCGCCATCCAGATGTTCGTGAAGAACAATATGCAATGGTTCGCGCGACCGCTCACCCGTGAAGAAATCCGCGCCTTCCTCAACCATCGTCAGCGCGGCGAACTGTTGTCGATCTTTGCTCACGCGAATTATCTCATCAATCTCGCGGCCACGAATCCGCAGTTCCACGCGAATTCAATTCGGGCGCTCTCCGAAGAACTGATTCGGGCCGATCAGCTCGAATTGCCGTTTCTAGTGATGCACCCCGGCGCGCATCTGAGCGCTGGCGAAGAAGCTGGCCTCGAGAAAATTGTCACCTCGATTAACCGCGTGTTCCGCCAGATTCCGAAAGTGAAAACGCGGCTCGCGCTTGAAACGACCGCGGGCCAGGGATCGTGTCTCGGGCACCGCTTCGAGCAGATAGCTTATTTAATAGAGAAGGTCCGCGAGCCGGAGCGTGTTTGCGTTTGCCTCGACACCGCCCACGTCTTCGCCGCCGGCTACGACATCAGCACCGAAGTTGGGGCCAAGAAGACGTTCGGCGAGTTCGACCGCGTTATCGGGCTTGAACGGCTCGCCGCCATTCATGTGAACGATTCCAAAACCGCGCGCGGCTCGCGGGTGGATCGACATCAGCACATCGGCAAAGGCCAAATCGGCCTCGATGTGTTTCGATTCATCATGCGCGACCGCCGATTCAGAAAAACCCCGAAGGTGCTCGAGACGCCGAAGAACAAGGATATGGGCGAAGACGTCGAGAACTTAAAAACGCTCCGCGGCTTAGCGCGATCTCAATTGAGGAAGCGGATCGTCAACGGATAGCGGTAGAGTTTTCCTTCGCTCGTTTTCACCGAAGCGATGATAACGAACACCGTGTTCAAGATCCAAAGCGCGATTAGAATCGGAATCCCGATCACGACCAGGCAAAGGATGCCCGCAATCACGTCGTAGATCAGCATTGAGATTTGGAAATTGAGCGATTCTTTTCCATTGGCGTCGATCTCAGGTGAGGCGTCGCGTTTAATCAGCCAGACCAGGAGCGGTCCGAGTAAGTGTCCGAAAAAATGAAAAAACAATCCGAGCAGCGCGCTGGCGTGACACAGCACAGACCAAGTCCGGATTTCGGATGATGTCGATACCGGTGGCGTTGGAGGTGGAGACGCTGGTTGTGTTTCGTTCATAGGCCTATCCTTTCACGCGCTCGATCTCGGCGCCGAGCTCGCTCAATTTCTCATCGAGATGTTCGTAACCGCGGTCGATGTGATAAACGCGGCTGACTTCAGTAATTCCATCGGCCTTTAATCCGGCAAGCACGAGCGCTGCCGACGCCCGGAGATCGCTCGCCATCACCGGCGCGCCGAGTAAATGGTCGACTCCCCGAATAACGGCCGTTGATCCTTCCAGATCGACATGCGCGCCCATGCGCTTCAATTCTGCGACATGCATGTAACGTTGCGGAAAAATATTTTCCGTGATCACGCTGATGCCTTTGGTGGTTGACAGCAGCGCGCACATTTGGGCCTGCATGTCCGTCGGAAAGCCAGGATAAGGTTCCGTCGCGAGCTCAAGCGGTTTGACTGCGCCGTTTGGAAAGACCGAGATCGCATCGCCCTTGGTTTCAATTCGGAAACCACAATTCGACAGCGCGTCCGTCACGGCCGTGATATGCGCCGCTTCCGCTCGCTTGATCGTGATTCCCTTCCCGCAAATTGCGCCCGCGACCAAAAATGTTCCCGCTTCGATCCGATCGGCAATGATGTCGTGTTCGGCCCCGTGCAGTTCGTTTACTCCTTCAATGATGATCCGCCGCGTTCCGGCGCCTTCAATCTTCGCGCCCATCTTGTTCAGGAAATTTGCCAGATCGACAACTTCCGGCTCCTGGGCCGCTCCTTCGATGACTGTGGTCCCATCGGCCAAGACCGCTGCCATCATCACATTGTCGGTGCCGAGCACGGTTGGTCCAAATTTTCCCCGGAGACTAATCACCGCGCCTTGTAGTTTCGGCGCAAATACTTTGATGTTGCCAGCTTCCACTCGAACGGCAGAGCCGAGCGCTTCAAATCCTTTAAGGTGCAAATCAATCGGGCGATCGCCGATAACGCAGCCGCCTGGCAACGAAACGGTTGCTTCCTTGCAACGCCCAAGTAGCGGACCGAGTACGCAAACTGACGCGCGCATTCTGCGGACAACATCGTAAGGCGCGATCGAATCGATTTTCGCGGCCGCGATCGTGACGGTTCCACTCGCGCGTTCTACCTCCGCGCCGAGATGCTTCAAAATTTGGAGCATGTAATTCGTGTCGCTCAGGTCTGGCACGCGCCGGATAGTGCACGGTTCACGCGTGAGCAAAGTCGCCGCCAAAATGGGCAGGGCAGAATTCTTCGAGCCGCTGATCTTGATCGCACCGCTCAGCGGACGCCCACCGTGAATACGGATCTTATCCATACCTGGCTAACAAGAAACGCGTGATACCTGAATAATCCTTTTTCGACCCAATGTCGTGATAATTTTTTTGACGAAGGAAGTCGATCAGGCCTTCAGCCTGGTTGATCCCAATTTCGAGGGCCAGCAGACCTCCGGGATTCAAATGCGCCAGCGTTTGCTCGATCAATTTCCGGATCAATTCGTCGCCGCCATCCCCGCTGAACAAAGAGACCTCGGGATCATGCAAAACTTCGCGCGAAAGCTGATGTCGATCTTGCATGGAAATGTACGGAAGGTTCGCCACAATCAGATCGAATCTTTCAGGCAAAGTCTCAAGCAAATCACTTTCTTGAAATTGAACCTGCTCAGTTAACCCGAGCCGCTCCGCGTTTTCATGCGCCAGCGCCAGCGCATCCTGTGAAATATCGGTCGCGCACACTTTCGCCTCCGGAAATTTTGCAGCAAGGCTGAGGCCAATGACACCCGACCCCGTTCCAACATCCAGAATTTTTTCCGGTTTCCGATTTCCGGTTTCCGCAATCACGAGTTCGACGAGTTCTTCCGTTTCCGGCCGCGGCACCATCGCGCGCTTGTCGATTGCGAACGTTTGCGCGCAGAACTCGACCGTGCCCAGCAAATGTTGAAGCGGTTCGCCCTGCGCGCGTCGCTTCACCAGGTCTCGCAACCGAACGAGCTCATTTTCGTTGAGTTTGCACTCAAATTCGAGATAGAGCTCGAGCCGGGAAAGATTCAGGACGTGCGCGATCAACTGCTCGGCGTTCAGGCGAGGACTCTCGATCTTGTGCTTTTCAAAATAGGCGGTCGTTGACTGCAACACTTCAAGCAGGATTTTCGGTTGATTCACGAAGTTGACGATTCCTTCAACCGCTCGGCAAGGTCGGCCGCTTGGAGCGCCTTAATCAATTCATCGAGGTCGCCGTCGATGACCCGATCTAAATTATAAAGAGTCAATCCGACGCGGTGATCGGTAAGACGGTTTTGCGGGAAATTGTAAGTTCGGATTTTTTCTTCCCGACCGCCGGTGCCGATCTGGCCGCGGCGCTGGGCGCTGTATTTTTCCTCTTCCTCGCGCTGTTTGCGCTCGAGTAACCGTGCCCGCAAGATCGACAAGGCGCGCTCCTTGTTTTTGATCTGACTCCGTCCGTCCTGGCAACGAACGATCGTGCCGGTCGGGATGTGCAAAACCTGGACCGCGGAATCGGTCGTGTTTACACCCTGGCCGCCGGGACCGCCTGCGCGCGAAACCTCGATCCGCAAATCTTCCGGCTTCAATTCAAGATCGACATCTTCGGCCTCGGGCAACACGGCGACCGTCGCGGTGGAAGTATGGATGCGTCCCTGCGCTTCGGTTGCTGGAACGCGCTGAACCCGATGCACGCCGCTTTCGTAGCACAATTTTCGAAAGACCGATTCCCCCGAGACTTTGAAGATCACTTCCTTCAGACCACCCATCTCCGACGGGCTCGATTCGAGATCTTCGGCCTTCAGGCCGGCCGATTCGGCGTAGCGGTGGTACATTCTATATAGATCAGCCGCAAAAATGGCAGCTTCACTTCCGCCGGTTCCAGCGCGAATTTCCACAATCGCATCGCGATTTTCGTTTTCGTCCGGAGGCAACAACCCGATCTGCAATTCGCGCTCGAGATCGTGAACGCGTCTCTCCAAGTCGGGAATTTCGTCCTCCGCCATGGCGGCGATTTCGACGTCGCGAGACAACGCCAGCTCGCGATTGTCATCGAGCTGTTTGCGCGCGGCTTCGAGTTCGTCCCATTTCGCGAGCAAATCTTTAATACTCGCGTGCTCGCGCATGGTCTCGCTCGCTCGCTTCCGATTGTCGAAAAGCTTTGGGTCGGCGATTTCGCGATCAAGCTCTTCGAACCGTTCGCGTTTACGTTGAATCAGAGGCTCAAAGTCCATGGGTGTAGCAGCGGACTATGACCGTGACATGAATCCGACGACCGCAGATCGCCGCTAAGCTCAGCTAACCTTTTTTGCTCGAACGCGCGGCTTTGGTGCTGCCGTAGCGTTTGGCGAATTTTTCGACGCGACCGGCCGTGTCCACAAATTTCTGTTCGCCGGTGAAAAACGGATGGCAGGCAGCGCAGATACCGATTCTAATGTCGCGTCGGGTCGAGCGGGTGTGATACACCGCGCCACACGCGCAAACGAGGTCGGTTTCGTGATATTCTGGGTGAATGCCTGCTTTCATGTCCGAAAATGAGCGCCGAATGTAACCGCCCAGGCAGTTTACGCAAGCGATGAAACCGAAGGACGCATTATTAGAGAGGTGGGCCCAGGTTCTGGGCCGAAAAGGCGACGCGCCGGCCGTCTTAAACACCAGCGGCGGCGTTGAGCGCACGTTTCGCGAAATTGACGAGAGAGCACGCAATTTCCAATTAAAGGTCGACGCCTTCGAGCCGCGCAGCGTCATTGCGGTGCAAATTGGCAACCACAAAGATTGGCCGTCCATTTTGATTGCATGTTTTCGGCGCGAACTTGTCGCCGTGCCGCTCGAGCAATCAATCAGCGAGCAGCAGCGCGATGGAGCGCTAAAAGTTTGTCGCGCGAGTGCGATCGTTGAAAACGAGGGCGACATTCGACGAATCGACAACGAACCGCCTACTTGGGGTGACAACCCGCCGTCGCTCTTGAAGTTAACCTCCGGCACGACGGCCGAGGCCCGCGCGATTCGATTTCGAAGCGAGCAACTCCTCGCCGATTGCGAGCAGATTTGCGAGACGATGGGAATTTCCGATGTCGATCTTAACTTCGGCGTGATTCCCATTTCGCATTCCTACGGATTCAGCAATCTGCTCACGCCGTTGATTGCGCGCGGACTACCCATGGTTTTGAGCCGTGATCGCACTCCTCGCGCCGTCGTCGAGGATATCGTCCGAACAAATGCGACAGTGTTTCCCGGCACGCCGGTGTTCTTTCAGGCATTTTGCGAGATGGAAGATGTCCCACCGCTGCCGAAGTTACGCCTTTGCATTTCCGCAGGCACGCCGTTGCCGCTCGTAGTCGCGAAGAACTTTCGAGAGAAATTTGGTTTACCGATTCATTCCTTTTACGGCGCGTCGGAGTGCGGCGGGATTTGTTACGACCGCGAGGACAGCAGCAACATCGAAGGTTACGTTGGCGCGCCGATGCACGACGTCGATCTTGAAATTGTCGACCCCGGCGCTGAGGCAAGTCAGATCCGCGTGCGCAGCGCAGCTGCCGGCGATGGTTACTTTCCCAAACCCGACCAAGAGAAACTCGGGGATGGCGTTTTTGTTCCGGACGATTTGCTCAAGCTCGCGGACGGCGGTTTCAAAATCGTTGGTCGGGTTTCGGACGTGATCAATGTCGCCGGGAAAAAAGTGAACCCCGCCGAAATCGAAGAGGCGTTACTCCAGTTTCCGGGCATTCGTCAGGCAATTGCGTTCGGCCGACCCGCGGTCGCGGGACTGCGAAATGAAGAAGTCGCGGCCTGCCTAGTCGGCGATATCGATCTTCGGGAGAACGCGGTGTTGGAATATTGCCGAAGAAGATTGAGCACGTGGCAGGTGCCAAAGCGAATTTTCATAGTCGAAGCGATCCCAGCCAACGAGCGTGGAAAAGTCAGCCGACGCGAACTTGCGAAGCGGTTCAGCGCGTGACCGATAGCCTCGCGGCGGTCACCGCCCATCCGACTCGGGCCCAAAAACCCGTTGTCATTTGCCGAGAAGCGGGCATTGCTACCGGTGAAGCGGTAGGAAACCTGCTCGCCCTCCGGATTGGAGATTGATGAAACAAAAGAAATCGAAACAAACGGCGCGGATTCTAGTGTTGGAACCCGATGATCAGTTGGCCTCAGCCATTCGCGAGGCCCTGAACCAGGCGGCGCCGGACGCGCTCGTCGAAATGACCAGCTCGCTGGAAGAGGCGCAACATCACGTTCTCGGAGTGAAGCCGGAGTTGTTCGTCCTCGATGTCGATGCCACCGAAGATCTCGGCCAGGATTTTCTTTACGATTTGCGAACCAGTCACCCGAATGCGCGCGCAATCATTCTCACCGGCGCGCATTTGCCGGAACATCGCGAGCGAGTATCGAGTCTCGGCGCGATCCACTTTCTCGAGAAGCCGCTGACGCAATGGGATTTTGTCGACCTAACCGAGCGGTTGCTGCGACCGGCGGCTGCCACCAGCGAAAAATTCGAGGGCACGCTGCGCGATCTACAGTTCACGGACATCATCCAATTGAAATGCATGAGCGGCGCGACGTCGGTAGTGGAATTCACCGGACCAAGCGGCGAGAAGGCTCGCGTTTTCTTCGAGAACGGTCAGGTCCGACATGCCACCGCGCCTGGGCGACAGGGGATGGCGGCGTTCAATGAGATCGTTGGTTGGAAAGGCGGAACAATTTCCGAAGTGAGCGGTGCGGGTCCAAGTCCGCGCAGCATCGACATGGATTGGCAGCACTTGCTGATGGAAGCCGTGCGACAGGCGGATGAAGGTGTAGCTTCAAAGCCGGCTGATCGAGCGCAGACCGCCGCAAAAAAATTACTTGTAGTCGACGACAGTTTGATGCTGCTCAGCTTCGTGAAAGACGTTTTGCTGGACGCGGGCTACGACGTCACTTCGGCCTCGACCGGTGAAGATGCAGTGCGTGAGGTGCAGAGTATTTTGCCCGATTTAATTTTGCTGGATTTCATATTGCCGGACATGAAAGGCGACGAAGTTTGCCGGCGTTTACTCGAAAATCCAGGGACGGCCACGATTCCAGTTGTTTACATGTCCGGCTACGGCGCGGAGCTGCAGGCGACTCAGGGCCAAAACTCCAATGTGATTGGGTTCTTGAATAAACCGTTCACATCGGATTTGCTTATCAAAACTGTAGAGACCCATATGCCTCGAAACCAGGACGAGCCGCAGCCGACTCAACCGCAGCAGCCGCCCGCTGAGCCGCCGCGATCGGTGGAAGCGGATTTTCCCATCGAACAGGAGCCCGCTTATCGCGAAGTGAGTGAAGTCGGCCCCGAGATCACACAGACGCCGGAGACTCCGTGGTGGACGGAAGCGCCCGCGGCACAACCTGCGATGCCCGCTGTTTTCGAGCCGGCGGCCGAGCAATCTTACGCTCCGGACGAATCCGCGACCGGCGGAATATTGTTCTGTGGAGACACGAGCTTGTTTTCGTTAAACCGCGCGCTGCAAATCATCGCGAACCAGAAGCTCACCGGCACCTTGAATCTTTTTTGGGAGAAATCGCCGGTCGAGGTTCTCGTTGAAAATGGGCAGATCCTCTTTGCGACGTCACGTGATCCGGAGCTGTATTGCCCGGAGGCGCCCGTGACATTGAGCAATGTTGATCCGGACCGGATAGCCGCCGCGCGTTCGCACCAACAGGAGACCGGTTGCCCACTTTTCATCACGCTGATGCAGGAAAATCTGATTTTGCACGAGCCGGTCACGCAGCTCGTTCAACATCACGGCCAGCAACTTTTTGCCCAGCTTTGGAGCGCGCCGTGTGTGCGTTTTTCCTTTCAACAAAGCGTCCTACCGGATTTCGCGAACGCTCTTCCAGGCGAGTCCGATGTCGACCAATGGGCACTGGCCACGTTGCGCTTCGTGCAATTTCCGCAGCTCGGCAATCGCGCCTACTATGATCCGGCTTCAATTCCCGCTTATACCAGGGATGGGTTCGAGCGAATCCAAAATTTGCGGCTGACCGTTGCCGAAGCGCAGTTCGCATCTCAATTCAACGGCGCTCGTTCGGTACAGCAAATCGCAAAGAACCTGAGGCTCGATTTGAAGTTCGCCAGCGTGACTCTGTTCCGATTTCTGGCCCTCGAGATTGTCGAGTGCTGGTCGCCCGCTGCGTCGAGCGGACAGGAACGAAAGGGCGTTTTCCAGCGACTCAGTCAGGCCATCGGCCTCGGCGAGTAGCGTTCCACGACCAAAGTCCGGAGTCGATGAGAAAGACTTTGGTTGTCGATATCGGCGGCACGCATGTGAAGTTGATGATGAAACGCAGCAAGCATCGCATGTTCGATTCTGGGCCGAAGATGAAACCGAAGGATTTCGTCAAGCGATTTAAGGAGAGTACCAGGGGCTGGAAGTTCGATGTGATCTCCATCGGTTTTCCCGCGCCGGTCCGCCACGGCAAAATCATTCGAAATCCCAAACATTTGGGCAAAGGCTGGGTCGGTTTCGATTTCCGTAGGTCGCTGGGCAAGCCGGCCCACGTAATCAACGACGCCGCCATGCAGGCGCTCGGAAGTTACCATGGCTCCCGGATGTTGTTTCTTGGTCTCGGGACTGGACTCGGCTCGGCGTTGCTTTTGAAAGACATGCTCTTTCCACTGGAGTTGGGTGATCTTCCCTATCGCGATCCGGACATCATTGAAAATTTTCTTGGCATTCCCGGAATCAAACGGCTCGGCCTCAAGCGATGGAAGCGCGAAGTTATTTTCGCGGTCACTCAATTGAAGAAATCGTTCATCGCCGATTACGTCGTGCTTGGCGGGGGCAACGTGCACCGCTTCCGTCGACTACCAAAAGCCGTCGAGCGTGGAGAAAACGAGAACGCTTTTCTCGGCGGGCTTCGCCTTTGGGAAAAAAATCCACGCACTGGCAAGCGGAAGTGGAGGATCATTTAGGGTAAATCAAGCCCTCCACTCATTATTCGGCCCGCCTCGGCGCCGGATTTCGACGAGCGTTGCCTTTTGCGGGAGTGCTGGCTTGCTGGCGGAAACCTTGCCCACAACAAGGAGGCAAAACACCAGGAGAAACAATCGCCGACATCGAAATTTATCTTTGAGCTGCATCCCTCGTTTCTCTTTTAGAATATCGCGCCCCGCGCAACAATCGGCGGCAACGCCGGCGCGATTGCGCAATCAGGTGCGAAATGCTTACCCTGACGATATTCTGAACAAGCAAAAGGGCGAGCGAGACAGCGCACAGCCGGATTTCTGGTCGCAACGTTATGCCAGCGGTCGAACTCCGTGGAAGATTGACCATGTCCCGCACCGGCTCGACGCCTTCATTCGATCGCTCCGGTCCGGCTCAAATATCCTGGTTCCAGGTTGTGGCGAAGATTATCGCGCGATCGAAGCTTTCGATCGCGCGGGTCATCGGGCGACCGCAATCGATTTTTCTCCCTTCGCCGTTGAACACACCAAGAAGCGTCTGTCACACCTCGGCGACAAAATAATCCTGGGTGATTTTTTCAGCTATCCTTTCGACGCTGGAGCCTTTGACGCGGTTTACGAACGAACATTTCTTTGCTCGTTGCCGCCGCGATTGTCGAAAAATTACTCGGCTCGCGTCGCGCAACTCCTCCAACCTGAAGGCGTGCTGGCCGGTTTCTTCTTTTATGGTGAAGAATCCGACCCGCCGCCCCATCCGTTAACTGAATTGAAGGCGTTGGAGATTTTTGGCGGACGTTTCGATTTGCTCAAAACCGAGGCGGTCGCCGATTCATTGCCGATCTTCGCCGGGAAAGAGAAGTGGCAAGAGTGGCGGCTACGATCGAACACTACGATTCAGTGAACTGCGGCGCGAGGTTGACTTTCCATAGCCGGTGGGCAGACAATCTCAGCTGAGCAACAGAAGGAGGCAAAATGAAGATCGGCGAAACTGCACCTGATTTTGAGGCGGAAACAAGCGAAGGCCGGATCAAGTTCCACGATTGGATCGGCAACTCCTGGGCCGTTCTCTTTTCACACCCGAAGGATTTCACCCCCGTGTGCACAACCGAACTTGGCTACATGGCCAAGATTAAACCGGAGTTCGATCGTAGAAATGTGAAGATCATCGGCCTTTCGGTCGATTCGACCGGCGACCACAAAGGCTGGGCCAAGGACATTCAAGAGACGCAAGGTCACGCCCCTAATTACCCGATCATCGGCGACGCTGATTTCAAGGTCGCGAAGCTTTACAGCATGTTGCCGGCCGATGTTTCCGGTGATGCGAAGAAACGCACACCGGCCGACAACGCCACTGTCCGCAATGTTTACGTCGTCGGCCCAGACAAGAAAATTAAACTGATTTTGGTTTACCCGATGACGACCGGGCGCAATTTCGATGAAGTGCTACGTGTGATCGATTCGCTGCAATTGACGGCGAAGCATCAAGTCGCAACGCCGGTCAATTGGAAACCCGGCCAGGATGTGATCATTGCCGGGTCGGTTTCGGACGAGGAAGCGAAGAAGCGTTACCCCCAGGGTTGGAAAGCGCCAAAGCCCTACATTCGGATCGTTCCTCAACCGCAATAACAGCCCGGTGGGTTCGCAAAATATTTGAGTCATTTCAGCATGTCCCAATGTCCGAAAAATCCTCTCTGCACGGCTATCTTCGGCGAACGTTGCGGTGGCTGCGTATTGATCGGTTGCGGTTTTGTTTGACTTTCGCAGCGGCGACCTTTTAGAAAGCTCATCATTGAGACCGCATCGTTGCGGACGTAACGGAGCGCAGGAGAGCGTTGCCATTATGAAATTGGCTTTGC
>Ga0307479_10001127_pt1 | contig 24139 bp, 24 predicted proteins | sample atmos_gasesECM4C_FD_203743 | JGI IMG/M metagenome (GOLD analysis project Ga0307479, IMG submission 203743) | Hardwood forest soil microbial communities from Morgan-Monroe State Forest, Indiana, United States - atmos_gasesECM4C_515 | ecosystem: Environmental > Terrestrial > Soil > Temperate... | reverse complement strand
TGACTGACCAGCAGCTTGGCGAAGCGCTGGGTCAGCCCTACGTGCAGGAAGAATTCACGCCCGCGGACAAGGCGCGCATGCTCAAGATGGTCGATGCCATCGAAACTGCGCTCAAACAGGACATCGAAGGTCTCGACTGGATGACGCCGGAAACCAAGCAGCAGGCGCTCGTCAAGCTGGCTGCCATCCGCAACAAAATTGGCTATCCGAGTAAATGGCGCGATTATTCGAAGCTGAACATCGTTCGCGGCGACTTCCTGGGAAACGTGGAACGCGCGAATACCTTCGAGGTGAACCGGCAATTGGCCAAGATCGGCAAGCCGCTCGACCGTACCGAGTTCGGCATGACGCCGCCGACCGTGAACGCTTACTACAATTCTGCGTATAACGACATCAATTTTCCCGCGGGTATCCTCCAGCCACCTTTTTTCGATAAAAGCGTTGACGATGCAGTCAACTTTGGTGGCATCGGCGCCGTGATTGGCCACGAGCTCACCCATGGCTTCGACGATCAAGGCCGCAAGTTCGATCCCCAAGGCAATCTGCGCGATTGGTGGACTCCGGTGGATGCCAGGGCTTTCGAGCAGCGTGTCGGCTGCATCGACGATGAGTACTCGTCGTTTGAGCCGTTGCCCGGAGTGCATGTCCGGGGCAAGCTCACGCTGGGCGAGAATACCGCCGACAACGGCGGCGTCCGCGTTGCCATGCGCGCGCTGCACAATACCCAAGCCGCCGAAGGCAAGTCAGGCAATGGCGGCTCGCAGGAAGACAGCACTAAGACAATCAACGGCTTCTCTCCGGAGCAGCGTCTGTTCATCGGCTACGGTCAGATTTGGTGCGAGAACCAGACCGAGGCCGCCCTGCGTCAGCAGGTACAGACCAATCCGCACTCGCCTGGCCGCTACCGCGTGGATGGCGTGATGCAGAATAGTGAAGATTTTGCCAAGGCGTTTAGCTGCCACGCGGGTCAGAAGATGGTGAGCGAGAAACCGTGCCGAGTATGGTGACGTAGTGCGCTGCTAGTGATGTCATTCCGAGCGAAAGCGAGGAATCCCTATCGTTGCCAGAAAGCTTCGGTTCGGAAGGGATTCCTCGCTACGCTCGGAATGAAATTTCGGAGGCACTTCGCCCGCCGCAGCAGGCGTTTCTACTGCAGCGACCGCAGCGCCACCAGTCCGGTCGATTCCGCCTGCTCGTGCGCGTGATAGCTGGAACGCACTAGCGGCCCTGACTCCACGTGGCGGAAGCCCATCTTCAACGCGTCGTCCTTCATGAAGCGGAATTCGTCTGGATGGTAGTAGCGCGTCATGGGCAAATGATCGCGTGAGGGACGCAAGTATTGTCCGATGGTCAGGATGTCAACGTTCACTGCTGCGAGATCGCGGAATACTTGCAGCAGTTCGTCCATGCTCTCGCCGATTCCAACCATCACTCCGGTCTTCGACACCATGCCTGGAGCAAACCTCTTTACGTTCTTCAGCAGATCGAGCGTGCGCTGGTAGCGCGCGCCGGAACGCACTGCGCGATAGAGCCGCGGCACCGTTTCAGTGTTGTGATTCAGTACCTCAGGACGCGCTTCGAGTACGATTTTCAACGCATCCTCGCGCCCCTGGAAATCCGGAATCAAGACCTCTACCTGGCACTCCGGGGCCTGACGCCGAACTTCGCGAATGGTCTCGGCGAACACTGTCGCTGAGCCAATGTTGTCGTCGTCGCGATTCACGCTAGTGATCACTGCGTGCTTCAATCCCAGAGTGGCGACTGCTTCAGCGACGCGCCGGGGCTCGTCGAAATCGATCGGCAGCGGTTTGCCTTTGGGAACGGCGCAGAATCCGCAGCGCCGAGTGCACAGATCGCCAAGCAGCATAAACGTGGCAGTGCGATGATTCCAGCATTCGCCGATGTTCGGACATTGAGCCGACTCGCACACCGTATGCAGACCAAGGCTGCGCGCGAGCTTCTTGAGCTCGTGATAGTTCTCGCCCATCGGAGCGCGAGCCTTAAGCCAAACGGGCTTTGGCTGAGGCACACGGGGCGCCAGATCGATCTGGACCAGTTCTGCGGTGGCCGACATAGCTGCTTCTATTCTACGGGAAGAGGAAATGAAGGCGTTTCAAGTTTCAGGTTTCGGCCAAGCCAGTAACCAAACTGATTGGGTTGCGAGAGAGAGCTGTCAATGTCGGGCTTTGCCGAAACTTGAAACTCGAACGCTTTTTCTTGAAACGCCCTTTCTTCTACAGCGTATGCAGAAACGCGATCAACTCATCCACCTGCGCCTCGTCCAGAATCCCGTTAAACGGCGGCATGTTGCGCCGGCCAAGCAAGATGACATCGTGTACATGCTGGTCCGTGGCCGGCATTCCGCTGGGTAATTCCTGTTTGCGGAAAATTCCCACTACCGGTGGTCCTTGCAGTGGTTCTTTCTCGTAGGCGTTGTGGCATATCGCGCAGTTTGTCTGGAACAGGTCGCGTCCACGTTGCTCCTCGACGGTCAATTGCCGGGGTTGTCTTGTCGAACTTGAGTTGCATGCCGCAAGGGTAGCAAGAAGACTGAGTAGCACGACGGCAAGCAGAAATAGAGGAAGAGGGGTTTGGAAGCGGGTTCTCAACCATCTATTATCGGCAGCGGGGAGGCAATTTGGAAAGTCGCTGGCCCGGATTCAGTGCATGATCCGGCGAGCAGAACAGCTTTCCCGGATCAGCGCGATTTGATCGGCTAGAAAATGGTTATCTTTCCCATCCTTGACGGACAGAAGCACTCGAAGCCGGCAGTGCCTATTTGGGAAGCAATCGAAGAGTCTCAGCAACAGAGTGCGACCGATTACTGGCTTGTGACTCAGCCGGCTCATGCAGTTCTGGCCGGCGATCTGGCTGCCGGGTTGCGCGAGGAGTCTTTTGGGCCAATTGACGCGATCATCTCCAGATCCATCGCGTTGCATGACGCGGGCTGGAGCATGGACGATGCCGAGCAGATTGAGCGGCTGCGCTCCGATTCAAAGCTCCGTCCGCGAAGTTTTCTGCAGGCGACAGTCGAGCAGGCCATTCATGCCTGGACTCGGTCGATTGACACGGTCGAGAAATTTGCGCCAATCGGAGGCCACCTTGTGAGCCGTCATTTCGAGCGTATTTCGCACCGCAGCGGCAAAGCACCTGACAACCTGCTGGAGAAATTTCGCAAACGCGAGAAGCAACGGCAACAGAGGCTGCGAATCAGTATCAGGCAAGACGAGAAGGCATTGGAACGGCTGGTTGACGGCCTGCAATTTTGCGATGTGCTCTCGCTTTATCTTTGCTCCGGCTCGAGCCGCACGGTGAGGATTGACGATCCGAAAATGGAGATCAGCCGGATGGGCGAGGGCTATAGGATCGAGCCATCTCCCTTTGCAGCGCCGCATCAATTTACCTTTCCCGCGCTGCGCCATCCCGTGCCCAGCGGAAAGAAGGCGAAGTCCGGGGCTACCTTTTACGTAAACCTGTAGCGCTAAGACCAGAGCCGGAAACGGCTGTACGAAGTCAAGATGACCTTTGGATTGGCCGGAAAAGTCGCCCCTACCTGCAATGTTCTGTTGCTTTCAGAGTAAGCAAGTGATGAAATGGCTCTCCCCCAGAGCGGATTCTTCGTATCGGCCTTAAAGCAACTTCTATATGCGATCGCGACGCTTGCCGACATGGTTAGTCGAGGAGTACCTCGCCGTGCTTTTTGGCAGCGAGGACCTGGAACCAGAGGTGCGCGAGCGCGAAGCGATCGAACATCATGCCGAGTTAAACTTTCGCTTGAACGGCGGGGGCAAGTGCGCGATTTGCCGCAGCCATGTTCGCCATGTGGTACAGGTGACCGTCCGCAAAGGCAGAGAGACACAGAATTACCGATGTCTTTGCACGCGATGCCTTGAAGGAGAGCGCTCCACCGCCGACTTGGTGGAGCTCTCTCTTGGTCGCGCCACGATCACCTATCGACATCACGCCCCAGAAAAGACTGCGCGACGATGGGATGAACCCCGACGGAGACAGACGGAATCTGCAAAAGGTCTGGCCGTGGCCAAGACATAGCAAGACTCCGCGTCATTAGCTCTTGGATTGTCGATCTAGTATTTTTCTTAGCCGGTCCTTCGGTCGCGACGACGGCGATCAGCCTGCGCGTCTTCGCGGATCGATACGACTCGATTGTTGCGTTTGATTTCCTCGTCGGCCTGCCTGTTTCGTCATCCCCTGGCCCTGCTTCTTTTCGCCGAGGCTTCCCAGGTCCTGTTGTGACCCACTTTCCGAAATTGGGTGCAGCTTCTTCTTGGCGCTGGCTGGGCCTTTGGCCCACCGTGGCTGATGATGGCGGTTGGCATGGCGCTCATGCATATCCGATGCCGCGAGATCCTTTTCGTCGGAGAACTCGAGATTGAGATCCTCGTCGTCACTGAAACCGGCTACGGCGGCACGGGGGGCGCGTGAGCCGCCTTCATGCGGGGAGGCGTTCATTCGAGGTCCGGCCACTCCGTCGCCTTTCACTCCTTTGGAGATTTCGCGCAGCGCTTGGGCAGAAGCCTCAATCCTCGGCGTCTTAACCGCCAAATCGCCGATCGAGATCATGCCGACCAGCTCCCCGTCCTCGCATACGGGCAAGCGGCGAATTTGCCGGTCAGCCATCAATTGCGCCGCTTCCTCGATGTCCACATCGGGCTCGATCGTTTCCAGCTCGTGGCTGAGTATCTCTTCGACATTCGTATCCGCCGGGTTCTTCCCTTCAGCAACGCAGCGCACCACAATGTCGCGATCGGTAATGATGCCGACCAAATCATCGTCCTCATCAACCACCGGCAACGAGCCGATGTTTTCCACCTTCATGATCGAGGCTACCTCTTCCACGGTGCTATTCAGTTGCACGCTCTCAACTTCGGTGGTCATGACTTCGCTGACCTTCATTCGACAACTCCTCATCAGTGATCTTGTGGAGACGTCCGCCCCGGGTTTCATCTCTCACGTCCAGGATCGGAAATTCTTGATTCGGTGCAGAGATTCAATAGGTTAGAAAACCGCTGTAGGAGGTTCTGTTGTCCGCGCTATGAAGAAAAGACGGAACTGCGGGCCCAAGCCACTGGCCGGAGTCACAGGATGTGAACAGAAGGCATTCGGCAGTCGGCATTCGGCGTTCGGCAAACTGCCGACTACTAAGCCTGCGAGTCGATCGGGATCGCTGCCAGGATCGAGACTTCGCTTTGCTTTAAGCCGACTGCCGAATGCCGATTTGCCGAACGCCTCTTCAGAACACCTTGTCGGAATCGATCAGGATTGTTACCGGACCTTCATTTACCAGCGAGACCTGCATCATGGCCTGGAACTCGCCCGTGGCACATTCAACTTCCTGCTTGCGAATTTCCGTGACCACATATTCGTATAGCTTTTTCGCGTCCTCCGGACGAGCAGCATCGTCGAACGAAGGACGCTTGCCACGACGGACATCGCCGAACAGGGTGAACTGCGAGACCACAAGGACAGCTCCTCCGACCTCCCGCACGTTCAGGTTCATCTTGCCTTGCTGATCTTCGAAGACGCGTAATCCAAGCAGCTTCTCCACCATGTAGTCTGCAGAGGCAGGAGTATCAGACTTGCCGACGCCCAGCAGCACCAGCAAACCGAGTCCTATCGCGGCAATTGGATTTCCCTCGACACTGACGCTGGCTTTGCTCACTCGCTGCACGACTGCACGCATAGCGGAGAGGATGCACGTGCAGTACGCAATAAGCAATAGGCACCAGGCAGCACGCAATTGGCGATAGGCAATAGGCTCCACAAGTGACCTGCAACTTGTGACAGCAACCTCGCGAGGAACAGCGCTTGATGTTTTTGAAATTCAATCGACAGTCTTAATGCACTCGCTAATCGCCGGTTTCCTGCCGCCTACTGCTTATTGCCTATTGCGGCTGCTGGGGTTTACCCTGCTCTGTCTTTGCCGTCACCCGACAATCATCAGGAGAATGCGATGTCTTTGCTCTCGTGGGCTTCACGCTCAGCCATTTCTGTATTGGCGCTCATGCTTCCGCTAGCCGCACAAACCGCCAGTGACTCACAGAATTCAGCTTCACAGAATCCAGGCTCTACTCAGGCGCCAGCCGCTCAGCCCTCCAGTCAGCCGGCAGACTTGCTGATCAGGAACGGCACCGTTCTTACCGTCACCCACGGCGTAATCCAAAACGGGAGCGTGCTGGTTCATAACGGGAAGATTGCGCAAGTGGGCACAACCATTCCTGCTCCGGCTGGGGCGACGGTCATCGATGCCACCGGCAAGTACGTGATGCCCGGCATCATCGATTGTCACTCGCATCTGGCCCTTGATGGTGATGTAAACGAGGCGACGAGTCCGATTACGCCCTCGATGAACATGCTCGACGCTTTCGTGAACACCGATAAAGGCCTTTATCAGGCCCTTGCCGGCGGCGTGACTTCCCTGCTGCTGCTTCACGGGTCGGCCAACATGATCGGCGGACAAGCGGTAGTCATCAAGAACAAGTTCGGCCTCAGCCGCGAGCAGATGCTCTTTCCCAACGCTCCGCGGTCGATCAAATTTGCCAGCGGCGAGAATCCTAAGCGGGTTTACGGCTCACGCAATCAGCTTCCATCTACGCGCATGGGCAATTTCGAAATACAGCGCGAGGCCTTGCAGCAGGCCAAGGAATATATGCGCGATTGGGACGATTACAACGCCAAGGTGCAGAAGGGCGACAAGGAGGCCCGCGCGCCCAAACGCGACCTGAAGTTGGAAGCTCTAGCCGACGTGCTTCGCGGCAAATTGCTGGTGCAGATTCACTGCTATCGCGCTGACGAATTCCTCACCGAGATGCAGATGGCGCGCGAATTCGGATATCACGTCCGCGCATTCCATCATGCCCTCGAAGCTTACAAAGTCGCGGACAAGATCGCCGCCGAGGGCGTGGCCATCGCCACCTGGCCCGATTGGTGGGGCTTCAAAGACGAAGCCTGGGACGCGCAGCCATGGAATGCCGTGATGTCGTCGCGTCACGGAGTTCGCGTGGCGTTGAAAAGCGATTCCGGCGATGTGGTCCGTCGTCTCAACCAGGATGCCGGCAAAGTGATCCACTACGGCGGCGCCACTGAGGACGAAGCGTTGAAGATGATCACTTTGAATCCCGCCTGGATCATTGGCGTGGATGACCGAGTTGGGTCGCTAGATGTCGGTAAGGACGGCGACATCACCATCTGGGACAAAGATCCGCTCTCGAGTTACGCAAAAGTGGAGAAAGCGATCATCGACGGCGAAGTCTATTTCGACAACTCGCTGCCCGGACTCGGCCTGACGCATTGGAAAAACGCCCCGATGTCCGGTAGCGATTTTGAAGGCAGCGAGATGGACGAAGAGCTCGGAATTGGGGAGGCGCACTGATGAAACGCTTACTGCTTTGGATTGCAGGATTCTTGTTCATTTCCAGTTTCCTGTTCGCCCAAGCTTCCAAACAAAAAACGCGCATGGCAACCTCACAGGTTGAGGCGACGGGCCCCATCGCCATTCGCGGAGGCAAGCTGCTCACCATCACTCATGGGGTAATCGAGAACGGCGTGGTGGTGATGGAAAACGGCAAAATCACAGCCGTCGGTGCGGCGAGCACAGCGATTCCGCGAGGCGCAACTGTCATCGATGCCACGGGCATGACGGTTTATCCGGGCCTGATCGATTCCGAAACGAATCTCGGTCTGGTCGAGGTGGAAGCCGACCAGAACAGCAACGACCTGAATGAGCCCAGCGACGAGATCATGCCCCACATGCACGTCGCCGATGCGTTCCATTCTGAAACTCAGCGCATCCCGGTGGTCCGCGTGAATGGCATCACCAACGCGATCGTTGCGCCCGGTACGCAGAACAGCCTGCCTGGTCAGGACATCTTCATTCAGCTCGATGGGAAAGATCGCGATCAGATGATTGTCGTGCCCGACATCGCGCTGCCTTTGAACTTCTCGGCTGCACAGCGCCGGCGCGCAATGTCCGGACAGGGCGGGGGAGGTGGTGGAGCTCGCTTTCCCTCTACGCGAATGGGTCTGGCTGCGCAACTGCGGCAAACGTTAATCGATGCCCAGGATTATGAGGCCAAACTGCAGTCCCCGGCACGCCCATCCGACAGCAACAAGCCCGCAGGCGGCAGAGGCGGAAGCGATCGTCAAAAGCGTGATCTGAAGTTGGAGGCTTTGCTTCCTTATCTGCATGGGCAAAAGCCTGTGGTCATCGGGGCGGAAGATGGATACGACGTCGAAAACGCAATGCGTCTGGCGCGCGAATTTAACTTGAAGGTCGTGCTCAATCACGTAACGCACTCGCAAGACATTCTCGATGAGATTGCGTCGTGGAAGGTGCCGGTTATCGTAGGTCCTATTTACGATTTTCCCCGCGCGGACGAACGCTATGACGCGGTCTATTCCCTTCCTGGTGAACTCTACAAGCGTGGGGTCAAGATCGCCTTCGCCTCCTACCGCGTGGAGCATAACCGCAACCTGCCCTACGCCGCCGGATACTCGGTTGCTTTCGGCCTGCCTTATGAAGAAGCGTTGAAGGCAGTCACCATCAATCCCGCAGAGATATGGGGAGTCGCGGATAAGCTCGGTTCACTCGATGTTGGAAAGACGGCAAACGTAGTGATTGCCAACGGCGATCCCCTCGATGTGAAGACCGATGTGAAACAAGTCTTCATCGAAGGCCGCAACATTCCCATGGAGAACCGGCAGACTCGATTGCGCGATCAATACGGCGGCGTGCCAACGGCGCGGTAAGCCGGGAGAGGCGAACACAAAGAAGGCTCTCGGCAGTCGGCTATCGGCGTTCGGCCAATTTACGCGCTTGGTTTCTCGAAAAGCGAGGCTGGCCGAATGCTGAGTGCCGAGTGCTGAAGGCCTGGGTGTCCTGCCTTGCCAGCTTTTCCCAACGGCATATAGACTGAGAAGTTTGCTATGTGCATCTCGCGCATACAGGAGGAGTTTGCATGCCGGGGGTAGAGGATAAGGTCAAGCAGATCATCGTGGACCAGCTCAGCGTGGAAGAGAGCGAAGTCGCACCCAACGCCTCGTTTGTGGACGATCTTGGCGCCGACTCTCTCGACCGGGTGGAACTAATCATGGCGTTCGAAGAAGCTTTCGACCTGGAGATTCCCGACGAAGAAGCGGAAAAAATCAAGACCGTGCAGGACGCGGTCGGCTACATCGAGAAGAACTCCAAAATAGCCAAGCAATAGCGGTGTGTTAGTAGCGGTTGCAGTCAATCCCAGAAGAGCGAGGAACGCGAATGGCCGCAGTGGACGACAAAGTTAAACAGATCATCGTAGAACAGCTCGGAGTCGATGAAGGCGAAGTTACGCCCAACGCGTCCTTCGTGGACGATCTCGGCGCCGATTCGCTCGACACCGTCGAGTTGGTGATGGCATTTGAAGAAGCGTTCGACATCGAGATTCCCGATGAAGAGGCGGAGAAGATCAAGACGGTCAAGAACGCCATCGACTACATCAACGCGCACTCGAAAGGCGGCAAGTAAGCTTGAGTCGTAGGGTTGTCGTCACTGGGTTGGGCCTGATTTGCGCGGTGGGCAACACTTGCGCCGAAGTTTGGCCAAACCTGCTTGCGGGCAAGAGCGGCGTGGCCACCATCGCCGGTTTCGACCCTGCAGGTTTTGCCTGCACCATCGCCGCGGAAGTCAAGAATTTCGATCCGTTCAATTTCATCGAAAAAAAAGAAGTCAAAAAGATGGGCCGCTTCATTCATCTGTGCATGGCGGCCACGGAAGAAGCCGTCAAGATGTCGGGGCTCGACATCACGCCGGACATTTCGGAACGCGTGGGCGTGCATATCGGCTCCGGAATCGGCGGGTTCGACATCATTGAACGTGAACATTCCAACCTGCTCAACGGCGGTCCACGCAAGATCTCTCCATTTTTCATTCCTGCTGCCATCATCAATCTTGCCGCTGGACACGTGAGTATCCGCTACAAGGCCAAAGGGCCGAATGAAGCTACTGCTACCGCGTGCACTACGAGCGCGCACTCCATCGGCGATGCCTACAAAATCATCGCTCGCGGCGCGGCTGACGTGATGATTGCCGGCGGTACCGAAGCGGCGATCACTCCCATGGGCGTGGGAGGATTCGCGGCCATGCGAGCTCTCTCCACCCGCAATGACTGCCCGGAAAAAGCCAGCCGCCCCTTCGACGCGGAGCGCGATGGTTTCGTGATCGGCGAAGGCGCCGGCATCTTGATTCTTGAAGATCTGGAGTTTGCCCGCCGTCGCGGCGCGCACATCATGGCGGAGATCATCGGCTATGGCATGAGTGCCGACGCCTATCACATCACGCAGCCCGCGGAAGAAGGCGAAGGCGGATACCGCGTAATGGTGAACGCGCTGGCCGATGCTGGGATCAAGGCCGATGAAGTGGACTATATCAACGTGCACGGCACCTCGACTCCGCTGGGTGACGCGCTGGAAACCAAAGCCATCAAACGCGCCTTCGGCGAGCGTGCGAAAAACGGCTTGGCCGTGAGTTCAACGAAGTCGATGACTGGACATCTGCTCGGCGGTGCAGGCGGCCTCGAAGCAGGCATTACCGTTTTGGCACTGCGCGACCAGATATTGCCGCCCACTACGAACCTTGAGAATCCCGATCCTGAATGTGACCTCGATTACGTCCCCAATCATTCGCGCAAAGCGAAAGTCAACATCGCCCTTTCAAACTCCTTCGGCTTCGGCGGGACGAACGGCTCGCTGATCTTCAAGCGCTGGGCGGAATAAGCGTAGTCTTCAGTAATCAGTTTTCAGCCATCAGCTACTGCGGGACAGCGAGGTCGTCAAACAACTTCGGCAACTCTTCCAGCGAATAGTTGGGAGGGATTGCCTTGTATATCGGCTCGATCTCAATTGCGCCCACTCGAGTCTCCACTTCATACTCCCCCAGGGCTTGGTCTAGCAGCAGAAATACGATAGGCGCATATTTTTCGTACGCGGTTTTGGTGTAATTGGGCACAAAGACAGTTATGTCCATTTTTTGGCCGACCGGTTCCACCTGGACTAATACTGATTGTGCTTTCACCGACACTCCGCGATAACGAATATCAAAAGGCTTTCTGCGTGGACGAAATCTTATGAATTTCCAGCGAGGCAGATGTGGTGCTGACGCGTGGAGTGACTGCACTTTGGGAAACGCTTCCTTGATCCCGTCGGCGCTAATGACGAACTCACGTCGATCGTTTTCCTTTGGACTGAACTCGAATGCCAAAGATCGATGGACTTTGTGCATTTCGGTGATTAAACGATCAAATATCTTTTCCTGGTCCCGTTCAAAGTTGAACAGTTCGTCTTCATGTTCTTGAAACCAGTTCCAGAAAACCTCTTCAGCACTCATTGAAATTGTCCCTCTCATCTTCCGTTCCCGAATCTCGACTGAGTTGACAGCTACTCTCTTGGGCTACTAGAGTCTCGTAAGTCGGTGAGGAGTTTGAAAGCTTATCACTGACAACCGACAACTTATCTAGCGGATCGCGCGATTCCGCCTTGCGGCGGAATCAGGGAAGCGGGTGCAAATCCCGCGCTGCCGCGCAACTGTAATCGAGTCGAGGATGCCCAAAAACCACTGTCCCGCTGCTCGGGATGGGAAGGGGGCCATCCGGAGCGCTTCGGCGCTCACTCGTAAGCCAGGAGACCGGCGCGAACCGCACAACACAATCCCACTCGCGTGCACAGGAGGATTGCCGTGCGGAATTGCCTTCGTCTCCTATTCCTTTTGGCCTCGTCGTCCCTGGCGTTGGCCACAGATCTCACCATTCACGTCACCGATCCTTCGGGCAGCGCAGTCGCGGGGGCTCGCGTGACCATCTACCAAAGGTCTAACAACGCCGCGATTGCGTCGAGGGTCACGGACTCTGACGGCCTTGCTGTATTTGACGGTCTCGCGCCTAACGCGCACCGCCTGCAAGTACTTGCTCCGGGATTTGCTGAAACCATAACCGATATCCCGACGCAGAACGATGCCACGCTCAATGTTCATCTGAAGATCCCAGCCCGAAATGAAACTGTTGTCGTTACCGCCACCGAAACTCCTCTGCCGGCTGATGAAACCGGAGCGCCGGTCGAAACCGTCGATCACGACACTCTGCTCAACCGCCAGCCGGTGGAGACTGCCGATGCCATTCGCTACTTGCCTGGAGCTGTGATCAGCAGCGACGGACGACGCGGCGGCTTAGCCTCCCTCTTCGTCCGGGGAGGCGATTCCGACTACAACAAGGTGATCGTCGATGGCGTGCCCGTCAATGAGCCGGGAGGAACGTTCGATTTCGGCGTCGTGCCCACGATTGCCGCCGATCGCTTCGAGTTCGTGCGCGGCCCGGAGAGCGTGCTCTACGGCTCTGACGCGCTCACCAGTGTGGTGCAGATGTTCAGCGCCACCGGCTCGACGCGTACGCCCGAGCTGACCCTTTCTTCTTACCGCGGAACGTTCTCGACAGCCGAAGGCTCCGCTTCGCTCGCGGGGGCGTTTGGACGCTTCGACTACAACCTCTTTGGCGAGCAATTCAACACGCTCGGCCAGGGCATTAACGACGCGTACTCCAATTCCGCCGAAGGCGCCAATGTCGGCGTGCGGCTCACGCCGCGAGCGATGTTCCGCCTCCGCACCCGACACTCCACCGAGCGCAGCGGAGTGCAGTCCTTCTTTAACTTCAACGGTCAGGAACTGATTCCGCCGGACAGCGATGAGCGCGCGCGGCAGAACAACTTTCTTGCCAGCGGCGACCTCACATTGGATGCTCCCGGCCAGTGGAAGCACAGCTTGAGCGGTTATGAGTATCACCACGTCCGAGAAAATCTGGATACGTTCATGGATCCAGGCCGCGTCACTCCTGCGTTCGGCAACTTCGACTTTCCTTTCGATAGTTATGCCGACGAGAACCGCGCCGGCTTTATGTACCACGGCGAATACGATCCGCGGCTGTGGGTGCGCACCAACTTCGGCTATGAGTTTGAGGACGAAAACGGATTTATCGGAGACCTGACTGCGCTGCCGCTGACACACGGATTGCGCCGCAATCACGCGGTGTACGCCGAACAGGTTTTCACCTTCTCGCGATTCAGCGTCGTCGCCGGCGGACGCTTTATTCATAATGAAAGCTTTGGCAATGCCGGCGTGCCGCGGGCGGCGCTCACTTTCCTGGCGCATCGTGGAGGGGAATTGCTGGGCGCCACGCGGCTGCGCATCGCCTACGGACAAGGCATCAAGGAACCGAGCCTGGATGAGACCTTCGGCACAGCATCCTTCTTTATCATTCCCAATCCGAACCTCAAGCCGGAGGAGAGCCGCACGGTCGAGACCGCCGTGATCCAGAACTTCCGCGGCGATCGATATTCAATCTCAGCGGGCTACTACAACAATCTCTTCCGCAATCAGATCGCGTCCACCTTCGATCCCGTTACTTTCATTTCGCAATTTGTGAACTTGAACCGCTCTCTTGCTCATGGCGCAGAGCTTGAATTCCATGGCCGGCCGGCGACGCGCTTGAGTGTGGACGCCGCATACACCTACACCTCCAGCCAGATTCTGGCGTCGCCGGTGGCAACCGACCCGCTACTTGAGGCAGGCGCGCCTCTTCTCCGCCGTCCGAAACATGCCGGATCGTTCACAGTGAACTACCTCGCTCGAAGATGGGGAGGGAATCTCAGCGCAGTGGGAATCGGGCGGCGTACCGACTCGGATTTCCTGGGACTGACGCCGCATGTCGATCATGCCGCGGGCTACGTTCGCGCCGACGCCAGCGGCTGGTACGAGCTGCAGCGGCATGTCACTGCGTTCCTCGCTATCGAGAATCTGCTTAATAAGAGATACGAGGAAGCTGCGGGATTTCCGGCGCTGAAAGCAAACTTCCGCGCCGGCCTGCGATTCCGTTTCGGCGGAGAATAGCGTCAGTACCGTTCCCGGTAGGGAATGGGTAAGGTCGGTTCAGCGACCCGGCAGCAGTCTTACCCATCCGCTACCGCGGACGGTTCTGACTTTTCATTTAGGTTTTGCATATCCGAGCACGAAATTGCCATCTTTACTCCACCATTTGGCTTCAACTTCAAATCCCGCGGCTTCTACCATTCCCAGCAACACTGAGTCGTCGCGGTACTTGATTGAGCTGCTCATGCGCAGCCTCTCCCCGGCAGGAATTTCGATCCACTCGCCGCCGACGTTAATGCGCAGATCGTGCGAGGCGATGAAGTGCTTGGTTACCGCGAACAGGCCGTCGCCTGCCGAGGCCGTCGAGAACTCCAGCCGTCCGTCATCTTCTGTGATTCCAACACCGGTAAGCGGACCCCAGGCAAAACGACGATTTGTGGGATTGTCATAGCCCGCCAATGTCGCTTCAGTGAAAATTTCTCCATCGAATAAGAATCGATCCTCAGGCTCGAGGAGTGGCCGAAGACGTCCAGGAAATGCCTTCGGATCGAATGCCCCGAGAGTATTTCCCAAAACGGAAAATAAGGCAATTTTGCCTAAGCCATGTGCCAACTTGGCAACTGAACGAAGGTGCGCGTCAATAAAAATGTTAAGTTTGAATCCCATTACCGTCGTTGCAACGCCACTTACCTGATCGGCAGCGGCCTCGAGTAGCGCCTGGCTAAAATCAGCAGCTATAAAATTGACTGGTCCGAAAGATTGAAGCAACAGGCGGTCTTTGCTCCCTTCGCCGCAGCCTAGACCGCATAGGCTGCCGATATCGGAAGATCGCTGAGCTATCTCCGGCGCAGCGCTATTCAGGACTTCCAGCGCCCGACTCGCATTCCTATATTCTGTTGAACGGCACAAATCGACCCAGGCTTGGACCGATGCGGGCAGCCAATAAAATAAGTGTTCGGGAAGATATCGCTCCGCGAACGCCTTCCGCAGTTGTCCCACGATCTCCTGTTCGCGCAATAGGACTACTGTATGGAACGGCTCTTTAGAGCTCTCCATTAGCTTGGATACCATCTTCAAAGCATTCTATCGGGGTGCGAATTGACGCAATTGGGTGCCGGGATGGAATGATGCTGGTTTGCGGAAAACTTGCTCCATCTGAGAGAATTTTTGCCTACCGAGTGGGCCTTAGGGCATCTAGATAATCGTTGTCGGTATTTTGGAAAGTCAAAAGGAGAAACTGAATGAAGATTCTGGAAATCAGCGAAGTCGCTCCGACCTGTCACTCCAACATAAAACTAGTTGAGACCGCGGAAGTGGCCCCAACCTGCCACAACAACGTGAAACTGGTTGAGAGCACGGAAGTTGCTCCCACCTGCCACTGAGTCAATTTCAGAGTAGAGACGCAGGATGCTGCGTCTCTACCGCATTCCCAATGCCTTCCATTTCGCCAGAGCGTTTGTCGATCGGCACGTTTTACAATCCCCATCTGGCGCAGTTCACACTGGATCATCCCGAGCTGATCGATCACCTCGCCATGGCCGATCCGCCGGATGCGAACGACGAATCCTTTTCGCGAATTCAGCAGCAGTATCCTCTGCTGCTGCACGACTATCTGGGACAGCTCGCAGATCCGCTGAGTGAATTCGCGCTGCAACGCGCTCGCCAGCTTCAGCAGCGTTATCGCTCGCCGTGGGTGGCGGAGCACTTCCAGTGTCTGCACACGCAGGATCGCACGCTCTCTCTTGATTACGTTTTTCCACCGCTTTACACCGAAGAATTTCTTCAGCGCTTCTGTGAGAACGCTCTGATTCTGCGCGACGCGGTCGATGCTCCGCTGGTAATGGAGAACATTCCCGGATTCTTCTCCGTTCGGCGAGCGCAAATGAGCGAGGCCGAGTTTCTGCGCCGCTTCTTCGAGCAGACCGATTGCGGATTTCTCATCGATGTTCCGCACATCTGGCTGGCAGCTTTTTATCGCGGCCTAGATCCGCAGCAGTACCTGTCCGAATTTCCGCTGGAGCGAGTGGTCGAGATCCACGTTGCCGGCGTCGAGTACGACCGCGATCTGCAAGGCCCGTGGATCGCTCCAGCGCCTCCAAACGACCAGATCCTCGAACTGGCCTCCTGGGTCGCCGCACGTGCGCCAAAATTACGCGCCGTGACGGTTGACGTGTTTTCTCCCACCGTTTCGGCCGCGCAACTGGAAGACAGCATGCGACGCACGCGGACCGCCTTTGCGGTCAAAAACGCCGTGGCGAGCTGATTCCATGTCAGCGATTCAACGTGGAACCGGCCGCCCCCGGCCGGGTGTTCGATCGATCAAGAAGAACTCCGGCGACTTGCTCCGGTCGCGGAACGATCGCGATATCCACGACGAGGTGATCCATTACCTTAGTGATGCCGGCCTGCGTTTAGCGCAGAGCTCGAATGACTTCCTGGATCAGAAGCAGGCTGAGCGCGCCCAGCGCTTTTCGCACTTTCTGGCGCGCCGGTACTATCGCGACCGCCTTAGTCGCGCCTTTCGTTATTCGGCGACGTTGCTGGGCACTGGGCGGATCGCTGAGCAGATCACGGACAGTCCCGAGTTCCATTTGATACTCGAGCGCTGCGTTCTGGGTTCTTTAGCAACTTCGCGCGAAGTAGGCGATCTTGCAGTATCGGTCCTGCTTTCGATGCGGAGTGAGGGTTGGTGGAGCGAGCTGCTCGAATATGAGCGGGCATTTTTCCTGCAACTCGCGACGTCGGAAGTGACTCCTGCTTCCACGTTTCCTCAGAAGAGTATTTCCACGCTGGTCCGCCGGTTCCGCTTACAAGTTCCCGAACTGCTCGCTCGCCTAAAATCTGGGACGCATGTTGGAGACGATCTCGATGGAGAAGCCACGCTGCTCTTCTCGCGTACGACTCACGGAAAGATCTATGTTGTAGAACTGGACGAGAAAACGTCCGCTGTTTTTCAGTCTATCGATGACAACAGATCTGCAAATGAAATCGCCGCTTTGTGCGGGGCTTCTCAACAAGAAATTCAACGAATCCTTGCCGCACTCAGCGACATCGGAAGCGTGGTGCTGCCGAATTGATCGGTACTGAATGCTCCGGATTTGGCAGCGGAGTATTTACCGCAAAAAGTAGAGACGCAGTATGGTGCGTCTCCACGCCGTGCAGCACGGGAAGCTCAGATTTCATTTATCATCGCCGGTTACCCTTCATGGGCTGATTTGAACTGAGAAAAAGGAGAAAGCCGTGGCGTATCAAGTTCCGCCGCTCCCCTACGACTATTCTGCGCTGGAGCCGTACATCGACGCGCAGACCATGACACTTCATCATGACAAGCATCACGGTGCATACGTGAGCAACCTCAACGCCGCAATCGAAAAACATCCGCAACTCGCGAGCAAGAGCGTCGAGGATTTACTACGCGACATCAATAGCGTGCCGGAGGACATCCGCACCGCCGTTCGCAACAACGGCGGCGGACACATGAACCACAGCATGTTCTGGCAGATCATGAAACCCAAAGGCGGAGGCCCGCCCAGCGGCCGCGTTGGCGAGGAGATCAAGAAAACCTTTGGCAGCTTCGAGGATTTTCAGAAGCAATTCAACGACACAGGCACGAAGCGCTTCGGCAGTGGCTGGGTGTGGCTGGTGCGGAGCAAGGCTGGCAAGCTCGAAGTCATCTCAACCGCCAACCAGGACAATCCCATCATGGATGGTCATCATGCCATTATGGGAAATGACGTCTGGGAACACGCTTACTACTTGAAGTATCAGAATCGCCGTCCCGAATACCTGGCGGCGTGGTGGAACGTTGTCAATTGGGACGAGATCAATAAGCGCTTCAAGTAGTCCCATTGTCTGAGACAAAATGAAAAGGCCGCTCCTAGCGGCCTTTCCTGCCTCTGCCGATTGTTTATCGTCTGACGTCCGTTCTGGGCTGGCTCACTGCGATCAACTCGCCTGCAAGCACCTGACTCCACATTCTCAGCCATGTACCGTGCAGAAACTCGCGCAGCAGTCGCAAGATTTTCATGATCGATGCCCCCGGAGCGATGATTTCTTCAACTTTGTCTCTGTAATCCCTTATTCAGATGTCACGATGGCACCAACGAGTTACCAACGAATCGTGGGCTGCCGGCAAATCCCGAGCTGCTAGTGCCGTAACAGAACTGTCATTTATTAAAATCCTGGCAAGCGCGGTACTGCATTGTGGTACTGCACTGGTCTGCTTCCAGCCGCAGTCTTTCGCCGCAGGACATTCACCAGAGCCGCGGGCCCGACAGCGCGGGGCGCGAGGGCTGCAGAAAAAGGCGCTGGAGTCAAGGTTTATCGAAGACCAAGGCGTAAGGCCGATGGGGACTAAGGGGTCTGTCGGTGTTGCGGGTCTGGCCTTCGCGACTCTAAACTGTAATGGTTCAGCAACTCACTCTTGATTCGTTCTATACCGCTGATTTCGCCGGGGCCGGTCCGCTGGCGCACAGAGACGGCTGCAAACCAGCGGGGAGGGTACATGGGTTTTTTTCGGGTGACCCGGCTCTTGCTTCTATGCGGAGCGGCCGCGGTACTGGCGTCTTGTGGTGGACACAGTTCAACTAGCACGAGTCCCACTCCTGCCTCAATCACTGTTAATCCGACGAGTCTCTCGCTTAATCATGGCGATGTGGTGGGAATCGGCACCGCGCAGGTGCTGGATTCCACTGGTGCAGCGCTTACTACCCAGCCCACTTTTACGTACTCATCGTCAAATCCGTCATTTGTCACGGTCACCTCCACTGGACAGGTATGCGCCGGAGTTTTCGACGCGAATAATATCGTGTGCCAAGTTGAGCCGGACCCTACTACTGCGCCCCCCACAGCCAACATCATCGTGAGCGGAGACGGATTAAGCGCCATGGTTCCGGTGTTCGTCCACGCCCGAGTTGATGCCATCAAGATTACGAGCTCTTCCAGTCCGGTGTGTCTCTCGCAAAACCAGACGCAGCAGTTCAGCGCCCAGGCGTTCAGCAACGGCACCGACATCACCTCGAAAGTTGGTCCATTCACCTGGAGCACAGGAAATGCGACCCTTGCGACAGTCGATCAGAACGGCGTGGCGACTTCGCGTCAGCCGGGCGCAACCACCGTAGTCGCCACGATAGCAAGCACTACCGGAACTCCGGCTGTAGTGGTGGATTGTCCGCCGAAAACCATTTCGCTGACTGTTTCGGGCGCGACGACGAACACAACCAGCTTTAGCGTAGCGACAGGAACCTCGCAGACAGTGACTGCCACGGTGACTGACATCCTTGGCCAGCCGATTACTGGAGCTTCTCTCTCTTATTCCAGCTTCGCGCCCAGCACGGTTGCTGCGGGCACTGGCGGCACGTTAACCACACCGGGCGCCGGTGTGAGTTCCATCGTCGCTTCCTGCAGCCCACCAGGGTGCAATCCCGCCTCGGGGAACGTGAACGCGAATGGAACCGGAGCAGGTCTTTCTATCTACAGTAATCCGGTAGTGGGTACCGTCACTGGCTCAACGGCGACCACGGTCTATGTAACTGGAGCGGATAATCCAGATGGTTCCGCGAACACTTCACTGATTCCGATCACTATTTCCAGCAATGCGGCGGGAACGGCGGTAACGCTGCAAGGATCGCCTAATTCCATGGTCTTCAATCGCGCCGGAACCAAGGCATACCTCGGGAGCACTGCAGGTATGCTGCTTTTCGATCCAACTACAAACACCGTGACGGCCACTGCCGCAGGAATCACAGGAAAGGTGCTCTCCGTTTCCAACGACGGCAATAAGGTTGTAGTGTCCGATACCGCCAATGCCAAAGTTTTCGTGTATGACACAGGCGCAAATAGCGTGCAGGAGTTCGATGTGCCCGGAGTCACCGCAGCGGACTTCGATAGCGACAATACCAAAGCTTACCTCACCGCCGGTTCGACAGTGTACGAGTACTCGCCCACGACTGCGACCTTCAAGAAGCTCGGTTTTGGGGCGGATGGCGTGGTATTTACGCCGCAAGCCTCGGTCGCCTATTTTGGCGGGAGTTCTATTTTGGGACTGGCAGTCTGCAATGACGCGCGAGTGGACAACGCAGCCGGAGCCGCCAATATTCTGGGCGCAACTCCCGATGGGACGCACATGATTGCGGCAGGCGCAGCAGGGTGGGTGGACTTGAGTTACACCGTGAACAACAACGGATGTCCGCCGAGCGCCAGTAATACGGTTCGCACCGCCGGATTTGGCGCTGGGTTCGTGGGCACTCCTTCGCAGATCGCAGTCACTTCCAACGCCTCGTACGCCTTCCTCACAAGCTTCACTGGCGGTTCGTCAGCTAGCGGCATTCCGTTCTACCACTTTGCCGATGGCGCTACCGGGATCTTTGCCTTTACAAATCCCGACGGAACGCCGTTCTCGGGAATGCTCTTCTCTGGCAGTCTGACGCAAGATGCAACGTCGCTTTATGTTGGCATAGGCAATCAAGTGCATCGCTTTGACCTGACGAAAACGCCGCCCGCGGACTCGAATCAGATCTCGGTAACGTTTAACGCCCGCATTGTGGCGGTGAGACCGCAGTAGGGACAGGCAATCCTCATTCCGCGGTCGGGGCAAAGGAGGAGTTGTTCTGCACTTCACCGATGACCCGATCAGTAGATCTGCAGTTCCAAATTGGAAAATATCAAAACCTTCATTCTGAGCGAGGGCGAACGCCCGAGTCGAAGGACCCCTTCGATGCTCGGACACAAGGCACTTGCACCACTCACGACGCAGAATGCCACGACTCCGCTCGCCAAATCGCCTATGCCGCGTATGCATACGCCGCTGGCGCTGGCGGCCTGGAGCTATACTCACGCATGAGATCATTATGGACAAATAGTGGAGTATTTGCGCTTGAATGGAATTGTTCAGACTGAGAGCAAAGGTCAACCGCTGGCGAATGCAGTTGAATGAAGTCGCACTATGGGCAATTCGCTTTTGCCGTGCTCAACGCATTCGAGGAAAGGAAACGCAAGCTTCCGAACCTACCTAAAAAACCTCCAGATTCTCCGAAGAAAGAAAGAAGGCATCCATCTCGGAACTTGCATCCTATAACTCACGATGAAGATACGCAGGTCCATGCTCGCCGTGTTATTGCTGTTTGCTATCGGCCTCCTTCCTGTTAGTGCTCAGGACAGGGACAGGGATAGAGACCGTCGCGATTACCGCAACAACCGAGACAATTCGACGTTCTACCATGGCGTTCGCAACGGAGGTCGAGGCGGAGACTACTACGATCCGCGCTATGACAATCGCCGGTACAACAATGGCGGATACAACAGCGGATACAACAATGGTTATTACTCCAACCAGGGCGGCATCGGCCCCGGTAAGGGAGCCCTGATTGGCGGAGCGGGCGGCGCCGTGCTCGGCGCGCTCTTTGGCAAAGGCCTCAAAGGAACCATTATTGGTGGCGCTGCCGGCGCGGGCATCGGAGCCGTTGTAGGTGAGGCGCACCAGAAGAACGAGCAGAACCAGTACTATCCGCGCTAACCGCCCTCCACTCTAAGTCAGCACGAAAGGAATACGCATGATCTCATTGATAAAGTCCCGGCGCCGCATTCACACCTTCATTCTCTGCCTCGCCGCCGCAGGAATCCTCTCGCTGGGGACTATCTCAGGATTTGCCCAGCAGCCCGCACAGTCAACATCTCCGGCGGACATCAGACCGGATGCCACTGAGGCGCCTCACCCCTGGACAGTCGAGCAGCTTCTCCCGCTCACTGTCTCCGAAGCCTGGCAGATGAGCGGCAAAAATGAAGACAAGTTCTTCGACATGGTGCAGGATCTCGCTGCCTTCTCCGCCAAGAAGCGCAACCTCGCCCTTCCGGAAGACGAAACAGCAGGAAAACAGGCGGGCGAATACATCAAGCAGCAGGCCAAGCAGGACCATGACCAGCTGCTCTATGCCGTCGTCGATCAGGCTGTGCGCAAGGTAGGCAAACCCGCCTCGCCGCTGACCAGCGCCGGTCCGCCAGCGAAATAGGCGAATGCTGCGAAACGCTCACGCACGACGAGCTGCTTCCCCTTGAGCGTCAACACTAGCGTTTCTCTCAAGGACTAGAGTTTCTCTAAAGGCCCGAAGATGGGTTGTTGGACGTCTGCGCTCGCCTCCGCCGGGCGCTCTGGGCCAAAGTCTGGTGTGTTATTTGCTCGCGGCGACTACGTTAGCCGTGCCATTCGCTTGGTTGCTTGCGGTCGAGGGAAGCGATTGCAGCAGCTTCATGAGCCCCTGGTTGAGCTCGAGGCATTCATAAACCGGTGCGAACGTGCGAGTGATCCGCTCATGGATGCCGCGGTCGGCCTTCAACGCGTCCACTAGGGCGCCACATCCCGGATCACGTTCTGCAATGGCTTTGTACACGAGGCGTTCCGTGTACACCTGCTCGAACCACGCGATCACTTGCTTTATCGTCTCGCGGTCATGATTGGGAGTAACTTGTTTTGTTTTGCTCATGTCGTTAGACCGAAGTTCAGGAGATCGAACTTCATCGGATCGAGATTCAGCGGGTCGAAATGTCACTCTGCCACATCCGTTTCCACAGCAAAGCAGGGCGAGCAGCTCCAGAGATTCAGCATCGTTCGACCGCAGCAGGTTTACACCCACTTTCTCCAGTTCTGTATTTCCGCAAATGCAGGACAACATCTTTTGAGGCATTGGGGATACTCCTGAAACAAAACATCATTCGCTCGCAACTTGGGCTGCCGGTTTGCTCACATCTGTCGCGAGGCCTCTAACGGGTTCGGGCCGTCGAGACCGATGATCGCGATCATGGACGACTCTCACGCGCCTTGCAGGAAGTGCGGTAGCTTCAAGGCGCAAAATGCTGCCATTGTGTACCAGCAGCTCGAAACGAAACCAATCGGTGCGAAACATCCGGCCCGCGGCATAGAAAGTTACGGCAGCCGCAATCGGTCCTTCAAACTCAGAGCCGACAGCCGCGATGAGACGACCGCCAATGTTGTCTGCCCAAGTCATGCCGCCGACCAACGGATCGTTGAGGACAAATCGCTCGGAGGCGCCGGCATGGGAAAGCTTCCGAATCTGCAGCAGTTGCAGCAGGACTGACGCCTTGGCCAGGTTCGTCACCACTGCGTCAACATCGCTCGCGGACTTTCGCTGCAGCTTGATGTGCAGTTCCGGCATCCATTCCCGCTCGAACTCCTCGCGCGCGAGCTGCAAACTCTTGTCCGTGGCTTCCGAGTACCGAAGAGTAGCCCGCGCCAGAACCAGACTGAGGATGCAGGTCACCACCGTCGCCACTACAGGAATGTAGTTGATGACGTTAAGGACGGATCCAGCGTGAGAGCTCGACCAGATGGAATGCATGCTCCGCGAAGCGTACTGTCATAAGCACCGGCATTCCAGATGCGTTTGGGATACCGCCTTTGGTAATAATCCGCGACGAAACGCATAGCGAGTTTGGCAGTCCGACGCTGAACAGGCTGCGGAAAAATGCAGAATTGTGCTTAGCCGTTAAGCGGTTCCAATTTGGTTCGGTTTTAGCCGCTGAGGTAAGGGGTTTCTTTTTTCAAGAGGAACGCCGGAACCTCAGGCGCTAAAACGCAAGAGAAAAGAATGCCTCAGACGGCACGATTAGAGCAGCCTGCGGAAAAATGCTGTGGAAAACGAGCGATGTCAAGGCCGCTGCGCGTAGTGACGGAGATGAGAAATTGTGCAACATCCTGTAGCTTCAAATTCCCTGCTTCAGCGAATTTTGCAGCGAATTTTTCGCGCATGAAGCCCGAAAACCTCAAATTGTGCCCAAAATCCGCAAAATTAACCTCGCACTCAGGGAACCTATCAGGGATTCCAGGGAATTTCGCGCTAACTCTCCGGCAAGATTAGAGTTACAAGTACTTGCCCTGGAGTCTGAATACCCCTAGCAGCGAAATAACAGGGAATCCCGGACCTTACAGTGCGGTGACCTCTTAAATGAGCAGGTTTCGCCTCCATTTCAATTTCCACAAGAGTTTTTCCGCAGCCTCTGGAAGTCGCGCCCTTCTCTAAACCGGTTTCTACCGCGTTTTCCGCAGACCGTGAAGCGCAATCGTTAATTGCCAATGCTCACCGCAATGCTTGAACGCCTCCCCCGCATAAATGAGGGGGATTCCCACCGAACGTGTTATTTCCTAAAAGGGGCATCAGAACGACAACGCCTCACGGGCGCCGGATGTAACTCCTTGGGTACCGGGTTGGAAAACCAGCTCTGTTG
>Ga0307479_10001126_pt1 | contig 24146 bp, 20 predicted proteins | sample atmos_gasesECM4C_FD_203743 | JGI IMG/M metagenome (GOLD analysis project Ga0307479, IMG submission 203743) | Hardwood forest soil microbial communities from Morgan-Monroe State Forest, Indiana, United States - atmos_gasesECM4C_515 | ecosystem: Environmental > Terrestrial > Soil > Temperate... | reverse complement strand
CGAAACAAGCGCCGCTTTGGAGTTCGATCCGACCGCAATGTCGGTGGCTGAAGGTGCAACCTTCACCCTCGATGTAGTCCTATCTGGTGCACAGGATGTGTATTCGGTTCCCTTGCAGATAGCCTATGACAAACGGGGTTTACAGCTCGTGAATATCTCAAACGGGAATTTTCTGTCTCAGAGAGAACAAGTCGTTGCCTTGGTTCATCGAGAAGACCCCTCCAACGGCACCGTCGAAATCACTGCTTCTCGCCCACCTAAATCGGAAGGAGTCTCGGGGCACGGCGTCTTAGCAACCCTGACCTTTGAGGCGAAGACCGCTGGACGATTCCCAGTCAGTATCACTAAGGCGGCTCTCGTTCATCCCGACCAGCAACTGACTCCCGCGTCAGGCTCCGAGGTTACGGTATCAGTGCAGTGATCGTGTTGAGCCATTGAACAATTGCGTTTGTCTTTTGTTTATAGATCCATTCCACCGGCGAAGACCTGGTCGCCTCGATGGCGATTTTGTGCAGCAGGATAATCCGACAAGCCCAGCTTCCGTGGCCACGATCCTGACCGCTTGACCTGCAATCATCCGCGCTGTTGAGAGCCGCTTCGTCAGTCTCGCCACCGTGACACTCAGTTTTCCCGCACAGCTTTGGACTCAGGGACTTACGGCTCCCCCAATCTGGTATGCGAAGTGCCTATTCAAAATGCATACGGTAAAGATGCACACCTGAATCATGGACTTGCCCCCGCAGCGGAATTGCCCTGTCAAAGAAGTGCGGGCGAGCGTAATCGCAATTGAATTCAAGGAGAAAACACAGATGTCAGTTAAGAATCGTGACGTGTCATTTCCAAGCGCGGCGTTCGTCAGCGTCCTTTTGCTACTGTCCGCACTAAGCGTGCAAAGTCAATCGGATCGGCCCCGATCTGGCCAATGGCGAATCGCGGGCGAGAATCTCAACAACACCTGGAGCCAGCCGGCGGAGCATTCCATCACTCCTGCCAACGTCAAGGGCCTGACACCAAAATGGGTATTCACCACTGGGGGAGATGTTTCCGCCACTCCCACCATGGATGGTGACGCAGTTTACTTCCCCGATTGGGGCGGCAACCTCTTCGCGGTCCAGAAGGAGAATGGAGGTCTCATCTGGTCTCACAAGATCTCCGATTACGATGGCGTTACCGGGGCTATTTCTCGTGTCAGTCCGGCAATAGATCACGATCAGGTAATCATTGGAGATATTCTTAGTTCCAACGACACGCACGCTGGTGCAAATGTAATCGCTGTCGACCGGAAAACAGGAGCACTCCGGTGGATTAAGCAGGTGGAAACCCATCCGGCAGCAATCATTACTGGATCTCCGGTTGTTTTCGACGGGGTTGTTTACATCGGCGTCTCTTCGAGCGAAGAAACTCTGGCGGCGAATCCCGCGTATCCATGTTGCAGCTTTCGCGGCAGCATCGTTGCGCTCGACGCGAAGAGCGGTGCGATACTTTGGAAGACCTTCGACATGCCCGATAACGGCGGCCAGACGGACCAATACAGCGGCGGCGCGGTATGGCAACCGGCTGCAATTGATCCCAAGCGGGGTACGCTCTTCATCGGCACGGGAAACAATTACACCGTTCCCGCAGACGTGGTCGCCTGCCAGAACGCAAATCCTACTGCGAACTGTGCTGCGCCTGACGATTTTTTCGACACTGCCCTTGCCTTGGATTTAAAGACCGGACAGGTCAAGTGGGCGAAGAGGTTGCAAGGTTCTGACACATGGACAGGAGCTTGTCTGACGTCCTCAGGACCCAACCCAAATTGCCCGGTACCCAGCAGCCCGGATTTCGATATGGGAGGAGCGGGACCTAACCTCGTGGGCAATATTGTCGGCTTTGGCCAGAAGAGCGGCATTTTTTGGGCGCTTAATCCTGATAACGGCAACATTGTTTGGAGCACACCGGTTGGGCCAGGCAGTTCGCTCGGAGGCATCGAGTGGGGCACCGCAACTGACGGTAAGCGCATTTATGTCGCGATCGGCAATCACGATCATCTCCCTTATACGTTAGTGCCCTCGGGACAGCAGATCACATGGGGAGCATGGAGCGCGCTTGACGTCGCTACGGGAAAAATCCTTTGGCAGACTGCAGACCCCACTACAGGCTTCATTGACACCGGCTCAGTGAGTGTTGCAAACGGCGTCATGTATGCGGGCTCTTACTCAGGTCAGATGTATGCCTTCGATACAACAACTGGAAAGATCCTCTGGAATTTCGCGAGCGGTGGCACGGTAATCGACGGACCATCAATTGTAGATGGAACCCTCTATTGGGGTTCCGGTTACCGAAATATCCCCCCGGGAATGGGAAACAACAAAGTGTACGCGTTTACTCTAGCCGGCTCGGAGGATGGAGGCGAAAACTCCCCGGGCGGGCAAAAGTGACGGCTTGCGTTTTAACGGCATCGCTCATGTCGACGATGTTGGACGTGATTCACGGACCCGATGCAACCTCAAGGTCCTGGAACAAAAATGGGTCTTCACCAAGGGGTGGCGGTGGCTCGACCTTGTACTCCCAAAAAGTGAAGACCCTTAACCCAGCAGTCGCATAACCTGACGGAGGAAAGAAATGCATCTGAAGAAAACCTCACGAAAGTGCACGAAGTGCACTCTTGCGGTTGCCGCGTTGCTTGCTTGCAGCGCACTCGGATCGGCGCAAGCCTACAAACAAACCAACCTTGTTTCAGACATTCAAGGACTCGCTCAAAACCCGCCCAACGGCCAGCCCGACGCGCAGCTTGTGAACCCTTGGGGGCTTATCGCGAGTCCTACGAGTCCGTGGTGGCTTTCGGACAACAACGCCGGTGTTTCGACTCTCGACAATGGACAGGGAGTAAAGCAAGGGCTGGTAGTAAACATCCCCTCACCAGTGAATGGGGTGGCGGGCACGCCAACGGGAGTGGTTTTCACGGGCGCCTCTGGGTTTACCTTCCAGGCGAAGGGCGCTACGGCGAGTTCCGTTTTCACCTTCGTAACAGAAGATGGAACCATCGTAGCCTGGGGCCCCGGAATTGGGCCCGACCTCCCCAATGACGCGTTCGTGGTAGTCGACAACTCCACGAATCCCACCGCAGCTGCAGGTGCCGTTTATAAGGGCGCGGCCATCGCACAGATGACCGCTGGTGGACCGTTTTTTCTCTATATCGCGAATATTCGTTCTGGGCGCGTCGAGGTCTACGACACAAACTTCAAGCCCGCCAATCTTAGTGGCGACAAAGATGGTGGCGACGCGTTTCTGGATCGCGCAATCCCCGAGGGCTTTGCTCCGTTCAACGTGCAGGACGTCAACGGGAATCTGTATGTGACGTATGCCAAGCAGAATGCCACGAAGCACGACGACTTCGATTTCCCTGGCTTCGGATTCGTGGATAAATTCTCACCGACAGGCAAGCTGTTGCAGCGACTGGAGAATGGTCCATGGCTGAATGCACCTTGGGGTGTCGCACTGGCACCGACAAATTTTGGCTTCTTCAGCAACCACCTGCTGATCGGCAATGCCGGGAGCGGGCAAATTGCTGTTTACGACGCCAATAGCGGGCGCTTCGATGGTCTCCTCCGCGACGCCAACGGACATGTGATTCAAAACGATCGCTTGTGGGCGCTGCGCTTCGGCAACGATCACGCAGCTGGACCCAGTAATTGGCTGTACTTCACCGCCGGCATAAGCGATGAGGCGCACGGCTTGTTCGGCTTCTTTACACCTGCGGACCAGAGCGCTCCGGAAGCCACCGGTGACGATCGATAGTTTTGAACCCGCGGCGGGTGGCCTTGATAAGAGCGAAGGCTTTGTCAGGGACACCCGCCAACAGGAGAAAAAACACGTACGTCTTGGTAGGTCAACGCTGGAACATCTTCGATTCGGTTAGAAACCGCAATGTTCATTGGATCGCCTAAAGCCTGACATCTCGCGCCACCTGCGAATAAACGGAGAAATAAGTGGTCGACGTTACCCGATCAAACCAGTGAAATGCAACTTGAACATGAAGAAATGGAGCCGTAGTACATGAATCTGAAATCGGCAATGGAATTCAACCAAGCAACATGGATCCTGTGACAGTAGAAGATGAACATAACTCCCAACAGCACGGCGTCGCAAACCGCCGCTCATTCTTGAAGAAGAGCTCGGTAGCTGGAGCGGTGGCAACGGCGGGTGTGGGGGTTTTGTCGAAGGTACCACAAGCCTTCGGTAAGACCTCAGGTGGTTCACTAACAAAAGGGGATGTTGCATCCTGCGATTCCTCGCGGCCGCCGAAATCATGGAGAGCGATCTCTGGCTGCAGTACCAGGAACTCGGAGGAATACAGGACGACGAGGTCGCTCAGTTAGCCTGCAAACTGATTCCCGGCTACCCCGCACGAGCCACCGGCGGAAACCCGTTATACATGCAGGACCTTGTGCCGCTTGACTGCGACATGTCGCAATATATTCATGACAACACCGAAGATGAACTGACGCACGAGGCGTTCATCAACCGGCACCTAGCAGCAAGGCGACCGGTGCAAACCAGTTCGGACGGCTCACGAACCTGATGCAGCTGACAGTGGATACCTCTTGGTGGACCCGGTACCGCAGCCGTAACAAGAACCCGGATTTGTGCGACACATTTCCGCAAGCCATTCCGTCATTAGCCGTCGGGCAACACCCGGCAATTCCACGGACTGACAATGACGGAAACGATGCCAACTTTTTTCAGGCAATCGCAAATACCGCGGGTTTTCATTTTGCCTTTATCGAACAAGGAGGGACCAGCCTCTACCCTCAACTGGCACAGCGAGTCAGCAATGTGGAAGCCCTGCGCATCCTGCTCAGTATCGGCGGAGTCGAAATCGCCCATTTCCAGACCTGGCAAGACAAGGGCGGCAATGCGCCGCAATTGGCAGATGTCGCGGATCCGGTGACAGGCGTAAAGGTGACCTTTCCGGACCTGAATTCTCCTCCCTTTGGCGGAGAGAACTTTCAAACCAATCGGATTATGCCAGAGCCAACCGTATTCATTAGCAGACAGCTGCCGGCGTGCTCCATCATTCGCCCAACCGAAACAAAGGCAGCCGCAATGGGAGCCTTACCGAGTCTTACCGGCGATGGACTCTTCATCGGGCAATCAGCCGCCTTTTTCGGATTCATGCGCGATCTCGCGGAAGCTGCGGACGCCGCTCGACGCGAGGTAAATTGAAATTGCTTTCCAAAGGTTCCTTCAGCGGGTGCCGTAGGGGCCAGTAAGGCTTAACAGCACCCGCCCTTTGGGGAGTACTCACGTAGTCTTCGTCGAGGAGCAAAAACGTTCTCCGTCCTTCCCAAGTGCGTGTTTGCGTCCTGGAGGGAAGCTAAGCAACAAATGCGCCACACGCAAGGCCGATCCCCAATGAGTGCAACGACCAGCTAATGGTAAAGAGCTAACGGTAAAGAGTGACTTACATTTCATTACAAAATCTTGACGCAGCCGCAGGGTTTGCCGGGGTCGCCTTACCCAGAGTCCGCATCCAATCAAAATGAAGAGGTGACATGATTTCATTAAGGTTGATACGAATGATTGAAAGTCATTCCGACGAACTTGCGGCAGACTTATTGGCGAAACTCGAAACTTCCGCGCGTACCGCCGACCTGCGCAAAGTCCCGGTTGAGGAATTGCGGCGAGGAATCCAAGAAATCTTGCGGCACTTGGGAGAGTGGCTGCTGACCAAGACGGGCCATGATATCAAGCAGCGTTATTTTGAAATCGGTGGACGTCGCGCGTCTCAAGGCGTCGCGCTTTCCGACCTCTGCTGGGCAATTACTCTCACCAAGGGACTTCTCTGGGAATTCCTGCAGCGCCAGGGCATCATGGGCAGTCCGATCGAAATCTACGGCGAGATGGAATTGTTGCGGCTGCTGGACCAGTTCTTCGATCGCGCTTTGTGCTTCGCAACGGAGGGCTATGAGCAATGCATCCCCTTGCATAGCGGCTCTGACAGCCACGCCCGCGAAATGCGGAATGCAGCCCGGTAGTCTGGGTTCGTTACTAACAGAAAAACGGGCCCGCGGCGCCAGCACTCAACGGCCCCGCGAGATCATCGTTTCGGTTTCCACAGTACGAACGATTTCAGTTTAAAGATAGTTTGAAAGGAACGTAAATGAAAGCTTTCACTGTCTCCCTCTTTACGGTAATTCTAGCTGCACTTTTTGCGGTCGCCGCCGATCAGTCTCAACCTCCAACCGCAGGCAACCTCGCCCCCGCTTTCACCCTGCCCAACCAGGATGGAGTGCAGGTATCGCTCGATCAGTTCAAGGGCAAATGGGTCGTGCTTTACTTCTATCCGAAGGACTTCAGCTCGGGCTGCACTGTCGAAGCTCACAATTTTCAGCACGATATCGATAAATACACAAGCCAGAATACCGTGATCATAGGTGTCAGCGTGGACAATGTGGATTCTCATAAGAGCTTCTGCACCAAGGAAGGCTTCAACTTCAAGCGCCTCGCCGATTCGAACCATGCGGTCGTGCAGAAATACGGCTCCATCATGGAATACAACGGGAAGATTCTTGCCGCTCGCAACACCTTTTTGATCGATCCCGCGGGCGTAATCAGAAAGGTGTATCTGAAGGTCAGCCCGCAAGGTCACAGCGAGGAAGTGCTGGCCGACCTCCAACAGTTGCAGTCCACAAAGTGAGGACGTCCGCTGTTCGCGGAGCGACCCGAGTGTAGATTCGCGCCGGGCAGGTTCCAGAAAAAGCACTCACCTGCATAACCTACCGCAAGTCACTGTGTTTCCATTTCTCCCTACTGCGCTCTCCGTCCCGAATACTTCAGCATTCCCAATAACCACGGTCAATTTCCGTTGCAATGCAGGTCGCACTATCTCATGTAAGGAGAGTGAGAAACACTCGCCAAAGAAGAGCACCGATGCTCGTGTCGAATTCCATGAACGCTGCAAACACCAGGAGCATAACGACTGGAGGGCCTGGTGCGTCGGGCTGGTCGCCAGAACGAAAGACCAACGAGCGGAACCACGCGCTTCTGATCGTAGGTGGGCTCCCAAGCTTCTCGGTGTTGAGGAGCCAATCGGCAATATCGACTTTCAACACCAGCTGCCGAACGGCGGCTTCAATTACCTTTCGATTGCAATGAGTTAGCAACAACTCTTGCGCCTCGCTCTGGCATCCCGATTGCCCCCGGTCATTTCGAGGCAGCCAGAGGGCCTCATTCAGTTGTTCTTACACCAGCCAATTTCCATTGGGAGAATACGCAATGTGCAGTCGAGCAGTGACAATTCGGCCAAATCCCGTCGGCCAACAGAAGCGGTCGAATACTTACTCGTGCGCGCTGACGGTTATGGGTGTCGTATTTGTAGTGATGACCGTCGCAAGCCTTCACGCGCAAACCGCGACAACAGGAGACATCGCTGGTGTTGTGACAGATCCAACCGCGGCTGTTGTGTCGGGCGTGTCGGTCAAGTTGCAGAACGTCGATACTGGCACTTCCAGTTCCACCACAACCAACTCACAAGGATCGTACAATTTCCCTTTTTTGCAACCCGGAAATTATTCAGTCTCGGCGACGGCTGCCGGATTTCAAGAGATCGTCAAAAAGGTGACTGTTGCACTTGGAGCCAGTGTTACGGCGAACTTGCAACTGTCTATCTCGTCGCAGCGTCAGACGGTGGAAGTAACAGAAGAGGTGACAGGCGTTCAAACACAGGATGCCAACATTGAAACGAACTTTAATGCCCAGCAAATAACCGTGTTGCCAAATCCTGGCAATGATCTGAGCGCAGTCGCACTGACGGCGCCGGGCGTGGTGATGAACACGACGGGAGGTTCCGTTTTTGGCGGTGGCAACTACGAGTTCTTCGGCTTGCCGTCCAATTCCAATGTGTTCACCTACGACGGCGCCAATGACAACGACCCCTATTTCAACATCAATAACAGCGGCGCAACCAACCTAACCCTGGGACTGAATGATGTGCAGGAAACCACTGTGGTGACGAACGGCTATAGCGGGCAATTCGGTGGCCTGGCGGGAGCGAACATCAACTATGTCTCGAAGTCCGGCACCAATGCTTTTCACGGCAATGCGGAGTACTGGTGGAACGGGCGCGCCCTGAACTCTAATAACTATTTCCGCAATCAAGCCAACGCCGTGGCTGGAAGCCAGGTCGACGCGCGTCCGTTCGTGAATGCGAACCAATACGCAGCCTCGATCGGTGGACCGATCAGGAAAAACAAATCCTTCTTTTTTGTCGACTATGAAGGCATTCGCCTCGTAATTCCCTCACTGTTTTCGGTCAACCTGCCGACTCAGCAGTTCGAAAATGCAGTAATCACCAACCTAAACACTGTCAGCCCCGCTTCCGTACCGTTTTACAATCAGCTGTTTGGCATCTGGAACGCAGCTCCAGGTGGGGCACGCGCTCAGAACACTCTCGCTGGAGGGGGATGTTCGAACGTTACCAATCTGGCAGGGATCGCATTCGGAGCAGCCAACCCGTGTGCCACCCAGCTGCAAGGTGGCACTTCTCAGGCCACTAACGATTACTTGATTGTGGGTCGCTATGACCAGAACATCGGCAATAACGACAAACTGTTCGTTCGAGTGCAACACGAAAGCGGCATCCAGGCCACCTACACCGATCCTCTGAGCCCGGCCTTCGATGTTCACAGTACTCAGCCGGAATGGCAGGCCCAGTTGAGCGAGACCCACACATTCGGCAACAATAAAGTAAATAACTTCATCGCTTCACTGCAGTGGTATAGCGCGCTCTTCACAATGGTGAACCAGGCCGCAGAATTTCGGACGCTTCCTCAGACGGTCGCATTCGGTGACGGTTCGCTGTTTCCTCTAAACAATGATGGTGCCACGTTTCCCCAGGGTCGATCTGTGACCCAGTACGGAATCGGCGACGATTTCAGTTGGACTCGCGGGAGACACAGCTTCCGGTTCGGAGTCAACTACCGCCGCGACGACGTGAGCGATCATAATTTCATCGGTGTCATTCCTTTTGCCCAGGAAACGACTCTGAACGACTTCGCGTTCGGGGGTGTGGCGCCTACGAACACCGGCGTGGGAAATCTCGTAGCTCAGAACTTCCCCATCAATACAAATGTACCGATAGCGCTCTACCAACTCGGATGGTATGTGTCAGACGAGCTCAAGGTCACTTCGAACTTGAAGCTCACGCTGAGCATGCGGTTCGATCACTTGTCGAATCCAGTCTGCCAAACTAATTGCTTGCAAAGCCTTTCTGCACCGTTTCAAGACCTGAATCGCACGGCGCCCGTGAATCAAGCCTTGAGAACGGGTCTGAATAGTGCATTCCCCTCCGTAACGTCGGTCGTCTACGAACCGAAGGTCGGCTTCGCTTGGTCGCCGTTCGGCGCCAGGAATACTGTCATCCGCGGCGGATTCGGTATCTTCAGCGACGCTATTCCTACCGGTGCGATAGACGACATTCTCACCAACGCACCGAATGATCCGTCGTTCGTGCTTTTTAACGGTGCGCTCTCACCGGCAGTACCAGGAAACTTGAATGGACAAGTGACGGCGGCCAATGCTGCTTTTCGCGCCAATTTTGCCAACGGCGGCGCGGCTCCGGCCTTCAATTTCTTTAACCCTGGCAATGTGCAGATCCCGCGTTACGACGAGTGGGACCTGGAAATCCAGCAGGCTCTGGGTTGGAATACCACGCTCAGCGTGAAATATGTTGGCAATCACGGTGAGCATGAAGAGATCACGAATCCAGCCCTGAATGCATTTAGTCCAACGGGCGCGTCATTCGGGGGTCTGCCGCTCACTAAGCCCGACCCGCGATTCGGAGTAGTTGCCCAAACACAAAACGTCGGCAACTCAAACTACAACGGCGTCACGGTGACAGCAGCGCACCACTTTAATGGAGGTTTTCAATTCCAGGCATCCTACACCTATAGCCATGCTCTGGATGAAATCTCCAATAGCTCTTTGAATCCCTTCGGCTTGAACGCCAACGGAAATGTCGATGTGGTCACACCGCTGAATCCGTTCAATATCCGGCAGCTTAACTATGGAAGTGCTGACTACGATGTCCGGCAGTCGTTCGTCATGAACTATGTTTGGAGTGACGCTTTCCGCCACTTGACGAAATGGGGTCCGAACGCGCTGGTGAAGGGTTGGACGTTTTCCGGAACGATCTTCAAGCACACCGGGTTCCCGTACTCGATCTGGAGCAGTAACACGACCGCAACTTTACAAGGGAGTCTGTTCGGCAGCACGAGTCCCGCCACCACTACAGCGGTCCTCGCCAACGTCGTCGGTTCTCCTAACATCAACTGCGGTGGCTCAGCTGCGCAGTTGCTGAACGGTTTGCCTAATCCGTGCTACAGTGCGGCCAATTTCGCCGACCCAACAAATAATTTTGGAAGCCAGCGTCGTAATCAGTTTCGTGGCCCAGGTTACTTCGACACTGACTTCGACGTGGAGAAGTCCTTTGCCATTCCGAGATGGGAGAGGGCTCAGTTCTCCATTGGCGCAAGGTTCTTTAATCTGTTCAATCATCCGAACTTTGCCTTCCCAAACACCAACGTGGACAGCAACCAGTTCGGACAAATCACCCAGACCGTCAGTCAGCCGACGACCATCTATGGTTCCGGTCTGGGTGCGGACGCATCACCAAGGGTGATCGAACTGCAAGCAAAGTTCGTTTTCTAACGAGCCCGCTGTTGATCGAGGGGGTCTCGCTTGGGGCGCCTCATTTCATATCTATACTTCTGCAAATGTGGGGGTATTCAACAATTCGAAGGGCATCATGGTCTACGCAACTCTCGGAAAATACGGGTCTCCTAGTCTCGAAACTCTGCTTCGGAACCATGACCTTCGCGGACGGCAGAGGAATATTCAAGGCCATCAGCTCCGTTGGCTAGGCCGGGGCCGATGAACTGAAGACGTCGATTGACGGCGGCATCAACTTTCTTGACACGGCGGACAATTACACGGACGGTGAGAGCGAAAAGTTCTCGGGCAATCACCGATAAACCTGAACATCCCGCGGAGAGATGTGGTGATCGCGACGAAGGCCTATAGTCGCGTCGGGCCGGGGCGGAATGACATCGGTGCTTCTCACGGCCACATAATGGACGGTGTCGAGGACAGTCTCTACCGTTTGCAGACCGACCATATCGACCTGTACCAGATCCATGGCATCGATTCCGTGACCCCTGTCGAAGAGACCATTCGCGCTCTCGACAACCCTGGTGCAGCGGGGAAAGGTCCGTTACATCGGCTGCTCCAACTGGCAGGCATGGAAGATCGCCAAAGCCCTCGGCATCTCCGAGTTCAAGAACCTGTCCCGATTCGACACGCTTCAGGCCTATTACTCGATCGCCGGCCGCGATCTCGAACGGGAAATCATTCCCCTCCTGGAATCCGAAAAGCTCGGACTCAGTGTTTGGAGTCCGCTGGCCGGCGGCTTGCTTTCTGGCAAGTATAGCCGGACGCACCAGAAGCTCGCGGATTCGCGCCGCACGTACTACGACTTTCCCGTCGTGGACAAAGAGCGGACCTGGAGGATCCTCGAAGTGATGGCTCCGATCGCGAAAGCGCATGACTGCAGTCCTGCACATCTCTCGCTCGCATGGCTCTTGGGAAAGCCTGTAGTAACCTCGGTCATCATTGGCGCGAAACGTCTTGACCAGTTTCAGGACAATCTCGCGGCAGTCGAACTCACGCTCACCCCAGATGAGCTTAGGCAGTTGGATGAGGTCAGCGCTCTTTCCCGTGAGTATCCCGGGTGGGTGCTACCGTTCCAGGGAGCTGACCGCTGGAACCTTTTGATCGCTGGTTGCGTTTTACCGAGCCGATAAAGCCGCATTGATCCTGCAAATCTCCTCGCGACTGAAAAATGGCGTTAGTACCTAATGTACTCAGATGTGATTGGCCACTACAGACGGCTGCTGATAAAGAAGATCGAAGAAAGGATCATGCTTTTCGCCGCAACACGGGGGAGAATGAGCGAAGAAGTCCGGCGGAGGGTCCGCCGTTGCAGAACGTCATTGTACGAAATTAAGAAGTGTCCGTAACAACCTTCGGACACAAGTTTTGAAATGAAAAAACTCCGTGATGAGATCCATTCGCAGATTTCGCCCTAGGAGCCGCGGTGAGTACCACTTTCACGAGAGAAGTGTCGGTCTGCTCATGGGACTGGCACCGACCTCATCGCTCAACTCCCCGCATGGTCGGAGAACAGGAACTTATAAATAGATCCTGCCCAAGAATGGCAGTGCGAAAACCGAGCATCCATTTCCCCCAGCTATTCCTGCCAGAAATAACGTCGTTCGATTGGTTGGTGATCGGCGGGGAAGGAAAGCCGTGAGAGAAGCCCAGTGAAGGGCCCGCCTCTGCAAAATGCTATTGTACGAAGTCAAAGATGTTCCTGTAAGAAGTTGATAATAAACGAGATAATGGTGGAGGCGGCGGGAGTCGAACCCGCGTCCGAAAATGTTACTGGTCAAGAGAACTACATGCGTAGTCCAGTTCATGCCCTCGGCATTACCCGAGGACGTTCGCGGCTCGCGCTCAGAACGGACAAGAAACGCGCCCCGCTAGCCTGAGATCTTAGCTTTCCGGCCCAGACGTAGCCGGGAAGAGCAGCCCGCTGTGCGACGTCCTTCGGAGGCCCACGGGCGAAGCCTCCTGGGACGGCTGCCTAAACTAGTTAGGCTGCGTATGCCATCTGTTGATTGGCAATTATCATTTTGCACGCGATTACGGGTGTGTGCACCCCGGCATGCCTCTTGGCCGCAAGCATCTCCGTCGAAGCCGTGACGCCCCCACTGATGGGTTGGGCCTTGCAAAGAACTACTTCCAGACTAGGTTGCCCTGGCACGGAAGTCAATTCATTCGATGAGCTCGGCAGCCCATTGGTTCCAGTCCTTGAACGCCGTGCGCCCCATGTTCCCGTTCCTTCTGACTCGTGAGGCGGGAACTTTACCCCAAGACTATTAACGTAGACCCAGGCTCAACACCCCTCGGACTTATGACGACCATCCGAAAAACACAGCAATCAATCCAACCGTATCGATAAATCCATGGGCCAAGACGCAAACCCACAAGTTCCGTCCGGATAAAACATAAGCGGCTCCCAAGATGAGCCCGGCCATGCCGGAGTCTACGATTCCCGAGGGACCCTTGTAGAAGTGGCCATACCCGAAGAGTACGGAAACCGCCACCGCACCGGCCCAATACGCGAACTTCGATCGTCCGCCAGCGTCGGCTGCCCGGTTGACCAGGTAGCCCCGATATCCAATCTCCTCACCGAATGCGGCAAAAGTCCACACGAGCAGCAGCCAACGCAACGCGACCATCCCGTGCCCCGTAATCTCGTTCATCCCGCTCGGCGCAATCGGCGGCGGCCAGAAAGGGGCGGTGACGGGATCGATCACCAGCGCGCCGAGCAGAATTCTCAGGACGGCTGCGGCCAGGGCGATTAAAGCCGTACGCCGCCAGGATGCGGGCCACTCCAGACCCATCGCGGCCCATCCTCCATCGCGTAGGCGGAACGAAATCAATCCCAGCACGAAAAGGATCGGCACTTCATTGGCGACTACGTGATACACGTTGTGCCCGATGACAACCACAGTCCCCAGCACAAACTCAGCAAAGGAGATCCATCTTTGCCGCCGTAGCGTCCCTTCTTCTGTCGCACCGATGCGTAAAATTGTGTCGCGCGACTTCTGATTCAAGGCGTCGGTCTTGAGTTCCACGCGCATGCATCCCCACACTTCAAATGCATGACACTGCATCAGGTACTTTGCCTCAGTATTTACGATAGTCCGCTGCCACGCTGGAGCGATCCACGTCGATCCAATCTCGACCTCGCCGGTGGGCGCGATCGATGTTCATGAACCTAGTGCTGCCAATCACGCGTCCCGAACTTCGCTCGATCGTCGCAAACACGACGGAGTCGCCCCGCTCTTGCTCGTCAAACGCTTTTTCAATCTGCCTCTGAAAGTCCTTTGGCGTCTTCATGGAGTAGGGAATCCAGCGAAAGATTTCTTGCAGATCATCCTTCGCCACTTCCCAGAAGAGTTCCGCATGTTCGTGGCGAATCGGTTCCAGACGCACAACCGACCCCTCCAGCGTCAGCGGCACTGTGATATTCAGTGGAGTGGTCGGTGAACGCACGCTTCTCCTCTCACGCAGCCTCCCGACATGTACTCACGCGTCCACGAAAGGCGCGAAGCCACCACGAAGACCCCAATTTCGCTCATTCCATCGCATCCTTCGTGTTTACACCCAGACACAGCCATTATCTTGCATCTTGCGGCCTTTTCCGGCATCTCAACTACGGCACGGGGTCTCGGGACTTCGGTCCGGACAGCCTTCCGTTGACATGCGATGAGTTCAAACGTCCAACCCTCAGTGCGGCAGATCCCAACAGCAACGTGTCAGGAGTGTCGTCCTTGAAGGCGCACTGTCTTCCTTTCTCCCAAATCCCGCACAGCACGCCCCTTTTCACAGACTTCCTCGCGTACTCGCCTAAAGTCCAACCTTTCTATCCCAGGCCTCCACATTTCCGCGACTTCGTGAAGGAAGAATCGGCAATCCTGCATTACGATTCGTCCCGCCGCCGGCGCGTGGCGGACCTTCTTGAGCGCCAGAACAAGTCCCAGAACGGGGACGCCCCCGCCTCCCCGAGAACGCTGGCCAATCTCGACCGCTTCCGTAATGGCGCGGCCGCCGTGGTTACGGGCCAGCAGGTCGGGCTTTTTGGTGGGCCCATGTTCGACATCTACAAGGCGCTCACCGCCGTGAAACTCGCCGACGAGGCCAATGCGGCCGGCGTAGATTGTGTCCCGATTTTCTGGCTTGCCACTTACGATCACGATCTCGCCGAGGTGAATCACATTTCTTTTCCCGGGACGGAAGGCAAGTTGCAGACGCTCACGACCTCGAGCCAAGGTGTTCCCGGTGGTCCGGTCGGCAATGTGCGACTTGGCGGTGAGATCTTGCCTGTGTTGGAGCAGGCCACATCTCTGCTGGGGGAGAGCGAAGCGGCCACGATGCTGCGCGAGAGCTACCGTCCAGGCGAGACCCTCGGCAGCGCCTTCGCCCGCTTGTATGCCAGGCTTTTCGGCGATTGGGGTGTGATCGTGCTCGACGCCTCTGATGCGGAACTCCATCGCGTGGCCGAACCCATCTATCGCGCTGCGATCGAGCAAGCGGGCGAACTGGCTGACGCTCTGCAGTCTCGCGGACAAGCCCTCGAGGCCGCTGGCTATCACCAGCAGGTGAAGGTCACTCCGTCATCGGTTCTGCTGTTCACTTTGCAGGATGGTGTTCGCTCGGCTATTCACCGCCGCGGAGAAGGCGAGACGGAAGAATTTGTGATCGGCAGCGAGCCCAACGCTCCGAAGATTTCTCGAGCTGATCTATTGCGCCGCGTGAGTGCGGCTCCGGAGCAGTTCAGTCCCAACGTGCTTTTGCGTCCCACGGTGGAAGACTATCTTCTACCCACGCTCGCTTATACCGGGGGAGCGGCGGAGACCGCCTATTTTGCCCAGGCGGGCGCGGTTTATAATATCCTGCTGAGCCGTGTGACGCCGGTCGTGCCACGCTTTTCCGCCACCATCGTCGAACCGAAAGTGCAGCGCCTGCTCGAGCGCCATGAAATTTCCGTGACCGATGTGTTCGCCGGCCTCGAGGCATTGAGCCGCGAGCTCGCGGCAAAATGCTTGCCCGAAGATCTACAGGCGGCGATCGACACCGCCCGGAAGTCGATCGATTCGCATCTCTCCACCGTAAAGGAAAAACTGGCCAAGCTCGACCGCACACTTGTTGACGCCGCAGAGACTGCCCGCTCGAAGATGCAATATCAACTCGAACGCCTCCAGACCCAGGCCGCCCGCGCTGAAGCGCAGAAGGGCGAACTCGTGAGCCGCCACGCTGAGACTCTAAGCCATGCGCTCTATCCCGACAGGGGCCTGCAAGAGCGCAGCATCGGGGCGATGTACTTCGTGGCCCGCTACGGCCGCGACCTCCTGCACCAGCTCTACGACGCCGTCCAGCCAGACTGCCACGACCACCAGATTCTTGAGTTGTAGTCGGCAGGCGCTACTTGCTCTCGCTCGTCGCCAGATAAGTCCCCAGCCCAATCATGATCGCTCCGGTGACCGTCCTCTGCCGGCGCCGGAACGTGGCCGACGAACGAATGCGCGCTCCCAAAGGTCCGGCCAACGCAATCACTATGAGATCGGCCGTCGTATTCAGCACCACCGAGATCGTCCCCAGCGCCACGAATTGCAGGAAAACATGTCCGCCGCTGCGATTTACGAACTGCGGAATGAACGAGAGAAAAAACAAGGCCGTCTTCGGATTGAACACTTCGGTGGCCACGCCCTGCCACAGCGGGTTGCGCGCCGGCGGACTCAGGTCAACTACGTACGCCGCGCCCTTCTCTTTCCGCGCGTCAAGAATCATGCGCACGCCCAGAAAACACAGGTACGCCGCGCCCACGTATTTCACGGTGGCGAACGCTGCCGCCGACTTCGCCAGGATGATCGAAACTCCCAGCGCTGCCGCAATCACATGCACCATGCCGCCAAGAAAGGTTCCGAACGCCGATAGCACCCCTTCGCGCTTCCCACCGGCGAGACTCCGCGCGAGAACGTAAAGCATGCCGGGGCCGGGCGCGATTGCCAGCATCACGGCCGCCGTTAGAAAGAGAAAGAACCGCGTCCAATCGAACATTGCTTGCTGACCTCACTATGAAATCCCTTATCTCGCCAGCCAGGTCTCAAACTCCGCCATCGATTCCACCCGCGGGAACTCGCGGTCGCGGTAAGCGCCGGCCACGTCAAACAGCACCGCCTGCATGCCGAACCGGCTCGCACCAACGTAGTCAACCGAGTATACGTCGCCCACGTAAAGGCTCTGCTCTGGCTCGGCTTTCATCGCGCGTAGCGCCGCTGCGAAGATCTCCGGATGTGGCTTCTCGTGTCCCACAATGCCCGAGTCCGTGATGCTCGCAAAGCAGTTTGCAATTCCGCAACGCTCGAGCACGGCGTCAATCCTGCCGTCCGCGTTCGAGATTACCGCAATCGCATACCGCTCCCGAATCCGCTCCAGCGCTTCGCGCGTGCCGGGAAGAATCTGGTCCCAGTTGGCTGAGTTTTGCGTGTTCTCGACCAGAGTGTTGCGCACCGCATCGTCCATTGAGTTGACTTCCTCGAGCAGATACGTATGGAACGTCCACCAGAAGCCGTGGTCGACTCGACCTCCCATCATGCCCTGGTCGAATTCTTTCTTGGTGCGCCGCTCCAGCGCCTGCCAGCGCTCTAACGTGGGATGGCGATCCTCCGGCAGCGGCGCCAGCATCCGCGCTCGATTAGGAAACAGCAGCGTATTGCCCACGTCGAAGAAGATGACGCGGAGCTTGGCCATGGAATCCATATTAACCAACTCGCTGGAATCTGGGGGCCGAAGCCCTGCACCAAAAATCGCTCTGTGTATTTCTGGGTAGTGACCCGGCAGAGAGCAAAGATGTAATATCCATTTTCAGCCCCGGCCCGCCTGCCAGGCCTTGGCCCCTTGACCATGGCTCTACCCACAGGATTGTCGCTTGTTTCGAATGTCACTCGGACTACCCGCGCTGCGCTCGCCCTTTACCCTTTTGCGCGGACCCAGACCACCGTAGGCTTCGCGCTCATGGCCACATTTGCCGCCCGCAGCTCCAGGCAAGACGCCTATAACGTTCTCTGGGCCGTCGTGTTTGGTTTTGCGACCCTGAACATTCTCAGTCTCGCCGCCCGGCGCTTCGAGCCCACCCGCCGCGGTCTGACTTTCGGCGAGTTGCTGGCGGTGATGGTGGTGTTCATCTCAGTCTTCCTGCTGGGATGGGAAATGCTCAACCTGTTCCACATTTTCCCAATCAAATTGCACCGCTAACACAAGCGTGCATGTCCTCCGTGCGTCGTCGTGCGCTGTACTTCGTGGTCCTTCGTGTTCTTCGTGGTTTACCGCATTTTGCGGTATGATTCGCTTAAATGGCGAAGAATGCCCCCAACTTCGAAGTGACCTGTCCTTGCTGCAGTGCGGTCCTCAAAATCGACACCGACACCCGAGCCGTAATTGCGCACACCGCCGCGGTGAAACCGAAAACATTCAATGACATGGAAGCCGCGGCCAAAGCCATGCGGGAACAGGACAGCCGCCGCGATTCGATCTTCCAGCAATCAGTCGAAGCCCAGAAGCATGCGAAGGACCTGCTGGAGAAGAAGTTCCAGGAAGCTGTGAAGAAGGCCAAAGAGACGCCCGACACCGGTAAGCCGATCCGCGATTTCGATCTCGATTGATTCGCCCGAGATGATTCAGAGAGGAATGACTGGCCTGAGCAGAGATCGCCAGAGTTCGTCCCGTCCTCTTCTCCTCGGCCACCGCGGGGCCCGCGCCGTCAAATCGATCCCGGAAAATACGATCGCCTCATTCGACCGCGCGCTAGCTGACGGCTGCGACGGCTTCGAATTCGATGTGCGCCTCACCGCTGACGGCGAAGCAGTGGTCTGTCACGACCCGAAGGTCGCCGGATTTCAGGTTTCCCGCGCAACCGCGAAACAGGTTCCTGAGTTGCCGCGGTTCCGCGATGTTCTCCAGCGCTATCGCGATTCGTTCCTTGATATTGAACTGAAGGTCAAGGGTCTGGAGAGAATCACCGTCGACCTGTTCCTCCGCCACAAGCCGCGCCGGGGTTTCGTGGTCTCGTCCTTTTTGCCCACCGTTTTGAAGTCCTTGCGCGCCGAGGACGCCACACTACCGCTGGGTCTGATTTGCGAGACGAAGACCCAACTCCGGCTCTGGAGCGACCTTCCGGTCGAGTATGTGATCCCGCACCATGCGCTGGCCGATCCGGAGTTAATCCGGAAGGTAAGAGGTGCCGGGAAGAGGGTCATCGTCTGGACGGTGAACGATCCCGCCGACATGCAACGTTTCGCCGAGTCAGGCGTCGACGGCATCATCTCCGACGACACGACCCTCCTCTGCCGAACGCTGACTGCACAGGCTTGATCAAGATAGGGCGCCTTTACTTGTGCATTCGGCTGATTCTCAGTGATCCGAGCGATGTCTGGAACGACTTCCTGTTCACTTGGGCAACTTCCCAGCCGGTATGGCAGTCCAAATAGAGTAGGATTAACAGAGGCGGTTTGCCCTCCCGGGCAGCCAACCCGTCGTCAGGTGGAAGGGGACTGATATGAGGAAATCCACCTTGCTGAAGGCTCTTCTCGCAGGAATCACGTCACTCACTCTCGTCGGTGTGCCCCTGCCTGCTCTCGCCCAACATGGCGGTCATGGCGGCGGTGGTGGTGGAGGTTTTCACGGCAGCGGCGGTGGTGGAGGTTTTCACGGCGGCGGCGGCTTCCACGGCGGTGGCGGTTTCGGCGGCTATCATGGTGGTGGTTACGGCGGCTTCCACGGTGGTGGGTCCTACGGCGGCTATCACGGTGGAGCTCGAGAAGCTTCGATGTATGGAGGCGGTGGCCGCTACGGAAGCACACACGGATTTTCGTCATCACCGCGTAATTCCGGTGCAGCGCGCGCTTGGTCGTGGGAAGGCCGGGGCGGGGCTCGTAACGCTTCGCCTGGCTGGCATGCCTTTGCAGGATCGGGCAACAGGGCGGGCATGGCGGGGCGCTCCGGCGGTGCCACGTTCGCCGGCCGAGCAGGCGCTGGAAGCACCACCCATGCCGCCGTTGCTGATGGCCGGTGGCACTCCTTCGGAAGCCCCCACGGTGCGGTTGGATCGACCCTGGCGTTGAACTCACGATCGGCCTCAGGCACTTCGTTTAACCGTTTTGGCGGTGTGGGAACCAGCTCCGCATTTCACGGTGGGCGTGGAGGCTTCTTTGGCGGGCGTGGTGGCTTTTACCGCGGAGGCTTCGGGTGGGGCGGCTGGGGCTATCCGGCTTTCGGTTTTGGTTGGGGGCTGGGTTGGGGCCTGGGACTCGGCTGGGGTTGGGATCCCTTCTGGTACTGGCCGCCGTACTGGTACGACCCATGGTGGTACGGCTATCCGCCAAGCTACATTTACCCATATCCGTATTAGTAAGTGAGGATCCAGGTCGCAAAGCCCACGCGAAACAGAACGGGCTCGCTAGAAGCAGCGGGTGTAAGTGTTGTTGATAAGAGACAGGATTGCGTCTGACTCTTGTTACCGTGTCCTGGCTGCGAAGGCGTTTTCTCCGCCCATTGCAGTCTTCGCCTCTTTGATCCCACTCTGGATGTGCTGCTCCCAGTCCAGGTGCGGAATCGGCGAAGCCGCTGCCGCCTGATAAAGGGCGAGCGCATCCTGCGGACGGTTCAGTCGCTTCAGGCAGAGCCTCGCGGCACTGAGTTGCGCAGTCAGCGCCTGACGCTCCGCCGGATAGGCCGCGGCCAGTTGGTGATACTCGCTAAGCGCACGTTCGAAGTCCTGTTTCTCTTCCGCACCCTTGCACAACTCCAGCCACGTGGCCGCCGGCATCTTGCCGCCACCGCCATCGACAAAATCGGCGTAATCCTGGAACGCCGCTTCGATCTCATGTGCCCGCAGATGCACCGCACAGGTCTTGACTGTTGCATCCAGGTAGGCCTTGGTATCGTTCTGGCGGGTATAGATCTGTCGCAGCATAACCCAGGCATCGACCGAATTCGGCTTCTTGGCCAGGTAGGTGGTCAAGTGCGCGACCGCATCGGCAAGCTGGCCATGCTCCATATTGTTGCTGGCCAGTTCGAGTTCTGGGTCGTTGCTCCAGCCAAGTTTTTCCTCGATCGCCTTGTTTGCCTTCTGTTCCAGTCCCGAATGCTGGATGGCCACAGCCGCGACCGCTCCGAACAGAAAGCCGCCCACGTGCGCCCAGTGGGCCACGCCGCTGGTCGAGCCGAACAGACTGCCGTAGAAGATTTCGCCGAGCAGCCACAACGGCAGCAGCCAATAGGCCGCCGCCTTGAAACGATAAATGCGAAACCAGAACAGCCATGCCATCTCAATCTTCATCTTTGGCAAGCGCACCAGGAACGCTCCCATCAGTGCCGCCACTGCACCCGAAGCGCCCAGCGTGGGAGTGATGCTGCCTGGATTGGTCCACGCATAGAACTGCAGTGCCGCGGCCCCGGCAATCAGATAGAACACGGAATACAGCCAGCGACCCCACAGGTCTTCCAGCACAAATCCGGCCAGCCACAAAAACCACATGTTGCCGACCAGGTGGAGGATGCCGCCGTGCAGAAAGTTCGCCGTGAGATAGCTGATGGGCCTGGGGTTCGCGGGCACGAACGCATACTGTTCGGTAATCGAAGACGCCGACAGCTTTACGAGCTGTTCGTTCAGCGAATCCGCCTCCTGCCGCAGCTTCGACGTGTCCTCCATCATTTTGAGTCTGGCGTCGTAGACGTCGATGATGTCGCGGTACGGGTCCTGCACGTGCTTCCATTGCTGAGGATGGCTCTGTTTGAATCCGTTGACCAGATGCTGCGACTCAGGTTGCAGCTTCACCTCGGGATGCAACGCCGCCAGAATCAGGATGTGGCTCTTCACCTCGCCCAATTCCGGTGCCTCGTCGTTCATTGCCCCCATGGTGAGGAGAAAGACCACCGTATTGATGGCGATCAATGCCAGCGTGACCACCGGCCAGCGCCGCGCCGTCATATTTTCGTGCTTGATGGGAATCAACATCGCACTATGCCCCTGTGCAGTTGGAAAAAGCGCAACTCCGCGCCAGTGTAGTTTCGTAGCAGACTGATTCCCAGATGACGGCCGGCCACGGCCAATCTTTGGTAACCAGGAGGAATTACGACAGGGCGATCGCCGGCCGACTAATCGGCGGCGGCTTCCAGGGCGGAAGAATGGCGGGCTGGCCGCTTGAGGAAGCCGGCGCGCTCCATTTCAAACGATTCCAGATTTGATCCCAAGGCCTGCTGGTCCCAGCCCAGCACGGCTCCAATGCGCAAGGCCGCTTCGCGGCTGCAGGATTCTGACCAGCAGGCGCCCAGCGCCACTGGCACACGGCGAAGCAGAACGTCACCAAGGGTGACGGCGCATTCGCGCCGATAAGCCTCGACGACCTCCGCCACGATGTGCGAAGAATGCGGGCAGATAGGAGCCCGCAAATCTGCACTCACCAGGGCTGTGCGAGCGATGTCGATCGCGCGCTGGCCATGCCATTCCATCATGCCGCGCGCGGTTTCTTCGCTGACCGATCCGGCCCGCGCGATCTCCAGCACTTCCTGGTCGAGCAGCGGATCAAGCGCCGATCCCGGGCCCACCGCGATCGTCTTGGGCTCTTTGACCTCGATGCCAATCTTGCGCGCGCATTCCCGGGCCAGTGACGCCGCTGTGGTGAGTTTGCCCCCGATCACCGAGATCATTTTTGCCGCGCCTTCTGCCGTGTGGTCGTGCAGAAAATGTCGCCGCGTTACCGCCGACGGCTTGTCCTTGGGCGTACTTGGCAGCGGACGCACTCCCGCAAACGCGTACTTGATGTCATGCGCCGAGAGTTTGGCCTTGGGAAATAGCTGCGACACCGTGCGCAGCAGATATTCGATCTCTTCGTTGGAGGGAGCCGTTTTTCCCGGATCCCCTGTATCTGGCACTTCAGTCGTGCCTACCAGCATCTGGTCATTCCACGGGATAACGAAGACCGGACGACCATCCGCCGCCTCGGTGTACAGCGCCGCATTCGGGGCGCCGGAGAATCGCGGCAGTACAATGTGCGACCCGCGCACGCCGCCGATCATTGGCTTCGTCGTGCGTATGGAAGACCGCTGGCAGATGCGATCCGCCCAGGGACCGGTGCAGTTGAGAATCCATCCCCCATCCACACGCTCATCTTTTCCAGAAGTGCGATCCCGCAAGAGTACGCCCCGCGCGCGGCCGTGGGCCACATCCACAGCAAGCACTTCACAATGGTTGCGTACGATCGCCCCAGCGTCGACCGCTTCGGTCAACCACTCAGCCACCAGGCGCTCGGGAAACTCGCATTGCGCGTCTTCATAGTTCAAAAGCGACCACTGATGGCCGGCGTCGAGCGCGCGCTCAATGCGCTTCAATTCCATCTCGGTCAACTTGCTGGATTTCCTGCTGGCAAAGCGCTGGTAGAGCCACAGCCCGGCCCGTACTGTCATCGCACTTCGCTGGCTCTTTTCGTTGAGAAGAAAAAGGAAATGAACCGGATGCACCAGGTGCGAGCGTTCCCGCAGCAGCCGCTCTCGCTCCCGCACCGACTCCCGCACCAGGTCGATCTCTCCGTGCTCCAGATAGCGCAGCCCGCCATGAATGATTCGGGTCGAGCGGCTGGTCACGCCCGAAGCGAAGTCGTTTTGCTCAACCAGCAGCGTGCGCTTCCCGGCCCGGGCGCACTCGCGCGCCACGGCCACTCCATTAATTCCGCCGCCAATCACCACTACATGGAAGTGCTGGCCTTCCAAGGATGGTCGAGGTTTAGCTGCTAACGTCATATTTTTAAAAGAGATGCGGTCGACCGCGCTGCTCTGTTACGACGCCGAATACACCACTACCTGATTGATTTTGAGCTTTCGCCGCAAGCACATAAAGGTAACGATAGTCCAAACCGCACGTGAGCAATCTCCAGATTACAGTCCCGCAAAGATGATACCGAAAGTAACCTGACCGTGGGGGCCGCGTCTTTGCCCAGAAAGCTGGCTCGGTGATGATTTCTCTTTAGACCGCGATTCGCGGTCCGACTTTTGCTGTGTTTCGACGCATTGCGGCTTGCCTCGGCCGTCATTTACATTGGTTCCCTCATGCCCAGCACAGGAGAACGTTTCGAGCGCGCCGTTTCTATCATGGAGCGGCTGCGTGGCCCCGGCGGCTGTCCCTGGGACCGCGAACAGACTTTCGATTCCATCAAGCCCTACACGCTCGAAGAGACTTACGAGGTCCTGGAAGCCATCGACAACCGGGACTGGCCCGAACTTGCCGGCGAACTCGGCGACCTGCTCCTGCAAGTGCTCTTCTATGCGGAGATGGCGAAAGAGCAGTCCTCGTTTTCGATTGATGACGTCCTCGACGGACTCTCCAACAAGCTCATCCATCGACATCCGCATGTCTTCGGTGATGTGAAGGCCGATACGTCCGCCGAAGTCAAACGAAATTGGGAAGCGCTCAAGGTTGAAGA
>Ga0307479_10001124_pt1 | contig 24160 bp, 20 predicted proteins | sample atmos_gasesECM4C_FD_203743 | JGI IMG/M metagenome (GOLD analysis project Ga0307479, IMG submission 203743) | Hardwood forest soil microbial communities from Morgan-Monroe State Forest, Indiana, United States - atmos_gasesECM4C_515 | ecosystem: Environmental > Terrestrial > Soil > Temperate... | reverse complement strand
CATGCGCGGACCGAGGCCGAAGTCCTCGCCGTAGCTCCCGTTGACCTTGGCAAACCAGGCTGACACCACCTGCGGCACGTCGGCGGGCCGCGCCCGCTGCAGCGCCGCGAGGAAGTAGTCGCGGGCTGGCCCATAGGTCCGGCAGCTGAAGAGATCGGCGATCGGCGCGACGCCGGCGCCCCCTGCCGCGCTGCCGTCCCAGGGCAGGAGGCGCAAGAGCGCCAGGCGGGCCTCGCAGGCGTCGGCGGCGAGCCCCGCAACCGCGTTGAGCAGGGCCTGAGGACGCTCTGCCGGCGGCAGCGCGGCGAGGATGCGGGCGAGATCGGCAGGCTGCACGGACGCGCCGCCCGCGGCCAGCGCGAGCGCCGCGGCCCGCGTGCGCAGCTCGGGGTCCGCGGCGTGCTCGACGGCGTCGGCGAGGCAGCGTTGTGCCGTCTCGCGGAAGGCGCCGCCGTTAGCGGTGAGGAGCTGGGAGCAGAGATCGACGCGCCCGGTGTCGATCGTGCCGCCGCCAAGCAGGCGCTCGAGTCGCGCCCTGGCCGCGCCGGGATCGGACGCCGGCCCGCCCGCGCGCAGCCACTCGCCGAAGGCCGCGGAGCTGTCCGGCATGCGGTCGAGCCAGCGCGTTGCCAGCTCGCGCACCCGCGCGCTGTTCTGTTGCTCGCGATAGAAGCGGATGGCCTGCGACCATGCCTCGGGCCGCTCCGGATGGCGCTCCAGCGCGGCGTCGACGAGCCCGGCCGCGCGCGGCAGCTCCTCGCGTTTGACCAGGATCGCCAGGGCGCGGGCCAGGAGTTGGCGATCGTCGGGGAAACGCTCGAGCAGGCCGAGCACGTAGTCGTCCTGCCGATCGGGCGCCACCTCCCTGCGCATCTCGACCAGATAGGGCGTCGCGTCCCCCGGAGCGGCCTGCTTCCACTCGTCGAGCAGGCGCCGGTTCAGGGCGTCGAGACGCTCCTTCAACGCGCCCTCGTCGAGCGGCGCGCCGTGGGCGGCGTCGATGGCGCGCCGCCGCTCCAGCACCGCCTCGGCCAGGCCGAGCGAGCCCCAGATCTGTGGCGTCTCCGGGTGGGCGTGCGCCTGGGCCCGCATTGCCGCCACCTGGCGCTCCAGCACCGCGATCGGCTGCACGCCAGCCTCTTCCTGCTCGGCGGCCGCGGCCGGCAGGCACCTCCAGAATCCGCCCGCGGTCGTGGCGAAGGCCGCGATCAACAGCCAGCGGCAGGGTGACCGCCTGCAAGTGCGCATAGATGGATCTCCGTCGCAGGTGCGGCGCCCCCAGTATACGCGCATGTGCAGGGCGACGCCTCACGCGCCGCCCGCGCCACGCGCGCCGCGCCTCATGCATCGCGTGGTGGCCGCCTCGACCGCCGACCCTGACGGCCCTGACCGCGCCGACCGCCCTGACCGCGCCGACCGCCGCGCGGTTGCGGGCCGCCCGGCATCGATGCTACCGTCTGCCCGCGGCCGGGGGCCGGCTGCTGTCTCGCGGCGCCCGCCTGCCGCTCCGTCACCGAAAACCGCGGCGCGAGAGGCTGGCCTCACCCGAGCCTCCGCTTGCCTCTCCTACGAACGACGCAAGGGAACCTCGCCATGAAGGGTGCCGTCGAGCCTCGCCTGTCGCGTGGTCTGCGCGACCTGCTCTCCGAGCCGATGCTGGCGCGCCAGCGGATGATCGACACCATCCGCGGCGTCTATGAGCTGTACGGCTTCGTGCCGCTCGCCACCCCCGCCATCGAGTACCTCGACGTGCTGACCGGCACCGCCGGCCAGGAGACACAGCAGTCGATCTTCACCGTGCAGAACCCGGAGGGCGAGGCGCTCGGCCTGCGCTTCGACCTCACCGTGCCGCTGGCGCGCGTCGTCGCTCAGTACCACGACCTGCCGCGCCCCTACCGCCGCTACCAGGTCTCGCCGGTGTGGCGCGCCGACAAGCCGGACCGCGGCCGCTACCGCGAGTTCATCCAGTTCGACCTCGATTCGGTCGGCGTCGAGTCGGAGATCGCCGACACCGAGATCATCGCCGGCATGTGCGACACCCTCTCGGCGCTCGAGGCGGGTCCGTACCGCGTCCGCTTCTCGAGCCGCGGCATCCTGAATCTCCTCCTCGCCGCCGCCGCCGTGCCGCCCGGCGGCGCCGCCGACGTGCTGCGCGTGCTCGACAAGCTCGAGAAGGTGGGGGTCGACAAGGTGAGGCTCGAGCTCACCACCGGCTACCGCGACGACTCGGGCGACACCATCCGCGGCCTCGGCATGGCGGCGGCGCAGGTGGCGACGATCGAGCGCTTCCTGGACATCCGCGCCGACCGGCGCGAGGAGGTGATCGCGCGCCTGCGCGACTTCTTCGCCGCGCAGCCCGGGGCAGCGGCGGAGATCGACCTGGTGGAGCGCATCTCGCGTCACCTCGCCGCGCTCGGCTATGGCGACGAGCAGGTGGCGCTCGACCTCAGCATCGCCCGCGGCCTGGCCTATTACACCGGGCCGGTGTTCGAGGCGGTGCTGCTCGACGCGCCGCAGTACGGCTCGGTGTTCGGCGGCGGTCGCTACGACGACCTGGTGCTGCGCTTCCTCGGCGAGAAGGTGCCGGCCACCGGCGCCTCGATGGGCGTCGATCGCCTGCTCGCCGCGCTGGTGCAACTCGGCCGCGCCGGCGGCAGGAAGGCCACGGCGCAGGTGCTGGTGGCGCGCATCGACCGCGACCTCGAGGCGGAGTGCCTGGCGATGACCTGGGAGCTGCGGCGCGCCGGCATCCCCGCCGAGCTGTACCTCGGCGCCGAGAAGGGCGTCGGCAAGCAGATCAAGTACGGCGACGCGACCGGCGTGCCGATCGTGCTGCTCTACGGCTCGACGGAGAAGGAGCGCGGCATCGTCACGCTCAAGGACATGGAGGTCGGCCGCGAGCTCGCCAAGAAGGTGGATGCGCGCCGCGAGTGGCTGGCCCAGCGGCCCGGCCAGCGCGCCGTGCCGCGCGCCGACCTGATCGCCGCCGTGCGCGAGATGCTGGGCCGGTCGTAGCGCTTTCTTTTTTTCCTTATTCTCGGGAAGGCAGCGGCGGCGGCGTTTGACGGCGTGCCGGCGGCCCGGCTATCATCGGCGCATGCCGAGCACGAGACCCTCACGCCTCCGGATGGCCGCATCGCCGGTGTCGGGCCTGGCTCCCGTGCCCCCGGTGCCTGACGTCGCGTGGCGTCATCACGCCCACCCTTCGCACGTCTAGCCGCGGCGCTTCGCCCCGGCTGCGGACCCGGGACGAGGACCCAAGCTTCCACATCGCCACCTCCTTCCGGGACCCGGAAGGAGGTTTTGCTTTTGTGGCGATCTGAGGGAGCTTGCCGATGAGGGTCTCCGCGGCCCTGCCGACCGGCGTGGCGGCGCTGCTGTTCGAGAGCGCCCGCTCGCGCCGCCGCCTGGAGAGCCGCCTGGTGGCGCTCGCCGAGAGCCGCGGCTACGGCGAGGCGATCCTGCCGATCCTCGACTATCTCGAGCCGTACGAATCGCTGCTGACGCCGGCGAGCCGCGGCGAGCTCTACCGCTTCATCGACCGCGACGGCGAGCAGCTGGCGCTGCGCGCCGACTTCACCCCGATGCTGGCGCGGCTGCTGGCGCCGCGCCTGCGCTCGCTGGTCCTGCCGCTGCGCCTGTTCTATCGCGGCGACGTGGTGCGCTACGAGGAGAGCCACCCGGGCGCCCGGCGCGAGCTCTACCAGATGGGGGTCGAGCTGCTCGGTACCGCGCCGCCGGCGCTTGGCGAGCCAGCGGCCGCGGCGGAGCGCGAGGTGCTGGAGCTGTTCCTCGAGGCGTTGGCGGCGACCGCCGGGCACGGCCCCAGGCAGGTGGTGCTCGGGCTCGCCGGTTGCCTGGACGCGGCGCTGCTGGCCGCCGCGGCGGCGGGCGGCGGGGCGCCCGCCGAGCTGGCCGCGGCGGTGGCGCGGCGCGAGCGCGGCGTGGTGCGCCGGGCGGGCGCCGTGCTGCTGCCGGTCGTCGAGACCGGGCTGCCGGCGCGGCCGGAGGACCTGGGGGAGGGGCCGGCGGTGCGCCTGCGCTGGCTGCTGGCGCTGCGCGACGAGCTGGCCGGGCGCTTCCCGGCGGTGCGGCTGAGCGTCGACCTGGCGGAGTTCGCCCGCTTCACCCGGCACCCCGACCTGGCGGCAGAGGCCGGGGCGCGCTCGTACTACGACGGCCTGGTCTTCCGGGCGTACGCCGGCGCCGCCGCGGTGCCGGCCGGAGCGGGAGGCAGCTATGGCAGCCTCTTCCGGGCGCTCGGCGCGGACCTCGACGCGGTCGGCTTCTCGCTCAACCTCGACGGCCTGTTAGAGGCCGATGAGGCCGGCGCCACCGATGCGCACGAGGCGGGCGAGGCGCCCGAAACAGGCGACCCGGGCGACACGAGCAATGAGGACGACGCGGGCGAGGCGGACGCTCACGAGGCGCGCGCGCCCGGCGCGGGCGGACGGGGGGGCGGACCGCGATGATCCGCCTGGCGCTGCCCAAGGGGCGCAACCTTACACCGGCGCTGGACGCTCTACGCCACGCCGGACTTGGCCTGGCCGGGATCGAGGCCGGCGGCCGCAGCCTGCGCACGGCCCTCCCGGAGGATGGCGTCGAGGTGCTGTCGCTCAAGGATTGGGACCTGCCGCTCTACGTCGAGCACGGCGTGGCCGACTGGGGCATCGTCGGCAGCGACGTGCTGGAAGAGCTCGACGGCGACCTGCTGGTGCCGTTGCGGCTGGCCGCCGGGCGCTGCCGCTTCGCCCTCATCGGCCGCTCGCCGGAGCCGCCCGCCGCCGGCCGGCAGGTGCGCCTGGCGACCAAGTACCCGCGCACGGCACGGCGGGTGGTCGCGGGGCGCTCCTGGGGGGCCGAGATCGTGCGGCTCTCGGGCTCGGTGGAGCTGGCGCCGGTGCTGCGCCTGGCGGAGCTCGCCCTCGACCTGGTGCAGACCGGCCGCACGCTCGAGGAGAATGGGTTGGTGGAGGTCGAGGCAGTGGCCGAGGTGGCGCCCTGCGTGGTGGTGAACCGCGCCTCCTTTCAGCGCCACCGCGCCCGCATCAATGCCTGGCTGGACCGCCTGGAAGCGGCGGGGGCGGCGTCGTGAGAGGCAGCCCCTTGCGCGTCGTCGCCGCGGGGTCGCGCGCCGGCCGCCGCCACATCGCCGCGCTGACCGGTCGCGCCGCGACCGTGCTCGACGCGCGCACGGTGCGGCAGGCGGCGAAGATCGTCGAGCAGGTGCGCCGGGACGGCGACCGCGCCCTGGTGGCCCTGGCGCGGCGGCTCGACGGCTCGGCGGCCCGCCGGGCGGCGGACCTGCGGCTGCGGGTGGCCGCGCACCGCGGGCCGGCCGACCCCTCCGCAGATGCGGCCGAGCTGCCGGCCGGCTTCCGCGAGGCGCTCGAGCGCGCCATCGCCGCGGTCGAGCGCTTCCACGCGCCGCAGGCGCGGCGGGGCTACCGGCTGGCCTCGGACGACGGCGTGGAGCTCGAGGAGCGCGTGCTGCCCCTGGCACGGGTCGGGATCTACGTGCCGGGGGGCCGGGCGAGCTATCCCTCGACGGTGGTGATGACGGTCGTCCCGGCGCGCCTCGCCGGGGTCGCCGAGATCGTCGTCGCCACACCGGCCGCCGCGTTCCACGGCAGCGCCGCCCTGCGCTACACCCTGGCGCGCCTCGGCGTCGAGGAGGTCTGGGGGCTGGGCGGCGCGCAGGCGGTGGCGGCGCTGGCCTACGGCACGGAGTCGGTGCGGCGGGTCGACAAGATCGTGGGACCCGGCGGCGCCTGGGTCACCGCGGCCAAGCGGCTGGTCGCCGGCGACGTGGCGATCGACGGCCTGGCCGGGCCGAGCGAGGTGGTGATCGTGGCGGACGCGGAGGCCGACCCGGCCCTGCTGGCGGCCGACCTGCTGGCCCAGGCGGAGCACGACCCGCTCGCCGCCGCGGTGCTGATCACGCCCGCGCGCCAGCTGGCCCGGCGGGTGGCGGCGGCGGTGGCGGAGCAGCTGGCGGAGCTGGCGGCGACGGGCGGCGCCTCTGGCAGGGGGGGTCGGGCGGGCAGAGGCGACGGAACGAAGAATGCGGGCCGGGCGGATGGCCCGGGCCACGCGGAGGGCGCCGGCGCCGCCGGGCGGGCCAGCGCGGCGACGGCGCGGGCGGCGCTCGACAACTTCGGCGCGGCCCTGCTGGTGGATGGCTGGGAGGAGGCGCTGGCGCTGGTCGAGCGCATCGCCCCCGAGCACCTGCAGCTGGTCGGCGCCGGCGCCGAGGCCCTGGCGGAGCGCGTGCGCTCGGCCGGCGCGGTGTTCGTCGGCGCGGCGACGCCGGAGGTGTTCGGCGACTACGTCGCCGGCCCCAGCCACGTGCTGCCGACCTGCGGCAGCGCGCGCTTCGCCTCGGCCCTGGGAGTCGAGGACTTCTTGCGCCGCAGCCACACGGTGCGCTTCTCGGCGGCGGCGGCGGCGCGCTGGGCCGAGGCCGCGGCCTGCCTGGCGGCGGCCGAGGGGCTGCCGGCGCACGCCGCGGCGGCGCGGCGGAGGCTTACGTGAAGCACGCCGCCGACCCCGCCCTGCTGGTGCGTCCGGAGCTGCGCCGCCTGACCGCCTATCACCTCGACCTCTCGCCCTGCCGCCACAAGCTGGACCAGAACGAGGCGCCGTTCGAGCCGCCACCGGAGCTCAAGCGGCAGGTCGCGGCAGAGCTTCAGGCGGCCGACTGGGCGCGCTATCCCGACTTCCACGCCGACGCGCTGCGGCGCGACCTGGGCGCCTTCCACGGCTGGCCGCCGGAGGGCGTCCTGGTGGGCAACGGCTCGAACGAGCTGCTGGACGTCTGCCTTCAGGCGCTGGTCGGGCCGGGCGCCGAGGTGCTGGGCAGCGAGCCCAGCTTCGGGCTCTACCGCATGATGGTGTTGAAGGCGGGCGGCGTGCCGCGCTTCCTGCCCGCGACCCCGGCGGCCCCGGCGGACACCCGCGTGCGGCTGCCCCTGGCCGCGCTGCTCGACGAGGTGGCGCGGCAACCGCGCCGGCCGCTGCTGCTGTGCTCGCCCAACAACCCGACCGGCGACGCGCTGGCGCCGGCGGCGCTGGCGGCGCTGCTCGAGCGGCAGGAGGGACCGCTACTGCTCGACAACGCCTACGGCGAGTTCAGCCGCCACGACTACCGGCCGCTGCTCGACAGCCACCCCCAGCTCGTCCTGCTGCGCACCTTCTCCAAGGCGTGGGCGCTCGCCGGGCTGCGGCTCGGCTACCTGCTCGCCGATCCGCGCCTGGTGGCCGAGCTGCTCAAGGCGAAGCTCCCCTACAACCTCGGGCGCGCCGGCCTGCTCGCCGGGCGCGCGGCGCTCGCGGCGGCGCCGGCGGCGCGGCGGCGGATCGCGGTGATCGTGGCCCGCCGCGAGCAGTGGCGCGAGATGCTCGCCGCGGCGGGCCTGGCGGTCATGCCCTCGGAGGCCAACTTCCTGCTGGTGCAGTGCGGGTCGCCGGCGGTGGCGCGGGCGGTGCGCGACGGCCTCGACGCGCGCGGCATCCGGGTGCGCGACGTCGGCGCCTATCCCGGCCTGGCCGGCTGCCTGCGGCTCTCGGTCGGCAGCGGCGCCGCCCTGCGCGCCACCCGCCGGGCGCTCGCGGAGATAGGTGAGCTCGGCGCGGCCGGCGCAACTCGCGTCGCCGGCATGGGTGGCGAGGTGGCAGCGACCGCCGACTCCGGCGGGGCTGGCGAGACCGGCAAGGCCAGCGCGACCGGCAATGCTGACCCGGTTGGCGAGACCGCCGGGCCCGCCGACACCGCCGCGACCGGCAACGACGCCGCGAGCACCGACGCCGGCAGGACCGACGAGGCCGGCCCCCGCGGGACCGGCGAGTCGGCCGGAAGCGACGGAGACGGCACTCCGGCCCCGGGCACGGGAGCGGCGCCGGCGGCCTTCGGGCGGCGCGGGGAGGTCGAGCGGGTCACCGGCGAGACGCGGGTACGGCTGGCGCTGGCGCTCGACGGCGGGCGGCGGCGGGTGGAGGTCGCGAACGGCTTCTTCGGGCACATGCTGGAGGCGCTGGCGACGCACGGCGGCCTGGGGCTCGAGGTGACGGCCTCGGGCGACCTGCACGTGGACCTCCACCACACCGTCGAGGACGTCGGCATCGCTTTCGGAGAGGCCCTGGCCTCGGCGCTGGGCGAGCGGCGGGGGGTGACGCGCTTCGGCTCGGCCTTCGCGCCGCTCGACGAGGCGCTGGCGCGCGCCGTGGTGGACCTCTCGGGGCGCGGCTTCTTCGCCTGGGGCGCGCCGCGCGAGCTGGCGGCGAGCTGGGTCACCGCCGATTTCCCGTTGACCCTGGTCGCCGACTTCTTCCAGGCGGTCGCCGACCGCGGGAGGCTCACCCTGCATCTCGAGATCCTCGCCGCTCGCAATGGCCATCACGCCGCCGAGGCCGCCTTCAAGGCGGCGGCCCTGGCGTTGCGCCAGGCGGTGGCGCCCCGCGCCGGCGCGGCGGCGGCGCCGCTGCCGCCGGTGGCCGGTGGCGCTCCGGCCGCCGCCGAGGGCGGCGAGCAAGGCGAGGTACCGAGCACCAAGGGGACGCTCACGTCATGAGCACGGCGCGCGCCGCCAGAGGGAGTGGCAACGGCAACGCCGCGGCAGGGCAGCCGGGCGGGAGGGCCGCCGTGGAACAGCCCGGCGGCAACGCCGCGGCAGGGCAGGCCGGCGGACGCGGCGCCGCGCGGCAGGTCGTCGTCGTCGACGCCGGGGTCGGCAACCTGGGCAACGTCGCGCGCGCGCTGGCGCATCTCGGCGCCGCGGTCGCCATCACCCGCGAGCCGCGCCGGGTGGCCGCGGCGCGCTGCCTGGTGCTGCCCGGGGTGGGGGCGTTCGCGCCGCCGCGCGAGGCGTTGCGCGGCGCGCTCGAAGGCGCGCTGGCCGAGGCGCTGGCGGGCGGCGCCTGGCTGCTCGGCATCTGCGTCGGCTTCCAGCTCCTCTTCGAGGCCAGCGAGGAGTTCGGCGTCACCGACGGCCTGGGATTGCTGCCCGGGCGCGTCACCCGCTTGCCGGCAGCCGTGCCGGTGCCGCACATCGGCTGGAACCGCCTCCACGACCTCGCCGGCCATCCGCTGCTCTGCGGTCTCGGCGCCGCGCCGTACCTCTACTTCGTCCACAGCTACGCGCCGGACCACGTGCCCGGCGAGCTCTGCCTGGCGCGGGCCACCCACGGCCGCGGCTTCGCGGCGGTGGCCGGGCGCGGGCGGGTGATGGGCACGCAGTTCCACCCCGAGCGCAGCGGCGTCGCCGGCCTGCGCCTGCTCGCCAACTTCCTGGAGATCGCGGATGGAGCTGCTGCCGGCCATTGACCTGCGCCGCGGGCGGGTGGTGCGCCTGAGCCAGGGCGACGACGCCAGGGCGACGGAGTACGCCGCCGACCCGCTGGCGGTCGCCGCCGGCTTCGCCGCCGCCGGCGCGCGCCGTATCCACGTCGTCGATCTCGACGCGGCGCTCGGCGAACCGCCGCAGCGCGCCCTGGTGGAGCGCCTGGTGGCGGCCGGCCGCGGCGCCGCCCCCCCGCCGCGCGTCCAGCTGGGCGGCGGCCTGCGCGATCGCGAGGCGGTCGAGTGGGCGCTCGGCGCCGGCTGCGAACGGGTGGTGCTGGGATCGCTCCCGGCGCGCGATCCGGAGGCGTTCGCCGCGCTGGCGCGGGCGTTTCCGGGGAGGACCCTGCCCGCGCTCGAGGTGGCCGCAGGCGAGCTGCGCGTGGCGGGCTGGACACGCGCCGCCGGCAGCGGCCTGGCCGATACCTGCCGGCGGCTGCGCGGGCTGCCGTGCCCGGCGGTGCTGGTCACCGACGTCGAGCGCGACGGCATGATGTGCGGCCCCAACCTCGAGCTCGCCCGCCGCGTCGCCGCCGCCACCGGCCTGCCGGCGCTGCTCTCGGGCGGGGTGCGGACGCTCGCCGACCTGGCCGCCGCCGCCGCCTTGCCGGAGATCGCTGGCGTGGTCCTCGGCCGCGCCCTCTACGAGCGGCGGATCGATCTCGCCGCCGCGCTGGCGCTCAGCGCCGCCAGCACGCCCCAGGCCGTGGCGCCGGCCGGCGCCCCGAGCGGCCTGACCCGGCGGGTGATCCCCTGCCTCGACGTGGCCGCCGGCCGCGTAGTCAAAGGCGTCCGCTTCCGCGACCTCGCCGACCAGGGCGACCCGGCGGAGGCCGCCGAGCGCTACGCCGCCCAGGGCGCCGACGAGATCGTGTTCCTCGACGTCACCGCCGCCCCCGAGGGGCGCGACACCGATCTCGACTGGGTGCGGCGCACCGCCGAGCGGGTGTTCATCCCGCTGACCGTCGGCGGCGGCGTGCGCGCCGCGGCGGACGCCGGCCGCCTGCTGCTCGCCGGCGCCGACAAGGTGGCGGTGAACACCGCGGCGGTGCGCCGGCCGGAGCTGATCGCGGAGCTGGCCCGCCGCTTCGGCAGCCAGTGTGTGGTGCTCTCGGTCGACGCGCGGCGCCTGCCCGGCCCCGGCCCGGCCGCGCGCTGGGAGGTGGTGGTCGAGGGCGGCCGCACCCCGACCGGCCGCGACGCGGTCGAGTGGATCCGGGCCGGCGTCGCCGCGGGCGCCGGCGAGGTGCTGTTGACCAGCATCGATCACGACGGCACGCGCGGCGGCTACGACCTGCCGCTGATCGCCGCGGCCGCCGCCGCGGTGCCGGTGCCGCTCATCGCCTCGGGCGGTGCCGGCGCCCCCGAGCACCTGGCGGCGGCGCTCGCGGCCGGGGCGGCGGCGGTGCTCGCGGCGTCCATCTTTCACCAGGGGACCTTCACGGTGGGCGAGGTCAAGCGCGCCCTGGCCGCCGCCGGCTACCCGATGCGCGAGGAGGCCGCATGACGTCACCGCCGGCAACGCCTCCGCTCGATCCGGCGGCAACGCCCCCGCTCGATCCGGCGCCAGGTCCCAGGCTCGATCCCGCGGCCCTGCGCTACGACGAGCGCGGCCTGGTGCCGGTGATCGTCCAGGACGTGGCGAGCGGCGCCGTGCTGATGCTGGCCTGGGCCGACCGGCGCGCGGTGGAGCTGACGCTCGCGACGGGCGAGGCCCACTTCTTCAGCCGCTCGCGCCAGGCGCTGTGGCGCAAGGGCGCGACCTCGGGCAACACCCTGTCGGTGGTCGAGGCGGTGGCCGACTGCGACGGCGACGCCCTGCTGCTGCGCGCGCTCCCCGCCGGCCCCGCCTGCCACCGCGGCACCCGCAGCTGCTTCGAGCCGAACCCGGCCGCGCTCGAGCTCGGCTGGCTGGCCGGAGTCGTCGCCGCCCGCCGCGGCGCCGATCCCGGGCAGAGCTACACCGCGCGGCTGCTCTCGGCCGGCCTCGAGCGGGTGGCGCAGAAGGTGGGGGAGGAAGCCGTCGAGACCGTGGTCGCGGCCCTCGCCGCCGCGTCTCGCCCGGACCGCCGCGCCGAGCTGGTCGGCGAGAGCTGTGACCTGCTCTACCATCTGCTCGTGCTGCTCCTCGCCAGCGACGTGCCCCCGGCCGAGCTCGCGGCCGAGCTCGTCCGCCGCCACTTCGGCGCCGCGGCCGGCGGGCGCGCGCCGGACACGCCGGGGGAGCCGCACGGCTCCGGCCCGGGCGTCCCGGCCGGCGGGAGCGGCGCATGAGCGCGCCGCGTCCCGGGAAGCCGCGCCGCCGGCGCCCGACGTCCGCCGCGCCGCCCGGTCAGCCAAGCCGGTCCGTCGCCCCTGTCCCGGCAACCCCGGTCGCCGCCGAGTCTCGCCGCGCGCCGCGCCGGTCTGCTCCACCCGCCCCGGCCGCCCGGGCGGCCGCCGAGGCCCGCCGCGCGCCGCGCTCGCCCCGCGCGCCGCGCTCGCCACGCCCGCCGCGGCCCCGGCGAGCGGTGCCGCACATCCGCGAGTTCCTCGCCGATAGCCTGACCCCGCTGGCGGTCTACCGCCGCCTGGCGGAGGTCTCGGACTTCCGCTTCCTGCTCGAGAGCGTCAGCGGCGGCGAGCGCGTCTCCCGCTTCAGCTTCCTCGGCGCCGGCCCGCGCGAGATCTATCGCCTCTACCCCGACCGCCTGGAAGCCGAGCGCGACGGCCGCACCCGCCGCCTGCCGGGCGCCCCGCTCGCCGCCCTGCGCGCCGTGCTGGGCGAGGTCGCGGCCGAGCCCGGCCCGATCCCCTTCACCGGCGGCCTGGTGGGCTACTTCGGCTACGACCTCATCCGCCTGCTCGAGCGGCTACCCGGCCGTCCTCCCGACCCCTGGGGACTGCCGCTCGCCCTGCTGGCGCGCTTCGATACCCTGGTGATCTTCGATCACGCCTACCAGCGCGTGCTGGCGATCGCCAACGAGATCGAGGACGAGATCAGCGTCGGCGCCGCCGAGCGCGAGCTGGCGCGCCTGTCGCGGCTGCTGACCGCGGCCGGCGGCACCGGCGGCGTGGCGATGGCCGGCCGCGCGCCGCGGCCGCCCGCCCCCGAGCTCCCCAGCCTCGACGGCGCTGCCTACCGCCGCGCCGTGCTGACCGCCAAGGAGTACATCGCCGCCGGCGACATCTTCCAGGTGGTCCTGGCGCGCCGCTTCCGGGTGCCGCGGCGCGTCGAGCCGCTGCTGCTGTACCGCGCCCTGCGCATGGTCAACCCGAGCCCCTACATGGTGCTGCTCGAGGCGCCCGAGGTGGCGCTGGTCGGCGCCTCGCCGGAGATGCTGGTGCGCAAGGCGGGCCGCCACTTGACCACCCGCCCGATCGCCGGCACGCGCCCGCGGGGTATGGACGAGGCGGGCGACCGCCGCCTGGCCGAGGACCTGCTGGCCGACGCCAAGGAGCGCGCCGAGCACGTCATGCTGGTCGACCTCGGCCGCAACGACCTGGGGCGCGTGGCGCTCGCCGGCAGCGTGCGCGTGCCCACCTTCATGGAGGTCGAGCGCTACAGCCACGTGATGCACATCGTGTCGAGCGTGGAGGCCGAGCTGGCGGGCGGCCGCGACGGCCTCGACGCACTGCTCTCCTGCTTCCCGGCGGGCACCGTCTCGGGGGCGCCCAAGATCCGCGCCATGGAGATCGTCGACGAGCTCGAGCCGGAGGCCCGCGGCCCCTATGCCGGAGCGATCGGCTACCTCTCCTACTCCGGCGACCTCGACACCTGCATCGCCATCCGCACCCTGATCGTGCGCCCGGACGAGACCTCGGTCACCGCCGGCGCCGGCATCGTCGCCGACTCCGACCCGTTCTCCGAGGAGCGCGAGACCGAGAGCAAGGCGGCGGCGATGCTGCAGGCGGTGGGCCTCGCCGAAGCCCTCGAGGAGCGGCACGCGGGCGGAGGGCGGCGCGCATGATCCTGATGATCGACAACTACGACTCGTTCACCTGGAACCTGGTGCAGATGCTGGCCGCCGCCGGCGAGCAGGTCGAGGTGGTGCGCAACGACGCCGCCCGGGCCGCCGACCTGCTGGCGCGGCGCCCGTGCGGCATCGTGGTGTCGCCGGGGCCGGGCCGGCCCGAGGGCGCCGGCATCTGCGTCGACCTGATCCGCACCGGCGCCGCCGTGCCGCTCCTCGGCGTCTGCCTCGGCCACCAGGCGCTGGCCTACGCCTGCGGCGCCACGGTCGGGCGCGCGGCGCGCCAGATGCACGGCAAGACCTCGCGGGTGCGCCACGGCGACGAGGCGATCTTCGCCGGCCTGCCCAACCCCTTCGAGGCCACCCGCTATCACAGCCTCGCCGTGCGTGAGGACTCGCTGCCGCCGGCGCTGCGCGCCATCGCCTGGAGCGAGGACGACGGCGAGGTGATGGGCCTCGCGCATCGCGAGCTGCCGTACTTCGGGGTGCAGTTCCATCCCGAGTCGGTGCTCACCACCGTCGGGCCCCACCTCCTCGCCAACTTCCTCGAGGTCTGCCGGGGCCGAGCGCCGAGGACCGCCAGCCATGCCTGACACCCCCGCACCGCCCCCCGATCCGCCGCCGGTCCCGTCGGCTCCGGTGGCAACGCCGACGCCGGCCGCTCCTGCCACTCCGCTGGCGCCGGCGAGCCACGAGGCCGCCGCCGGCGCCCGCATCGAGCCCCGCGAGGCGCTGCGGCGCCTGACCGCCGGCGAGAGCCTGCGCCGCGACGAGGCCGAGGACCTGTTCGGCCGCATGATCGACGGCGAGGTCAGCGATCCGCTCAAGGCGGCGCTGCTGGTGGCGCTGCGCATGAAGGGCGAGGCGGTGGCGGAGATCGCCGGCGCCGCCGCCGCCATGCGCCGGCGCGCCACCACCATCCCGCACCGCCGCCCGGCGGTGGTGGACACCTGCGGCACCGGCGGCGACGGGCGCGGCACCTTCAACATCTCGACCGCCGCGGCGCTGGTGGCCGCCGCCGCTGGCGCGCCGGTCGCCAAGCACGGCAACCGCTCGGTCTCCAGCCGCTCGGGCAGCGCCGACGTGCTGGCGGCCCTCGGCGTGCGCCTGGACGAGAACGCGGCGACCGCCGGCCGGGCGCTCGAGGAGGTGGGAATCTGCTTCCTCTTCGCGCCCTACTTCCATCCCGGCATGCGCGAGGTCATGCCGGTGCGGCGCGAGCTGGCGCTGCGCACCATCTTCAACCTGCTCGGACCGCTCACCAACCCCGCCGGCGCCCGCCGCCAGCTGCTCGGCGTCTACGCCGCGACCCTGGTCGAACCGATCGGCCATGTGCTCGCCGAGCTGGGGAGCGAGCACGCTCTCGTGGTGCACGGCGACGACGGCCTGGACGAGATCACCACTACCGGCGTCACCCGGGTGTGCGAGGTGCGCGGCGGCGAGGTGCGTTCCTACACGCTCGAGCCGGAGGCGCTGGGCCTGCGCCGCGCCGAGCTCGCCGAGCTCGTGGGTGGCGGCCCGGACGAGAACGCGGCGCTGATGCGGGAGGTGCTGGCGTCCGGCACCGGCCCGCTCGCCGACGTCACGGTGTTGAACGCCGGCGCCGCCCTCTACGTCGCCGGCCTGGCCGCGGACCTCCCGGCGGGGATCGCGCGGGCGCGGGCGGCGCTGGTCTCGGGCGAGGCCGCCGGCAAGCTGGCCGAGCTGGTGAGGTTCCTGGCATGAGCGCCAGGACCGCGGCCCCCGACCTGCTGCTGCGCATCGCCGAGCGCCGCCGCGAGCGCCTGGCCGAGTACCGCGGCCGCCACCCCTCCGCCGCCGGGGACGCCGGGCCCGCGGCGCCGTCCGCGGCAGGCGCGGCGCCCGATTCGGCCGCCTGGCCCGCGGCGTCGCGCGAGTCGGAGCCGGAAGCGGAGCCGGAGCTGCTGAGCCCCGGGGACAACGCCTTCCTCGCGGCGCTGGCGCATCCGTCCCGCGGCGCCGCGCCGCCCCAGGGCATCCCGCCGGCTCCGGCGATCATCGCCGAGGTGAAGCTGGGCTCGCCGCGGCTCGGCTCGCTCCACGGCCGCCTCGATCCCGTCGCCCAGGCGCGGATCTACGCCGAGAACGGCGCCGCCGCCCTCTCGGTCGTAGTCGAGCCCGATTTCTTTCATGGCGGCTACGACCTGCTCGCCGACTGTCGCGCCGCCTCGGGGCTGCCGGCCGTCGCCAAGGACTTCGTGGTGGATCCGCTGCAGCTCGCCTGGGCGCGCGGCGCCGGTGCCGACGCGGTGTTGCTCATCGCCGCCCTCTTCGAGCCGGACGAGCTGGCGCGCTACGCCCGGCTCGCCCGCGGCCTGGGCCTCGCGCCGCTCGTCGAGACCCACGACGCCGCCGACCTGGCGCTCCTGGCGGGCTTGCCGTGGGAGCTGGTGGGCGTCAACAACCGCGACCTGCGCACCTTCGAGGTCGACCTCGAGCGCTCGATCGCGCTCGTGCCGTCGCTGCCGCCGCAGGCGCTGAAGGTGGCCGAGAGCGGCATTCGCGACGCCCTGGACGTGGCGCTGCTCGCCGACAGCGGCTTCGACGCCCTGCTCATCGGCGAGTCCCTGCTGCTCGCCGCGGACCCGGCGGCCAAGCTGCGGGCGCTGCTCGGCGCGCGCGAGGCCCGCGATGTATAGAAAGAAACTCCTTCCCGAGGTGGTGGGAGGGGGCGTCCCCTGCCCCCCCGGCACCGCCGAGACCGCACGGCCGGTGATGGCCATGCGGCATGTCCCGGAGGCCAGGTTGGGACCCGGCGGTCCAAGCAAACGGGAAGGGGATCGAGGGGATGAGGGGGAGATCCGAGAGATGACCGCGGTCAAGATCTGCGGCGTCACCGATCCCGCCGCCGCCGTGCTCAGCGCCGAGCTGGGCGCCGCCTTCCTAGGCCTCAACTTCTGGCCGGGCAGCCCGCGCTGCCTCGGCCTCGAGCAGGCGCGCGCCATCGCCGCCGCGGTGCGCTCGGCGGCGCCGCGCGTCGCCCTGGTCGGGGTGTTCGTCGCCCCCGCCGCCGGCCTGGTGGCGGAGACCGCCGCCGCCGTCGGGCTCGACCTGCTGCAGTTTTCCGGCGACGAGCCGCCGGCGGCGGTGCGCCCCTTCGCCCCGCGCGCCATCAAGGCCCTGCGCACCCACGACGAGACGGCTGCCGCCGCCTACGCCGACTGCTGGGCCCTGCTCCTCGACGCTCCGGTCGCCGCGGCCGGCGCTCCCGCCGGCCCCGCCGCGCCCGGCGCGTCCGCTCGCGCCGCTCCCGCCGCGCCGGCCCCGGCCGATGCGCCAGCCGCCGCCGCCCCCGCCTGGGGCGGCACCGGCCGCGAGTGGGATTACGCCGCGGCGCGCGCGCTCCTCGCCGGTGGCGCCGGCCGCCCCGGCGGGCGCCGCGTCTTCCTCGCCGGTGGCATCCGCCCCGCCAACGTGCGGCGGCTGGTTGCGACCCTCCGGCCGTTCGCGGTTGACGTATGCTCGGGCGTGGAATCGGCTCCAGGGAAGAAGGACCCCGAGCTGTTGCGGCAGCTCTTCCAGGAGGTGAGGGATGGCCAGGTCCAGAGACCTGCCTGACAAGGAGGGCTACTTCGGAGCGTTCGGCGGGCGCTACGTGCCCGAGACGCTGATGGCGCCGCTCGCCGAGCTCGCCCGCGCCTACGACCGCCACAGCCGCCGGCGGGCCTTCCGCCGCGAGCTGGCGGCCGTGCTGCGCGACTACGCGGGCCGGCCGACGCCGCTCTACTTCGCCGCCCACCTCTCCGCCGAGCTCGGCGGCGCCCGCATCTTCCTCAAGCGCGAGGACCTGCTGCACACCGGCGCGCACAAGATCAACAACGCCCTCGGCCAGTGCATGTTGGCCCGCGCCATGGGCAAGCCGCGGGTCATCGCCGAGACCGGCGCCGGCCAGCACGGCGTGGCCACCGCCACCGCCGCCGCCCTGTTCGGCCTCGACTGCGTGGTCTACATGGGCACCGAGGACATGCGCCGCCAGCGCGTGAACGTGGATCGCATGCACCTGCTGGGCGCGGAGGTGGTGGCCGTCGACGCCGGCAGCCGCACCCTCAAGGACGCGATCAACGAGGCGCTGCGCGACTGGGTGACCCACGTCCGCACCACCCACTACGTCCTCGGCTCGGTGCTCGGCCCCGACCCGTATCCCCGCATGGTGCGCGACTTTCACCGCGTCATCGGCGAGGAGGCCAGGGCGCAGCTCAAGCGCCAGGCCGGCACCGACTCCCCGGACCTCGCGGTCGCCTGCGTCGGCGGCGGCAGCAACTCCCTGGGCCTCTTCTCCGCCTTCCTCGACGATCGCCACGTGCGGCTGATCGGCGTCGAGGCGGGCGGGCGCGGCGGCGCCCGCGGCCAGCACGCCGCCCGCTTCGCCGGCGGCGCCCTGGGCGTCCTCCACGGCACGCGCACCCTGGTGCTGCAAGACGAGGAGGGGCAGATCGCCCCCACCCACTCGGTCTCCGCCGGCCTGGACTACCCGGCGGTCGGTCCCGAGCATGTGCTGCTCGAGCAGACCGGCCGCGTCGAGTACACCTTCGCCACCGACGCCGAGGCGGTCGCCGCCTTCCACCTCCTGGCGCGGACCGAAGGCATCCTGCCGGCCCTGGAGAGCGCCCACGCCGTGGCCGAGGCGGTCCGCCATGCGCTCGAGCTGTCGCGCAAGCGCATCATCCTGGTCAACCTCTCGGGCCGCGGCGACAAGGACGTCGAGTCGGTCCTCGCCTACGACCGCGAGCACCCCGCCGCCAGCCTGGCGCGCCGCGACCGAGTCGAGCCGCTCGCCGCCGCCGGCCACGGCTGGCGCGGCCTGACCCCGGCGATCCTCGAGAGCGGGGAGGGCGGGCGCGGCGACGCGACGCCCGAGGCGGAGCCGCCGCTCGCCCACCCGGCCGCCGCGGTGCCGCCCCCGCCGCCATCCCCCGCGGCCCCGCCGTCGCCCCTGGCGGGAGGAGGCGCGCGATGAGCGGCATCGGCGAGGTGTTCGCGCGCTGCGCCGAGGAGCGCCGCGCGGCCTTCATCCCCTTCCTCATGGCCGGCGACCCCGACCTGCCGGCCACCGCCGGCCAGCTGGCGGCCCTGGCCGCCGGCGGCGCCGACGTCATCGAGCTGGGCGTGCCGTTCAGCGACCCGATCGCCGACGGCCCGGTCAACCAGCGCGCCGCGGTGCGCGCCCTGGCGGCCGGCACGCGGCTCTCGGGCATCCTCGAGCTGATCGCCCGCCAGCGCGACCAGCTCGGCGTGCCGATCGTGCTCTTCACCTACTACAACCCGCTCTACGCCCGCGGCCTCGCGAGCTTCGCCGAGCAGGCCGCCGCCTCCGGCGTCGACGGCGTGCTCTGCGTCGACCTGCCGCCCGAGGAGGCCGGCCGCGACCTGGTGCCGGCGCTGCGCGAGCGCGGCGTGGACACGATCTTCCTGCTCGCCCCGACCAGCACGCGGGAGCGGATCGCGCGCGTCGGCGAGGCCTCCTCCGGCTTCGTCTACTACGTCTCGCGCACCGGCACCACCGGCGAGCGCGCCACGCTGCCCCCCGAGCTCGTCCGCGACCTGAAGCGCCTCCGCCGCCGCCTCGACCTGCCGCTGGCGGTCGGCTTCGGCATCTCCACCCCCGCGCAGGTCGCCGCCGTGGGCGAGGTCGCCGACGCCGTGGTGGTGGGCAGCGCCCTGGTCCGCCTGGTGGAGCAGCTCGGCGACGACCCGGACCTGCCGGCGATGCTCGAGGACCGCGTCCGCGAGCTGGCCGCGCCGCTCCACGCCAAGGCCCACGCGTAGCGCCGGGCGCCGCCCGGAATGCGGGGGGCCGCCATCGCGTTAGCGGCTTGTGACGACGGCCGGGCGCCAGCCCCGGCTGCGCCAAACGCCCAGCCACACCTCGTTGCGGAGGAAAGACCTCAGGTGGAGCACCGCCAGATCGTTACCCGTGTGCACGGCCACTACCTGCTCGAGCTGCCGCCCGCTCCGGCCGGCTGCCTGGTCGGGTTCCACGGTTACGGCGAGACCGCCGAGCGCCACCTCGCCGAGCTGCGCCGCATCCCCGGCGCCGCCGGCTGGGCGCTCTGCGCCGTGCAGGCGCTGCACCCGTTCTACAACCGCCAGGGCGAGGTCATCGCCAGCTGGATGACCCGCTTCAACCGCGACCAGGCCATCGCCGACAACGTCGGCTACGTGGCCGGCGTGGTCGCCGAGGTGCGGCGCGAGCTGCCGGCGGGCACCTGCCTGGTCTACCTCGGCTTCTCGCAGGGCGCGGCCATGGCCTACCGCGCCGCGGCGGTGTGCGGCCACCCTTGCCAGGGCGTCATCGTGCTCGGGGGCGACCTGCCGCCGGAGCTCGGCCTGCGTGATCTCACCGGCTTCCCGCCGGTGCTGCTGGGCCGCGGCAGCAGCGAGGAGTGGTACGACGCCGCCAAGATGGAGCACGACGTCGAGCTGCTGCGCGCCAAGGGGGTCGACATCCACCCCCTGATCTTCCAGGGCGGTCACGAGTGGACCGACGAGTTCCGCGCCGCCGCCGCCCGCTTCCTGCTCGACATCCGGCGCCCCGCCTCGTAATCCGTATTCCGCAACCCGCCGGCGCCAATCGTTTGCCGCCTCGCACGCGCCCTGCCGGACTGCCCCGCGACCGGCGCCGCGGCCTGTCCGGGCCGCGCTCCTCGGGGGTTACCTCGCGACCTGCGCCGCAACCGAAGCCCCGGTCAACAGCTCGATCGTCTCCCGGTTGAAGGCCGGGATGTCGTCGGGCTTGCGGCTGGTGACCAGGTTGCCGTCGGTCACCACCTCCCGGTCCACCCAGCGCGCGCCGGCGTTCTCGAGGTCGGTCCGGATCGACGGGAACGACGTCGCCTGGCGGCCGCGGAGGACGCCGGCCTCGACCAGCATCCAGGGGCCGTGGCAGATCGCCGCCACCGGCTTGCCGGCGTCGAAGAAGCTGCGCACGAAGCGCACCGCCTTGGGCTCCCGCCTCAGGTGGTCGGGGCTCATCACGCCGCCTGGCAGCAGCAGGGCGTCGAAGTCGTCAACCTGGGCCTCCGCCAGCGGCACGTCCACCGGCAGCTCCTTGCCCCAGTCGGTGAACCGCCAGCCCTTGACCCAGCGCCTGGCCGGCGACACGACCGCCGTGTCGGCCCCCGCCTGCTCGAGCGCCTTGCGTGGCTCCGTGAGCTCCACCTCCTCGAAGCCATCCGCGACCAGGATGGCGATCTTCTTGCCCGCGAGTGTCTCGCTTGCCATGTCCTACACCTCCGATGACGTCGGCAATGACGGCGCCACGCCCGCGCCACTCGGCGCCTGGGCGTCCGTCGGGTGAGGCTGCGGCACTGCAGCCGTCTCTGCCGTACGGAGCCAGCAACAAGGGTGCCAGCGGTGCTAGCCAAAAAAAAGGACGCCCGCCGCGCGAGCGCCCTTTGGAAAAGCAGCTCTGTGACGCCGGTTGGCTTAGTTGGCGGGCGGTGGGGCGGTGCCGGTGCCCATGTTGCCGGTGCCCATCGAAGTGCCGGTGCCCATGTCGCCGGTGCCCATGGTCCCGGTGCCCATCTCGCCGGTGGTCGGCTCGGTGGTGGCCGGAGCCGAGGTGGTCGCCGGAGTCGTCTCCTCCGTCGTCTCCTCCTTCTTGCAGCCGACCAGGCTCAGCAGGCCGACCAGCAAGCACGTCAAGGACAGGTAAACGAGCGACTTCTTCATGTGGTTTGTCTCCCTTCTGACATGTAACTGGATTGAAGATGATAGGGCGACCTACTGCACGCCGCCCACCTTGACCAGGTCGATGACCCGCTGCACACCGTCCGTCTCACGCGCATAGCGCTCTGCCTTCTCGCGGGTGTCTTCCTTCGTCACCCGCCCTTTCAGAGTCACCACGCCTTCGTTGGTGGTCACGGCGATGTCGAACGGGCTCAGGTCGCCATCGGTAGCCAGCTTGGCCTGGATCTTCGCGGTGATCGTCGCATCGTCGGCGGCGAGGCGCGCCGGCTCGGTCGTCTTGCAGCCAGCCAGCACCGCCCCCGAGGAGGTGGTGACCAGAGCCAGCATGACGAGGCACAGGGCCGGTACATAGAAGATCTTACCGTGGCTGTCCATGCATCCTTATCCTCAGAGTCTGACCTGGTTGGGCGGTCCGTGGCCTCAGACCTCATACACGCTCCGCTCAAAGGAAAGCAGCTTTTGTGCCACAGCCTCCTGTCCAGGACATACCCTAAGTCATCGGACGATCGGGGAGTATACACTCTCCCGTACGGCTCCTCAAGGGGCCGCACTCGGGTGCTCGGTGGCCGGCGAGCGCGGCAACCGGGTGCTCCGGTCGCCGGCGCCCTGAGAGTGCTCGGGACGCGCTGCCTCTCGGGTTCCGTTGCCTGATCGGTCTCCCCGCCGCGCGCCTCCGACCCCGCCCGGCCCGCTGCACGGACCAGGCGCTGCGGCGTGGCAGCAGGGGGACACCCCCCTCTCTCGCGCGGCAAGCTCGGCGCGAAACCTTCCTTCTAGGTATCGCCGACGCGATACGTGTTGAGGCGATTGTACAACGTCTTCAGGCTCACCCCAAGCACCTCCGCCGTCTTGCGCTTGTTGCCGGCATAGGCATCCAGGGTAGCCATGATGAGCCGGTGCTCGACGTCGGAGATCGAGGCGCCGACGTGGAAGTGGAGGCTGCGCACCGCCCCCGCCTCGCCGCCCACCTCGCGCGGCAGGCAGCGCGGGGTGATCTCGTCGTCGGCCATGATGAAGGCGCGATGGACGACGTTCTTGAGCTCGCGCACGTTGCCGGGCCAGATATGCGTGCGCAGCCGGTCCATCGAGTCGCCCGAGAACTGCTTGGCGGTGCCCTGCCGCTCGTTGAGCTGGTCGAGGAAGTAGGTGGCCAGCAGCTCGACGTCGCCGCTCCGCTCGCGCAGCGGCGGCATCACGATGGGGAAGACCTGCAGCCGGTAGAGCAGGTCTTCGCGCAGCTTGCCGTCGGCCACCGCCTTCTGCGGATCGCGGTTGGTGGCGGCGATCACCCGCACGTCGACCGCGACCTGCTGATCGCCGCCGATGCGGGCCAGGGTGCCGGTCTCGAGCACCCGTAGCAGCTTGACCTGCAGCTCGATCGGCATCTCGCTGATCTCGTCGAGGAACAGGGTGCCGCTGTGGGCGCGCTCGAAGTAGCCCTTGTGGCGGTGCTGCGCACCGGTGAAGCTTCCCCGCTCGTGACCGAACAGCTCGCTCTCGATCAGCGTCGGCGAGATGGCGCCGCAGTTGAGCGGCAGGAACGGCGCCTTGCTCCGCCGGCTGATGAGGTGCAGGGTGGTCGCCGCCAGGTCCTTGCCGGTGCCGCTCTCGCCGACGAGCAGCACCGTGGCCTCGGTCGGCGCCACCCGGTTCATCATCTCGTAGGTCGCGAGCATCGGCTCGGAGGCGCCGAGCAGCAGGCCGAGGCGCCCGGTCTCCTGCGGCGCCTTCTCGGCCTCCTCGCCGCGCTCGGCGCGCGCGGCGGCGGCGACGCTCGGCTGCAGGCTGGCGACGTTGGCGAGGATGTTCTTCAGCCGGCCGATGTCGAGCGGCTTGGTGAGATAGTCGCTGGCGCCCAGCCGCAGCGCCTGGACGGCGCTCTCGACGTCGGCGTGCCCGGTCATCAACACCACCTCGGTCGCGGCGCCCCCTTCGAGGTCCTTCAGCAGGTCGATGCCGCTGCCGTCCGGCAGGTAGAGGTCGACCAGCGCCACGTCAGGCGGCCGATGGCTCACCTGGGCGCGGGCGTCGCGCAGGTTGAGCGCGGTGTTGGTGGTGAAGCCCTGCCCTTCGATCAGCTCGGCGAGCGCCGACAGGAAATTGGGATCGTCGTCGACAGCGAGAGCGTGTGGCATCCCCGGCTCAATTCGAATCAGACAGCGGGAAGTCTATCTCAAAGCCAGGGAGTCCCGGGCCGCCGGCGGCGACGGCCGGCGGCCGCGAGACGCCGCCGAAGGCGGCGAGGATGTCTAGCGCCACCTCGAGGCGGGCCTCGGTGCCGCCGGTGGAGAAGCGCGGCGCGGCCGCGGGCACGGACGGGGAGGATGGCGCCGCGCCGCTCCCGCCGCCGCCCGGCGGCGTGGCCGCAGCGATGCGCAGCCGCGCCCGCGCCGCGTGCGCGGGCGACGGCGGCAGGCATTCGAGCCGGACCTCGAGCGTGCCGTCGCGGGGCACCTCCGCCAGGGTGGCCAGGCCCATGTGGAGCAGCGCCTGCCGCAGCTGGTGCCGGTGGGCGACGACCGGCACCGGCGCATCCGGCACCAGCACCTCCACCTGCGCCTGCTGCTTGCGGGCCGGCGGCCGCAGCAGGGCGGCCAGGTCCTGCGCCGGCTCGCGCAGGTCGATGGCCTCGAGCCGGTCGCCGCGGGGCGAGATGTGGGAGAGGAACAGCTCGAGCGACCGGTGCAGGCGCGCCAGCTCTTCGCGCAGCACGCTGACGTAGCGCTGCTGGCGCTCTCGCGGGTCGCGGGCCGCCGCTGGCAGGGCGGCCTCCCGGCCCGGCACCAGGGTCTCCTTCAGCACCTCGAGGTTCAGCACCATGGCGTTGATCGGCGCCCGCAGGTCGTGCGCCACGGCCGGCGTGATCTGCGCCAGCGAGCGCATGTGCGACGCCGCCCGCAGGTCGTCCTCGAGCGCCGCCGCCAGCTCGGCGTCCCGCAGCAGCAGCGCGCCGCCGCCGTCGGCCGCGGGCTCCAGGAAGCCCGGCCGCCGTCCGTCCACCGCCGCGCGGCGGGTGCCGCGGTCCCCGGCGCCGGAGGCGGCGGCGCGGCCGTGGCCGTGGCCGGCGCCAGCGCCACCGCCAGCGTCGGCATCCGCGCCAGGGCGGCCGAAGGTCACGAGAGACACGGCGAGGTGTCGTCCGCCGGTCACCGACGCCGGC
>Ga0307479_10001122_pt1 | contig 24190 bp, 24 predicted proteins | sample atmos_gasesECM4C_FD_203743 | JGI IMG/M metagenome (GOLD analysis project Ga0307479, IMG submission 203743) | Hardwood forest soil microbial communities from Morgan-Monroe State Forest, Indiana, United States - atmos_gasesECM4C_515 | ecosystem: Environmental > Terrestrial > Soil > Temperate... | reverse complement strand
TAGTAGACCGCGCCGCGGTCCATCAATCGGTCATAGGTCTTGCCGAGGTCGGTGAACCAAAAGCCACCGGCCGCGTCGAACACGATGTCGTTGGGTCCTTTCAGGGGAATGCCGTTACAGCTTTCATAGAGAACGCGGGCGGCGCCGGTCTCGATATCGACCTGCTCGATGCGTCCGGTGCTGTAATCCTCGGCACGGCCGGTCGGGCGGAGATAGTTGCGGTCATCCTTGTGCCAGGAAAACCCGCCATTGTTGCAGACATAGCACTTGCCGTCCGGACCGATAGCGGCGCCGTTCGGTCCGCCGCCGAGCTCCGCGATCACATGCTTCTTGCCGGACGGCGAGATGCGCGTGAGCCGGCCGCCTTCGATCTCGACGACGATGACGCTGTCATCGCCGAGCGCGATCGGGCCTTCGGGAAACGCCAATCCGCTTGCGACTTCTCTGCCCGTCAGATGCATGATGCTTCTCCGTCACGCCGGCGCCGGTTGGCTTGCGCCCAAATAGGCCTCGACGACTTCGGCGCGGCTGGCCTTGGTCTTCAGATCAGCCGCGCTGCGATGGCCGACGATGGTGCCGTTGCGGACGAAATACAGCTCGTCGGCAACTTTCATGGTCATGCGAAAGTTCTGCTCGACCAGAATGATGGCGAGACCGGTCTCCTGCTTGATCGTGACCAGGCGTTCGAACACGCGCCGGATCAGCAGCGGCGCCAGACCGAGCGAGGGTTCATCCAGCAGCAGCAGCCGCGGCGCGCTCATCAATCCGCGCCCGATCGCGAGCATCTGCTGCTCGCCGCCGCTCAGCATCCAGGCCGGCGCCTTCAGCCGATTGGCGATCTCGGGGAACAGCTCCAGCATCAGATTGCGTCGCCGCTCGAGCGTGCGCGCGTCGAGAAAAAAATCGCCGAGCAGCAGATTTTCCGCAACCGTCAACGAGCCGACGATCTGCCGTCCTTCGGGCACGTAGACAATACCGCGCCGCACCCGCTGCCGGGCGGCCAGGGGGCGGAGATCCTCGCCAGCGAACCGCATCTCGCCTTCCGCAGGGATGAGGCCCGCGATGGCCTTGAGAATCGAGGATTTTCCGGCACCGTTGGCGCCGAGCAACGCCACCACGCCCTTTTCCGGCACCGTGAGGTCGACGTTTTCGACCGCGCGAGCGACACCGTAGCGCACGCCGAGCCCACGCGCCGAGAACAGCTCAGTCATCGGCATCGTCTCCGAGATAGATGCTGATAACGTCCGGGTGCTTACGGATTACGTCCGGCGTTCCGCTCGCGATCATCTTGCCGAAGTTCAGGACGTAAATCTGCTGGCAGAGCTGCATGATCAGGTCCATGTCGTGCTCGACGATGAGGAGCACGAGATCGGGCCGCATCAGCCGCTCGAGGGCGTGCATCAGGTGCTGGGTCTCGACCGCGTTCAATCCGGCCGCCGGTTCGTCGAGCAGGATCGCCTTGGGTTCGGAGACGATCGCGCGCGCGATTTCCGCCAGCCGAAGCGTTCCCGGCGGCAGTTCGGAAGGCATCTGATGCGCCGCCGACGCGATGCCAAGCTCGCTCAACGCGGACATCGCCCGGCGTTCGGCATCGGCCTGTTCGGCCCGCTGCGCCGCCGTCGGGACGAACGCACTGAACCAGCCGGAGCGCCGCTTCAACGTCAGTCCGACCAGGACATTTTCCAATACCGACAGCTCGGGACACAGCGCCAGATTCTGGAAGCTGCGCGCAATGCCAAGCGCCGCCCGTTGTGCGGGGCCGAGCGCCTGCAGCGCGTGGCCGGCAAAGGAAATCTCGCCGCGCTTGACGTGGTAAAGTCCGCTCAGGCAGTTGAACAGGCTGGTCTTGCCGGCGCCGTTCGGACCGATCAGGCCCGTGACGACGCCGGGCTGAAGTCCCATCGAGATGTCGGAGAGGACCTGAAGGCCGCCGAACGCCAGCGAGACCTTGTCCGCGACCAGCCATTGCCCGCGATGCGGCTCGTCCGGCATCAGCGCCTCCGATCCGAGACGAAGCGAACCAGATGGCCGGCATTGGCCGCGAGCGTCACCGCAATCAGCGCGGTCCCGTAGAGGATCGGGACCCAGTCGCCGGCATTGGCGAGATAGGTCGGCACCAGCGTGATGAAGGCGCCGCCCGCCACGGCTGCGGGCAGCGACAGGCCGTTGAGGCTGACGACCGAGCCGACCAAGAGGAACACGCCGCTCCAGAAGCTAAAGCTGTTCGGCGACACCGTCGAAGAAGAGAATGCCAGCAGCGCCCCCGCCAATGACGCGATTGCCGCGCTCAAGGTGAAGATGCTGATGCGCGCCCAGCTGATGGTGATGCCCATCGCCTCGGCCGCTCGCGGCTGCGCGCGCGCCATCAGGAGCGCCATACCCTGCGGCGAGCGGCGAAACTGCGCAAGGGCGAGACACACGAGGCCAAGGACTGCGAGCGTCACATAGTAGCGCTGCAGCGGTTTCGAAACGCCGGGGATCAGATCGAGCGCGATGTAGAGGCCCTGGAAACCGCCGGTCAGCTTTTCAAAGCCGATCAGGATTTCCGGCAGCGCCAGCGCCAGTGCCATCGTCGCCACCGCGAGATAGATGCCCGACAGGCGACGCGAGGGAAAGGCAAAGACAAAACCGGCAACACCGCCGAGCGCCGACGCGATGGGAGCGCTGACCAGCACGGAAAGGCCAAGCTGATGCTCCATGATCGCCACGGTGTACGCGCCGAGCGCGACAAAGAAACTATGGCCGATCGAGACCTCGCCGCCGTAGCGCACCAGCGCGCTGACCGAGAGCACCGCGAGCGCATTGGCAAAACACAGAGCGAGGCTATAGAGCAGGAACCCGCCCGCGATCAGCGGCACAAGCATCAACAGCGCCACCAGTGCAAGCAGGCCGAGCCACATCAGGTCGGTGCGGCCACTTTGGCCGGCGATCGGACGGTTGGAGGCTTGCGCGAGTTCAGACACGACCGCCCATCGTCTGTTCGAGGAGACCATTGGGGAAGAAGTTCAGGGTCAGCAGGATCACCGCCAGCAGGAAGGTGTTCATGAACTCGGGCGACACGTAGAACGAAAACAGGTTGGTCGCGATACCGACCAGGATGCCGCCGACCGCTGCCCCCGGCAGGCTGCTGAAGCCGCCGACGACGGCCGCGGTAAACGCCTGCAGCATGAACGAGGGCACCGTGGTCGAACTCAGGAATGTGGTCGGCACGATCAGGAGTGCGGCGACCAGGCCGAGAATGGCGCCCGCGAGCCAGGAGAAAAGGTGCACCGAGCGCAAGTTCAACCCGCAGACCTCACAGGCGAACGGATTGGTCGACACCGCGCGGAAGGCGACGCCGAGCTTGGTTCGTTCGATGATGGCAAACAGGCCGCCGACGACGATCAGCGTGATGGCGAGCACGGCGAGGTCGTACGAGGAGATGCGGATGCCGGCGAGGCTGAAGCCGAAACGCGGCACCGGAAGGTCCAGATTCACGATGTCCGCGCCGAACAGGAGCTGAACGGCGCCCTGCAGGATAAGCCCGATGCCGAGCGTCGCGATCGTGGAAGCAAGGTCGGACTTGAACACGATCGGCGCAATCACGGCGTAGCTCAATGCCGCCACCGCAGCGGCAACGCCAAGCGCCAGCCCGACCGCGCTTGCCCAGGAAAGACTCATCAGCGTGCCGCTGGAAAGGCCGTAGACGACGAACGCACCGAGGCAGGCGAGATTTCCGTGCGAAAAATTCACCACACGCGAACTCTTGAACACCATCACGAGGCCAAGCGCGCCGACACCGTAGAGGCAGCCGGAAACGATGCCCGACCACATCAGCGGCATGAGGTCGCCGACGATGCGGCCTGCCCCGTTCACGTCGGCGTCTGCCCGACGACGCTGCCGCCGCGCTCGACGAACTCGATCACGCCGGGGAAATAGCGCCCGGAAAGGCCTTGCCGGCAAGCGGCATCGTAATAGCGCCGCGCAAGCTCGGCGACACCTGGGCGAACGTCGACGTCGCCAGCGAGCTGCAGCAGGTAATCGAGATCCTTCAGCACATATTCCGGCGGGAACGCCTTTTCGGGAAAATTCCGCGGCAGCATCGCCTTCATGCCGTGATTGCGGAGCACGAAGCTGTCGCCGGAGCCTTTTGCCACCGCTTTCAGCAATGTCTCCGGCGCGACCCCTGCCCGTTCGCCGACCACCATCATCTCGGCCAGCGCGAGCGTATGTTCGAACACCAGCGCGTTGTTGACCAGCTTGACGACCTGGCCGCAGCCGATGTCGCCGCAATGCGTCACATCGGATCCCATATGATCGAGCAGCGGCTTCACCCGGTCGAACACCGCAGGATCGGCGCCAACCATGATGCTGAGCTCGCCGCGTTGCGCGGCTTCGCGGGTGCGCGCGACCGGCGCGTCTGCGAATGCAAGGCCCGCCGCCTTCAGCCGCTCGCCGACCCTGCGGGCGATCGAGACCGGCGTGGTGCTGAGATCGACCACGGTCGTGCCCGGCCGCGCCGACCCCTGGATGATCGCGCATACGGCTTCGACCTGTGGCCCGCCCGGCAACGACAGCAAGATCACATCCGCGCTCGCGGCGAGCGCTTCCAGCGAGCTTGCGGCTTCCGCCTTGGTATCGGAGAGCGCGGCCATCGCCGCCGGCTCGCGATCGAGCATCAGCACCCGGCCGGCGTGTTTTTTCGCGATGTTGCGGCACATCGGGCCGCCCATGACGCCAAGTCCGACAAAACCAATCGTTTGCATATCGCTCATCCCATCAATCCATCAACATGCCGCCATTGACGTCGAGCACCGTTCCGGTGATCCAGTTCGACGCCGGCGAGCACAGGAAGAGAATGCTCTGCGCAATGTCGTCGGGCTGACCAAACCGGCCCAACGGGACATTGCCGTGCGCGGACGGCGGCGCACGTTCGGTGACGCTCGCCCACATCGGCGTCTCCACCGGACCGGGCGCGATGACGTTGGCATAGACGCCCTTGCCGGCGCCGTTCTTGGCGACCCATTTCATCAAACCGTGCACGGCCGACTTGGAAGCAACATAGGCAGGCCCCGCGGCCACACCGCCGATCTTGGCCGCAATGGACCCGAGTGCGACGATCTTGCCAAAACCGCGCTCGGCCATGATCGGATAGAGCTTGCGGACCGGGTTGACCGTCCCCATCACGTTGACGGCGAAGATCTTGTCCCATTCCTCGTCGGTCGATTGCTGCAGCGGTGCATTCGAGATTGTGCCCGCGCACAGCACCAGAATGTCGATCTTGCCGCGCCTCTTCAGCTCGTCGTCGATCAACGCTTCGGTGGCAGCGCGATCGGTCACATCGCAGTGGCGATAATTTGCGCGGGCGGGAAACTTGCCGCCGTCAGCGACAATATCGGTCGCGATCACGTCGGCGCCCGCCTCGCAGAATGCGGCCACCACGGCACGGCCGATGCCGCCGGCGGCGCCTGTGATCAAGGCAGTTTGTCCATCGAGACGCGAAGGCCCGCTCAAGGGCGATCCAGCCATGAATTTTTTTCCTTGTCAGTTTTCAAATGAGCGAACGGCCGCGACGTTATCGTCCGAACGGCGCGGTAGAGCGATTGCTGTCATGCCGGCTTGGCGTCGAATGCCACGGCTGGATAGGGCTTGAAGTCCCGCACCGCGACAAAAGAATTGTCCTTCGCCTGCAGGATGGCCTCCTGGCGCGTGCCACGGTGGTCGGACCCGGTGAACGTCACCTTGCGGGCGCCGCCGACGGACGCGTTGGTCAGGGCATTTCCCGCCTCGACCAGGTTGGCGCGCGTCATCGGCTTGCCGCTGTCGATGAGCGCTGCGAACATGCTGCCAAACAGCGCGGCATTGCTCCAGCCGTTCAGGCCGAACACGCCGACCGGATCGTTCGGATAGTATTTTGTCACCGCCTCACGATAGGCCCGCACTTCCGGCTCCGCACCGCCGACCGGAAGCAGCCAGGAGGAGAAGTACACGCCTTCCAAGAGGTCGCCGGTCAATTTGTAGGTCGAGGGATCGGCGGTGAAGAACGGCGCGAACCAGGTCAGCTTCACGGCTTGCCGATCGGCCGCCTTCAGCGCGGCGGCGAGATTCGCATTCGAGCCGAACAGGATCGCAGCCTCGGCGCCGGAGTTGGCGACGCGGCGCAGATGCGGCGTGAAGTCCGTCGTCTTCACCTCGAACGGAACCGACTCTGCCGGCGCGATCTTGCTCGCCTCCATGAACAGATCGAAGCCGCGCTTGGCGGATCGGCCGAGTTCGTCGTTCTCCCAGAGCAGCGCGATCTTCTGCAGCTTCAGATCGTTGATGGCAAATTCGGCGTTCGACGCCGCCGACCAGCCGTAGTCCGGCAGCAGCGGAAAGATATTCGGCTCGGCAAAGAACGCGCTGGCGCCGCCGATCGGCCCGATCATGGCAAGCCCGTTCTCCTTGGCGTACGGAATCACCGCGACGTTGGTTGCGGTCCCGACCGCGGCAACGAGAGCGAAGATGTGATTTTCCTCGACGAGGCGGCGCACGGCCGCGACACTGCGGGCCGGATCATAACCGTCATCGAGCGTGACATAGTTGATCTTCCAGCCCTTGATGCCACCGCTCTCGTTGACGCTCTTGAAGTAGGCATCGGCGGCGCGGGTCAGGATCGCATAGAAGGGAACCGGCCCGGTCACCGGCGTAAAGCCGCCGACCGTGATCGTTTTGGCCGCCGCATCCACGCCAATCTCGTCGGCCAACAGCGGAGAGCCCGGGTACACGGCCGCCAGCGCCGCTGCACCTGAGAGTTTCAACAGTTCACGCCGGTTCATGGCACGCCCTCCCGCTATTCCTTTTTTCTCTTGGCTTGATTTCTAGATCGCAGAGCTGGGCGCGTCAAGAAAAAATGCATTATGCATTATTGGCTGCACTTTGGGGAATACCGCTGCAAAATGAGCGGCCATGCTCGCAAAAGAGACAAATGCCTGGACATCTACCCGTTGTCTCAATTATGCATAATGCATTGTCGTTTGTGCTTTTAACCTTCGCTGCAGAGCGCGCCTATGATAGTTGCGATCGAACGGTTCGCGAGCGGTCTTGAGGCGGTGTCCATGGAATACCGGACGAAAGAGGAACAGGTCGCGGACTACCTCCGCGAAGGGATCATTTCCGGCCGGCTGCCCCGAGGCGCGCGTCTGAAGCAGACCGAGATCGCCCAGGAATTGAAGATCAGCATCACGCCGGTGCGGGAAGCGCTGAAGCTGCTCGAGGCGGAAGGCTATCTCGCCAGCGACTCCTATCGCGGCGCGACGGTGGCGCCGTTCGACGTCGAGGCCTCGACGGAGATCCTGAAGCTCAGGATCACGCTGGAGACGCAACTGGTCGAAGGCGCGGTGCGCAATATCACCACCGATCAAATCGCCGAATTGCGCGAGCTCGCGGCTCAGTTCGAGGAAGCCGCCCGCGCCGACGACAGCACGGCCGCGCGCGGAATCAACTACCGCTTCCACCGCCGCATGTACGATTTTGCCAAGCTGCCGAAGACGCTGCACTTCGTTCAGGTGCTGTGGGCGCAGTATCCGTTCGACGTCATCAACCGGATCGGCGGGCGCGCGCTGCGCGCGGCCAAGGAGCACCACGAGCTGTTGAAGAACGTGATCGAGGGCGATGCCGCCGGCGCCATGCTGACCATGCGCCGCCACATCGAGACCGGCTGGAACGAGCTGCGCGACAGCCTGCCCCCGGCCATTGCGGAAAACTCCGCCCGATCGAGAAGTTCAGAAAAGGAGACGCTATGACAGCCTCGATGCTGCTCGTCATGGACATGTTGAACGACCTCGTCCACGAGAACGGCGGCGGGGCGAAGACGTACGTGCCGCTGATGAAGGAACGCCAGGTGCTCGCGCGCACCAGAGCTGCCATCGACAAGGCGCGCGCGGCCGGCGCGCTGATCGGCTATGTCAGGGTCGGATTCTCGCCCGACTACCGGGAATGCCCGCCGAACTCGCCGGTCTTCTCCGGCGCGCGGAGCGCCGGAATGTTCAAGCTCGGCACCTGGGGCACGGAAGTTCATCCCGAGGTCGCGCCCGAGGGCAGCGACTTCGACATCGTCAAGCATCGCGTCAGCCCGTTCTACGGCACCTCGCTGGAGCCGATCCTGCGCGCGCACGGAGTGACAGAGCTGTACCTGTGCGGCGTCTCCACCAACGGCGTGGTGCACACCGGCGCGCGGGAAGGCCATGACCGCGACTACGCCTGCACCGTGCTCCAGGATTGCTGCGCCGGCGCGACCATGGACGAACATGAAAGCGCCCTGCGCTGTCTAGCTCGCTTCGCCGCGATCAAGAACAGCGCCGATGTTACTTTCGCGTAGAGCGAATGAATCTTGATTGAATCGGTCCGTCCGCGTATTCGGTTCACCTCTCCCCGGCGGGGAGAGGTCGATTTGCGCAGCAAATCGGGTGAGGGGCCGCGGCACTAACGAGAGACCGTAACCCCTCACCCGGCGCTGCGCGCCGACCTCTCCCGATGGGCCCGATGGGAGAGGTGAACGGAGCCCGCGGACAAATTGATCGTACCAAGACTCCGCTTAACGCCTACGTGGCAAGCCAGCGCGGATCGATCGCCTGCTGGTAGGCGACCCCTTTGGCCTCCTGGCTGAACTTCAGCTCGAACTCGATGTTATGTTGAAACTGATGCTGCGAGAGTGTCGGCGGCACCGACACGGTCATGCGCTGATCCGAGACCGCGTGCTTGATCAGGTCGACGCTCATCGCCTGAAAATAGGTGTCGTGCAGGAACTGCCCGGCAGCGTCCGGATCGCTCCTGATCAGTTCCGATCCCCTGGTCATGCCGCGAACCAGCGCGGCCGCGGTGTCGCCGTTCTTGTCGAGATAGTCCGGCCTCGCGCAAAGCACCGTGTAGAGGAAGTTCTCAATTCCCGGCACCTCGCCCTGCGACGGACGCGCGGCCCAGACCGCGATACCATCCTCGACCGCCTTGTTGTTCGAAGGCGCGGTGGTGTTGAATCCGTCGATCTGACCGGAGCGCAACGCCAGGTACATCCTGTCGAGCTTGACGACGGTGAGGCTGACATCCTTCTCGGGGTCAAGACCTCCAAGCGACAGCAGATATCGCCAGATCTTGTCCGTGCCGCTGCCGCGGCCGGAGATCGCGAGCGTCAGTCCTTTCATGCGGGCCATGCGTTCAGACAGCGGCATATTCGGCACCAGTCCGATCTTGTCCGCCACCTTGCTGCCGATCACGGCATCGCTGGCATATTGCGACATCAGCGGCGCGAAGGCATTGATCTTCTGTCCCTTGGCCACCGCCAAAATGACGTCACTCATCACGAGGCCCGCGACATCCACGCTGCCGCCGAGCATCGCCGCCATGGTGTTGGTGCCGCCGCCGGTATCGATCAGCGACACATCAAGGCCTTCGGCCTTCATGAATCCGGCCGCGGTAGCGACCAGCAGCGGCAGATAGGCGAACGTGAAGCCGCCGATCGCAATTATGATCGGCTTGGCCGCGCCGGCCTCGGACCAGCTCCGCGTCGCAAAGCTGGCTGCCAACCCGCCGCCGATAACGGCCCGTGTTATGCCGCCGATCGCGGCTCGCCGTGTAATCATGGTGTCCTCCCGTGCTTTATTTTGTTGTCGCTGGCCGTGCCGTCAGCGCCAGCGAAAGATCCAGTTCTCCAACCGTCCGAGGGCTGCATTCAACAGCGAGGTGACGACCATCAGCGCGAACAACGCGGCGAACACCCCGGCCGTGTCGAGTTGCCCGGCGGCATTTTGCGTGAGGTAGCCGATGCCCGCGTTGGAGGCCATCATCTCGGCCGCGACCGCGCCGACAAAGCCGTAAGGCAACCCCAGCTTCAGGCCGGTGAACAGCCAAGGCAGCGCCGCCGGAAAGATCACCATGCGCTGAATGGCAAGCCTGCTCGCGCCCATGGTGCGAAGCGCATCGACCATCTTCCGGTCGACCTCGCGGACGCCGCGCAAGGTGCTGAAGAAAACCAGAAAGAACACGCTGATCGCGGCCAGCGCGATCTTTGGCGCTAGCCCAATGCCGAACCACATGATGAAGAGCGGCGCGAGTGCAACTTTCGGAACGCCGTAGATCGCGGTGACGAACGGATCCACGGTGCGGTGGAGCACGTCGCTGGCACCGACCAGCAAGGCCAGCAGCACACCGGCCGCGGCTCCCAGCACAAAGCCGGCGATCGTCTCCTTGAACGTGACGAGCAAGTGGTATTCGAGCTGCCCGCTGAGGGTCCAGGAAATCACGGTTCGAAATATGGCCGAGGGACTAGAGACCCAAAAGGGATCGAGGATGGTGCCCGACGCCGCCTGCCACGCGATCAGGAACACGCCGACAAACAGCGTCCGGTAAAGCCACACTAGATTCGACGATGCGAGCGGTGCAGCATGGCTCGGCTCGGAGACGGCCTCTGTCGTCATGTCAAACGCCTCGTCGCCGTTACATCGAGCGCCGCCCAGAGCCGCCGATAGTGCTCTTCAAAGCAAGGATGAAACCGCACTTCGTGCACCTCGCGCGGGCGCGGAATCATGATCGGCTCGTCGAGCTTGATCCGCGACGGCCGGGCCGAGAACACCAGGACGCGATCGGCGAGCGTGATCGCCTCGACGATGTCGTGGGTCACGAAGACGACCGTCTTCCGCCGCACCGACCACAGCTTCAACAGATCGGCCTGCAAGGTGAGCTTGAGCTGGGCGTCCAGCGGACCGAACGGTTCGTCCATCAGAAGGATCGGCGGGTCGTAGATCAGTGTGCGCGCGAGCATCGCGCGCTTGCGCATGCCGCCCGATAGCTGTGCGGGGTAATGTCGCCCAAAACCTTCCAGGCCCACCTGGGCGATCATGTCGCGCACCCGCGCATTTGTCTCGGAACGGGCAAGGCCGCGAATCGCGAGCGGGACCGCAATGTTCTGCTCGACCGTCCGCCACGGCAGCAGGCTGTCATGCTGGGTGAGGTAGCCGATCTCCGTGTTGACTCCGTCGATGCGTCTGCCCTGACACCTGACGTGACCGGCACTGGGCTGATCGAGCCCCGCCAGCAAATTCAACACGGTCGACTTCCCTGACCCGCTTGGACCGACGATGGCGAGAAACTCGCCGCTCGCAAGCGACAGGTTCACGCCGCTCAAAACATCGACATTGGCGTTGCGCGACTTGAAGGTCTTGCTGACGTCGCGCAGTTCGACTGCCGGCACGTTCGCCGCCTTGCCCTGTTGCGCCGACACGACCGATAAGTGCGCCGATCTCATCGCTTGGACCTCCCTGCTCCTGGTCCATCCTGCCATCGGCGCCTCAGAATTGCGCCGATGCGCGCATCGCGAGCCCGCCGTTTGGCCCGGTCGCCCACAGGTCGAGCATGCGCCCGTCGCCGTCAGCCATCTTCCCCTCGAGCTTGAAGGGCGAGGTGACGAACAGCGGCGACATCCCCCTGAACTCGAACTTCGCAAGCGGCCGGCCGCCCCGTTCGGCCGCAAAGCCTTGCAAGAGAGTAGCCGTCAGAGGCCCATGCACGACGAGATCGGGATAGTTCTCTTCACCTCGCGCATATTCCTGGTCGTAGTGGATGCGGTGCCCGTTCGACGTGAGCGCCGAATAGCGGAACAGAAGCACCGTATCGGGGTGGACTTCTTCCGACCACGCCGCGTCGCGCGGCGCCGCAGCCGCCACGGGCGCCGCCGTGCCCGGCGCAGTCGCTTCGCGATAGACGATGTCCTGCTCTTCCGTGATGCAAGCGACACCGTCGCAAGCGATGGCGTGGCCGACCGGGACGAAAACCAGCCTGCCCGCACGCCCGGATTTCGCCTCGACTTTCAGAATCGTGCTTTCGCGGACGCCCTCGCCTCCGACCGTCAACGGCTTGTCGTAGGTAAGACGCCCGCCGGCCCACATCCGGCGCGGCAGCGACACCGGCGGCAAGAACCCGCCGCGTTTGGGATGGCCGTCTGTTCCCAATGCCTGCCGCGGCACAAAGGGATTGAAGAAGATCCAGTGCCATCCCGGCGGCAGGTGAGCGCCGGCCGAGTAGTCTCCCTCCAGCCCCAACGTTGCGCCGAGCGCGGCCACGCGTTCCGGCGCGATCCGCTCACGGATCGTCTCCTTGCGGCCGACCCAGGCCTGCCAGTCCTGCTCCGTCGCGTCAGTCGCGACGACGATGTGACTCATTCTCGCGCTCCACGTGGACCCATCAATAAATCACCCGCTGATCGATCAGGCTTTGACGCTCTTCGGCGCTCAGGCCGAGCAGATCGCCAAACACGTAATCCTCGTCTTCGCCGAGCCGTGGCGTGCCGCGTTCCATCCCGGCTTCGGATCTGGAAAAGCGGATCGGCGCGCGAAGCGCGGCGCGCCGGCGGCCGTCCGCGTCGGCCACGTCCACCACAATTCCCCTGTCGCGCAGATGCATGTCCGCCGCGATATCCTGCATGTTGCAGGATAGGTGCGCGGCTACGCCGATGTCCTGCAGCGCCCGTTCGGCCTCCGCGCCATCGCAGGTGCTCGTCCACTTCTCGACTTCCACATGCAACGCGCGCCGATGCTCATGCCGACTTGATCCGGTCTGAAACCGCGGATCGGCCAGCAACGCCGGCGCTTCCATCGCTTCCGCCAAGGCTTCCCACTCGCGGTCCGAACGAACCGCGATGGTCAGCCATCGATCCTCGTCGCGTGTCCTGAACACGCCATGCGGCGCCATGCGCAGATGATCGTTGCCAATTCGCACGGGATCGCCGCCGGCGGCGGCAAGCAGTAGCGCCTCACCCGCGAGCGAGCAGGCGACCTCCCGCGCGCTGACGTCGACATGACCGCCGAGCCCGGTGCGCCGAAGACGATACACCGCCGCAACGGCCGCCATCGCCGCGGTCATGCCGACGCTGTGGTCCATCACGTGCCGCATCTCGACCGGCGGGCCGTCCTCGTAACCGGTGAGATAGCCCAGCGCGCCCCACGCGCCGAACAGCGGCGCGTAACCTGCGAAATGCGAATCCGGTCCGGTCTGTCCCGACGAGGACACCGACACCATCACCAGCGCAGGTTTCAGCGCCGCCAGCGTTGCGTAGCCAAGTCCCAATCGCTCCATGACGCCGGGGCGAAAGCTCTCGCAAACGAGATCGCTGGCGCCCACGAGTTTTTTCGCGAGCGCGGCGCCTTTCGTGTCCTTCAGATTGATCCGCACCGAAAGCTTGTTGGATGCGACCTGATCGAAGCTCGCCGGCCCCATCCGGCCGTACACCGGATGCGGCTTGCGGAAGATATCGGGACGGGCGGCACTCTCGACCTTGATGCATTCGGCGCCAAGCTGCGAGAGCATGTGCGTGCAGAAGGGTCCCGCGGCATGCAACGTAAAGTCGGCGATCCTTAGTCCTGCGAGAGGCTTCATGGGGCCCCCGCTGTGGCCACGGTCGGCTCGCGGCGTCGCAGCGCTGCAGTGAGATGCTGGTGCTCGCCAAGCCGCGGCGGGCCGGCCTTCAAAGCGAGCGGCGATCCGTCGACATGGAACGGCGCAACCAGGACCGGCAGGCGGCCTGCCGAGGGAATGCCGACCTCCTGGAACAGATGGCGCGCACGCTCGTGCTCGCCGGCCAAAACCTCGGCGGGGCTATTGTACTTCGCCATCGGCACGCCCAGCACCTGGGCCCGCGCCACCACATCGGCGGTCTTTTGCTGCCGCGCCCACTCCCGAATGCAATTGTTGATCGCCTGGCCGCGCCGGCTGCGCTCGAGCTGGTCGGATAACGCGGGATCCAACGCCCAGTCGGGCCGGCTCATCAATTCGACCAGGCCGCGCCACTGCCGGTCCTCCAGTGTCAGCAGCTCGACATATCCATCGGCGCATTCGAGCACGCCGCCATATTTGAACGAGCGGGTCGAACGGTGTTCCAGAGACCCATCGCCCAGGCGTTGCAGCGCGAATGCGCCGACCGCGAGTGCTGCATCCTGCACGGAGACGTCGACGCTTTCCGCGCCTGTGCGATCGCGGCTCACGAGCGCCGCCAGCGCGCCGAGCGCCGCGACCACGCCGCCCTGGTATTCGGCGAAATGACCGTGCACCTTGAGCGGCGGACGATCGGGGAAGAGCTCTGCGGCAAGCCCATTGGGCAGCAGGAAGCCTTCGCCGGACGCGTGGATCAGGTTGATTTCCTCACCCTGCCAGTCGGCTTTCGGCCCATAGGCGCCAAAGGGCAGCACCGATACGTCGATCAGGTTTGGATAGCGGTCGCTAAAACTCTGCTCATCGAGTTCGAGCGCCGCGCGCTCCGCGGATCGAAGATCGTGAATGAACACATCGGCGGTTGCGAGCAGTGCGGATAATCCGGCCCGTCCGGCGGAAGTCTCGACGTCGCAGACCACGCTGTTCTTTCCCGCTGCAAGAAAGGCGAACAGCGCGCTGGCTTCGTTGGCCGGGGGAAGCAACGGCGGCTCGCGGCGAAGCGGATGGCCGCCGGCAGGTTCGACAAGAGTAGTCTCGGCGCCGAGCGTGGCGAAGAGACGCCCCGCATGGGCGGCCGCGACCCCACGCGAGAGTTCAACGACACTCACTCCCGCCAACGGAGGCATCAAAGCCCCTTCCGCCATGATTCGCGTTTCCTTTTTTGTTGGCCGCCGGCCCTATCGGACCGTCGGCAATTCCAGTTCAAGCGCCGCGCCGTCGAAGAACACGCGGTTCTTGACGTCGCGCGACGGCAGTATCACCGTCGCAAGCCCCGGCGTGGTCAGTTCACCGCGCTGGTTCTCGCCCCGGATCTCCAGGTCGACCAGCGCAAATCCATCCTTCACGTACTTCTTCGATACCTTGCCCTTGCACCAGGTCGAGTCGCCCATGGTGTTGAACCGGCGCATCTCGGTGCGGACGCGCTTGAGGAAGGCGGCATCCCCCATCCAGTTGGTGACGAGGCTGCACATCCATGACGACCGCTGCGGGCCGTAATCATAGGTCCCGGGCACGCCGACTTCCTTGGCGACCGACTCGCGATGATGTCCGATGCCGGTGTATTCGATGCCGCCTCCGGCTTCCGGATTGCGGAAGAAGTGGCCGGGATGCTTGACCGCCGACTTGAGCACGATGCCATGGGTGTGGCCGCGCCCGCAGCCGACCAGAAAGCCCATGGTGTCCATCAGCGACAACGGCCCGCGAACGATCGGCGGCAGCTCGTCGCCCTCGTTGACATCCTCGAAATAACGCACGGCGCCGCCGCGGATGCGCTCGTCTTCCTTCAGGATGGCTTCGTCCAGCGCGGCAAACTCGTCAGCCGAATATTCATATGGCTGGATGTCCTTGTATTTGCCGGCGTCCCGCGCCGCCTTGCGCTCATGGCGCGTGCAGGTGCCGAGCGCGCGGGCAACCATCTCGCCGCGTTGGTTGGAATAGGTCGCCTCGACATATTGCAGAACCAGCCGTCCGGAAAACTTGCTTTCCTTCACCTCGATCCCGACCACGCGTTCGATCGCGGTGATGCGGTCGCCGGGCCGGATGTGGCGAAACAATTCCCAGTCATTGCCGGCGTAGAAGCCGTGAACGCCGGGCAATCCCCAGCGCGTGCGGCCGATCCAGCCGAAGGCCATCGGAAACATCGGATGGGCGACGTTGGAGCCGTAGCGGCTGAGGCGACCGTGTTCGGCGTCACGATAAAGCGGATTGAGATCGCCGATGCCGTTGCAGAAATTGAGAATGGTATCCGAGGTCGCATCCTGCAGGTAAGGTCCTTCGGGACGCAACTGCAGACCGATCATCTCGCGCGCCTGCGCGATGGCCACATCGGTGATCTTTCCCTCCGCCGGTGCGTGGCCGACTTCTTCCTTTTCCATGACGTCCGACATTTTCTTCTCCGACAGATTGATGAGAGATGTTTGGTTAGGCGGCTGGCTCCATGGCGCGCGCCAGCGCGGAAGCTGCGGCGCCGGCGAGGCCATCGAGGTCTCGCGCGATCACGACGCCGGCACGATCGAGCGCTTCGACCTTCGCGGCCCAACCCTCCGCGTAGGAGCCGATCATCGCAGCGGCGTGACCCATCTTCTTGCCGACGGGCGCCGTGCGGCCGACCAGAAGCGCCGCGGACGGTTTTGCGTCCGCCCGCTTGGCGTATTCCGCCAGCGCATATTCTTCCGACCCGCCGATTTCGCCGAGATAGACGATGGCACGCGTCTGCGGATCGTCGTGAAACAGCGCGATCGCCTCGGTGGCGTTCACCCCGCGCACGGGATCGCCGCCGATGCCGATGACGCTGGTCTGGCCGAGGCCGGCGGCGGACAGGCGGAAGCAGGCCTCGTAGGACAGCGAACCGCTTCGCGAGATGACGCCGATCGGCCCGGGCGCGTAGCAGAACGACGGCATGAAGCCGAGCTTCGCCTTGCCGGGAGAGATCAACCCGGGAGAATTCGGCCCGACCAGGTGCGCGCCGTGGCCCAGCGCCGCGGCACGCATCTCCATCGCATCCACAACTGGAAGCCCGTCGCCGGGATAGGCAATGAGCGGGCAGCCGGCTTCAATGGTTTCGAGCACCGCATCCAGCGCGGCCACGGCCGGCACATAGACCAGCGCCGCATTGGCGCCGGTCTCTTTCACGGCAGCGGCAACGCCGGAAAACACCGGAACGCCTTCGACCGCCTGACCGCCGCGTCCGGGCGCAACCCCCGCGACGACCTTGGTATCGCTTTGGGCGAGATCCTTGACCGAGAACGTGCCGAACTTACCGGTGATACCGACGATCAGGACGCGCGCGGCAGCATCGAGAAGGATGCTCATTGCGCCACCCCCGCCACGCTTCGCACGATATCGGCAACGGCTGATTCCAGCGTCGCGTGATTCCGATACCCCGCCTCACGCAGCAGCGCCGTGGCGATATCGCTGCGCGTGCCGTTGAGGCGCAGCGTCACCGGCTTCGTTGAGGATCGTGTTTTGAGGATTTCGATGATCGTTTTTGCCACGCGATCGGTATGAAGGCCGCCGCCGAACATGCTGACGAGGATTCCCTTTACCTTCGGCGCGCGGTCGAGGAGGTCGAAGGCGAGCGCAAAGCCTGCCGGCGTGGGATTTCCGCTCACATCGAGGAAACACGACGGTCGTGCACCGGCGCCGTCGATCGCATCCATGGCGGCCATGGTCATGCCGGCGCCGCCGGAGATCAGCCCAATCTCCCCGTCAAGCCAGACCAGCATCAGGTTGGCTTCTTCGCAGAGCCGGATCTCGCGCTCGGCCTTTTCCCGCGACGCTGTGATCGCCGCGGCGGTCGCGGCTTTTCGAAACGCGGCGGCCTCGTCGAGGACGATCTTGGCATCCGCGGCAACAAGCGAACCGTTCCTGGACACGACCAGCGGATTGATTTCCACGGTCGTGCATTCATTTGATGTAGCCACCTCGAGCAGGCGCCGGGCCATCGAAATGACGCGCTCGCGCACCTTGACGTCGCGCTCGATCGGCTCGAGCAGCCTGCGCAAGGCGTGAGCCCGGAAGTTGCGCGCCAGTCCGAAGGGATAGCTGAGCGGCGGTGGCCCGTCTTCGATATCGATGCCGCCGCGCGGCGAATAGAGCACGCAAAAGCCGCCCGCGCTGCCGTCGATGGTCACCGCGAGATAGAGCTCGCGCTCGATCTCCAGCCATCCTTCGACCAGCACCGACGACGGCGCCTCGCCGGCGAATGTCATGCCCATGATGGCGCCGAACGCGTCCTCCAGCTCGGGAGCCGAACTCGCCTTCCGGATGCCGCCGGCCTTGCCGCGACCGCCGGAGGCGACCTGGGCCTTCACGGCGACGGGGTACTCGACGGCGCAGGCCCGGACGTCGTCCAGAGACCGTAGTTCGTGGCTTGCAGGTGTCGGAACGGCTGCGGCGCGGAGCAGCGCCTTGCCGCGGGATTCGGTAAGCATCATGAATGCATAATGCATTATCGATTTGAGCTGTCAACGGGCCTTCGTCGAAAATCGTGGCAGTTTCTGTCGAATAATTGGGAGATTTGAAGCACGGCCTAGCGATCAGCCGCGGGCTGTTCACGATTAGATCGAAGATAATGCATTATTAGCGGCGCGCTTGGCGGCTCGCTGGACCCTGCCCTGAGCGCGCTGGCGCTTCGCCCAGCCTGCCCAGAATGATCAGGCCCGAAAGGATCGCCGCGAATCCGGCAATGTGATACCAGGCCAGTCGCTCTCCGAGCCAGATGATCGAGAATGCCGCCGAAAACAACGGGCTGAGATAGAGAAACGCGGCGGCGCGCGCCGGCCCCAGCGCCGAGACGCCGTAGAGATAGCACAGGTTGCCGATCATGGTCGGAGCCAGTCCCATATAACCGGTCGCCGCGAGCGCGAAGTCGATGTCGGCATCGTTCCAGACCAGCCACGGCCCGCCGCTCATCACCCAGGCGAGATAGAGCGGCAGCATCACAAGCAACAATCCCGACCAGGCGGTGACCACCGTCAATGGCAACGGCGCAATGGTGCGCGTCCAAAAGCGAATTCGGATCGAAAACCACGCGAATATTATCGACGCCAGCAGCGACCAGAGATTGCCGAGATTGAAACGAAGCTCGGTGAATACCTGGATGTCGCCTTTGCCGATGATGAGCAGCGTGCCCGCAAAGGCCAGCGCGATGCCCCATCGCATTCCTGCGACGAGCTGCGCGCCGCCCATCCAGCGTCCCAGCAACAGGACCCAGACCGGCGTCGTGGCGTTGATGAAGCCGACTTCGACAGCGAGACTTTGATAGGCGCCGCCGAGCAACAGATACGAGAACAGGCCGACGCCAATTGCGCCGCCTACGAGGATCCCGGCCAAGCGGGGACGGATTGCCGGCCAGGCCTCCGGCAGCGCCGGCAGGGCGATGATCGTGAGAATGATCGCGGCCGGGATCCAGCGCCAGAACACCAGCGCCGGCAGCGGTATCGCATCGCGCGCCGCCCTAGCCACGACATGATTGCTGCCCCAGAGCGCCGCGGTGGCGATCAGCGCCAGCGTGCCCAGCGAATTCCTTCCCCCCATCATGCGGGCTCGGCAAGCCCAAAGCCGAGACAGGTCATGGCGAGCGTGAAGGCGAGATGTCGCAGGAACACGCCCGGCGTCTCCATGAATGCCGCGAAGATCGCCGACGGCGCCGGCAGAATCAGCGGCGAGGGATGAAACAGCCAGACCCCAGCTTCCCACAACAGCAAGGCGGCCGCCAGCACCACGATGACGTCGCGCGTTTCGTTGTCGCCTGCAAACAGCCTGCGCAGCAACCCTGTCATTCCCTGACGATCCCGAGCTCGGCGAAATAGTGACGGATACGGTGCACATAGGTGCCGAACTCCGCGCTATCGCGGACGACAAGCCGACGCGAGCGTGGCAAATCAATGACAATCGTATCGACGATCATGCCGGGAGACTTGCTCATCATCACCACAGGATCGGACGGGAACACGGCTTCCGCGATCGAATGGGTGATGAACGGCAGGGTTTTGCGGGTGTCCTGCGAGATCTGGGCGGCCAGCAGCGCGCGGCGGATCGAGGCGCGCTGGCGCATGCCGCCGGAGAGTTCCCGGGGAAAACGATGCTCAAAGCCTCTGATTGATTACTCAGTTTCACCCGGCCTTCGCCGACGAAATCTGCGTCAGATAACTCAGCACCATCTCGACCACATGCTGGCGCCGCTTCTGCACCCGCCGGCGCCCCGCAAGATCGCGGTCGAGCAGCCAGGACAAAGTGTGCTGATTGGAGAGGAAGAAATAAGCGAGCCCGGAGATCGACAGATACAGATCGATCGGGTCGACATTACAGCGAAACACGCCCTGCGCCTGGCCTCGCTTGAGGAGAATGCGGATGGTGTCGAGCAGGCCGCCATAGAGCTGTTTCGTCGTGCGCGAGTTCTTCAAGTGCTCGGCATAGTGGATATTCTCGATGCTCATCAGCCGGATCAAATCCGGCGTATCGACGAAATGGTCGAAGGTATGGCTGACCAGCCGCTTCATGCCTTCGATCGGCGGTAGCTCCCGCAAATCCTCATCCTGCTGCCGGGCCCGCAGGTCGGCATAGATGCGTTCGAGCACCTCGAGGTAAAGCGCATCCTTGGAGCCGAAATAGTGATAGATCAGGTTCTTGTTGACGCCGCTCGCTTCGGCGATGCGATCGACGCGTCCGCCGCTGAGGCCATAGCTGACGAACTCGATCCGCGCCGCATCCAGTATCTTGGCGCGGCTCGCCTCCGCATTGCGGACGAGCTTGGAGGGCCGTGGCGCCACATCAGGCTTCATGGCGCAGGCTCGTTAGCTGGCCCGCGCCGAGACGCTCGGAGCGCAGCCGCGCCGTCGCCTCGACGTCCAGCGCGCCGCGCGGACCGAACCGGACCGCGTAGTGCCGCTCGGCGAAAGCGGCGGTGATCTTGCCGTCCAAAAAATCCTCGCGCACCTGCTCCGGATCGCGCAGCAGCGGATCGCCAAACCCCCCGGCTCCCGCCTGTTCGTGGATGATCAGCGTATCGCGGGCGACCGTGGTGGTGATCTTGCCGGGCAGCGCGCCACGCTCGTTGCCGATCTCGATGAAATTCCGCGTTGCTCCCCCGGGCTCGCCGCCGTTCAGACCATAGGGCTGAAACGTGACGCGGTCGGTGCGCATCTGCAGCAGCGCCTCGGGCGCGAGAATGCGGTAGCTGCGCCGGATGCCGACGCCGCCACGGTACTGGCCGGCGCCGCAACTGTCCGGCACGAACGAATAGTCCTCGATGCGGACGGGATGCTCGGCCTCCATCACCTCGACCGGCATGTTGGAGAGATTTTGCGACGCATTGGTCACCGCCTCCAGGCCGTCCTTGTTCGGCCGGCCGCCCCAGGCGCCGCAGATCATGTCGACGATGATGAAGGGCTGCCGGTTTGGCCGCAGCCCACTGATGCAGATGACGCTGTTGCCGCCCTCGCCTGCCGCCGGCACCTTGTCCGGCACGATCTGGGCGAGCGCGCCCAGCATCGCGTCGAACACGCGGTAGCCGGTGAGCGCGCGCGCCGCGCAGGGCGCGGGCATCACGGGATTGAGCACGGACGCCTCCGGCGCCTTCACGGTGATGCAGCGGAACAGGCCGACATTGTTCGGCAGGTCCTTTGCCAGCACGCATCGCACGCTTAGGTAAGTCAGAGAGTGGGTGAAGCTGAGCGTCGAGTTCAGCGCCCCCTTCACCTGCGGCGAGGAGCCGGTGTAGTCGACCAGCAAGGTGCCGTCGCCGTTGACCGTAATCGCGACCTTGATCGGGATCGACGCGTCCGAGAACCCGTCATTGTCGATGTTGTCCGCGAAGCGATAGGTGCCCCTCGGCCAGGTCTTGATTTCCTGCCGCGTCAGCCGCTCGGCATAGTCGAGCAATTCCTGCATGTAAGCGTCGACCTCATCGGCACCGTAACGCTGCAGCAATTTTTGTAAGCCGCGCTTGCCGACCTGGGCGGCGGCAAATTGCGCGGAAAGATCGCCCCAGACCCGGTCGGGCACCCGCACATTGATCTTGATCAGCGCCTCGAGCGTGGTGTTGAGAACGCCACGATCGTAGAGCTTGAGCGGCGGAATTCGCAGGCCTTCCTGATAGATCTCCGTGGAATCCGAAGCATTGGAGCCGGGCACCCTGCCGCCGACATCGGTGTGATGGCAGATCACGACCGCGAATGCGCGCCGCCGGCCTTCGAAGAAGATCGGCACGAACATGAAGATATCGGGCAGATGCATGCCGCCATGATAGGGGTCGTTCATGACGACGACATCGCCGTCGTGCAGATTGCCCTCGAACTTCGCCAGCACCGCGGCCATCGCTTCCGGGATCGCGCCGAGATGCTGGGCGATGGTCTTCGCCTGCGCCACCATCTGCCCGTCGCCGGCGCAAAGCGCTGCGGAAAAATCCATCACGTCCTTGACGATCTCGGAGCGCGCGATCCGCACCACGGTATAGGCCATGTCGTCGGCGATCGAGTCCAGCCCACTCTTGATGACGGCAAAGGTGATCGGATCGACTTTCATGCGTCGAACTCCAGCACGATGCAGCCGATCGCATCTTTGTGCACCCTGGCATCGGGCGGCACCACGATGGTGGCGTCGAATTCCTCGATGATAAGCGGCCCCGCGCGCGGCGAGGAGCCCACGGCGCTGCGATCGACGATCTCGACAGCGATTGCGGATTCGCCCCGCGCAAAGGAAATCTGACGCGCCCCGTTCCGCGACGTCCCCGCGCGCGGAGCGATCTTCATACGGCCAAAATCGAGCCGATTGTCGCGCAGGCCACGGCCTGCCACACGCACTTTCATCAATTCGATCGGCGTGTCGTCGCGATAGCCGTAGGTCTTGAAATATTCGGCGATGAAGCGCGTCCGAATCTGCTCGAAATCCTCACCCTCGAACGGCACGGTCAATTCGGTCGCCTGGCCCTCGTGGCGCAGGTCCGCTTCCCACACGAAGGCGGTGCGCCCGGCCTGATAGCCATCGGCCGTAAGTTGCGCCGAAACCTGGCGCTGCAGCCCGGTCTTGATCGCCCCGAGATCGGCGACGCTCATCCGGTCCAGTCGCCGGCCGACCGTCTTCAGCGCGGTGTGCTGGATATCGGACGCCAGCATGCCGAGTGCGCTGAAGATGCCCGACATCGGCGGCACCACGACGCGGGGAATGCCGAGCTGTCGCGCCAGATCGGGCGCGTGCACGCCGCCATTGCCTCCGAACGCCATCAGGGTGAGGTCGCGGGGATCGCGGCCGCGTTCGACCGTGACCGCACGGACCGCGCGCGCCATCGCGGCATTGGCCACCGCACGGATGCCATGGGCGGCGTCCTGCAGCGGCAGCCCTAAGGGGTCGCCGACATGGCGGCAGATCGCAGCCTCGCTCAGCGAACGGTCGATGCCGAGTTGGCCGCCCGCCAGCGCCGTTGCGTTGATGAAGCCGAGAACGACATTGGCGTCGGTCACGGTCGGCCTGTCGTTGCCGAGGCCGTAGCAGGCAGGCCCCGGCACGGCGCCGGCCGATTGCGGTCCGACCGTCAACAGCCCGCCCTTGTCGATGGACGCGAGCGAGCCGCCGCCGGCGCCGACCTCGGCGATATCGATCGCCGGCACTTTCAGCATGTAGCCGCCGGCCTTGATGAAGCGGCTCGAGGTCGAGATGCCGTCGCGAAATTCGTATTCGGAGGTCATGGTGGGGCGGCCGTCCTCGATGATCACGGCCTTGGCCGTGGTGCCGCCCATGTCGAACACGATGACATCGCGATCGTCGCGCGCGATGCCCAATCGCGCGGCACCAATCACACCGCCGGCGGGGCCGGAGGCCACCACCAGCACCGGCTTGTCGCAGGTCACGTTGGCCGCGAGCATGCCGCCATTCGAGGTCATGACCAGGATCGGCGCGGCGATGCCAATGGCGCGAAGCCCGGATTCGAGCCGCTCCAGATAACTGCGCATCGCGGCGAGCAGATAAGCATTCACCACCGTGGTGCTGGTGCGCTCATATTCCTTCATTTCCGGCAGCACCGCGCAGGACGTGGTGACGAGCAATTGCGGAAAGTTGGCGCGCAGCATCGCTTCGGCTTGCAGCTCGTGCGCCGGGTTGCGGTAGCTGTTGATGAAGGCGATCGCGACCGCCTCGATATCGTCGGCCACCAGCGCTCGCGCGGCGCTGATCACGCTCGCTTCCGACAACGGCTCGACCGGCGAACCATCCGCCGCCATGCGCTCATTGACCTCCAGGCGATGGCGCCGCGGCACCAGCGGCTTTGGCTTGTCCCAGGTCAGGTCGAACATGTCGGGCATGCGGATGCGGCCGATTTCCAGCACGTCGCGAAAGCCGCGTGTGGTGATCAACCCGGTTCGCGCGCCCTTGCGCTGCAGGATGGTGTTGGAGCCGACCGTGGTGCCGTGCAGCACCTCGGCGATGGCATTTGGCGCGAGCGACAGCTCGGCCAGGAGCTGCCCGACGCCTTCGATCACGGCAACGCTCGGATCGTCAGGCGTCGACGAGAGCTTGCTCTGGTGGATCAGGCCGGCATCAGTGAACAGCGCGATATCGGTAAAGGTGCCGCCGATGTCGACGGCGACCCGGTATCTGCCGTCCAAGACTCCCGCCATCCCGGGCCGCCTCTATTGACTAACTAGTTAGTAAACTCATCAGCCAGGCTTCGGGGTGTCAAGGCCAGTTTTGATGCGGTCGCGGTTAAAAGTTGTTCGCTTGAAGTGTTTGCCGCGCAGGAGGCTCTGCCGTTGGGGTTCGA